>VOFC01005808.1_pt1 | contig 17907 bp, 25 predicted proteins | sample 5384161 | NCBI WGS metagenome assembly VOFC01 (sample SAMN12384722, study PRJNA508395) | human gut metagenome | isolation source: healthy gut B | host: Homo sapiens
ACTCGAACCCGTGACCCCATGCGTGACAGGCATGTATTCTAACCAACTGAACTAACGCACCAGTAATTTTGATAAATCGGAAAGACATTTGCGGTGCGTACGGGACTCGAACCCGTGACCCCATGCGTGACAGGCATGTATTCTAACCAACTGAACTAACGCACCAATAATTTTGATAGTCTCTCTTCCGACGCTTTCTCTCTCGATTGCGGGTGCAAAGGTACGCATTATTTTTAAATCTGCAAGCGTTTTGGCAAAAACCATAAAAAAAATATTTTCCAACTCCCTTCACCTCCCCACCCTAAAAATTACGATATTGTTATTATTTTAATCTTTTCAACAAACTTCTTGTTATAAAATTTAGCTTATTGGCAATAATTCGCTATTTTTGTGCACTCAATAGATTAAAATCGAAAATTAGGGAAAAAGATGAATACAACTGCAAAATTATTGTTGCACTGCCCAGACCAACCAGGCATTTTGGCAGAAGTCACAAACTTTATTACAATTAACAAAGGTAATATTGTCTACTTAGACCAATATGTGGACCATGTAGAAAATATATTTTTCATGCGTATAGAATGGGAAATAAAGGATTTCTTTATTCCTAAAAATAAAATAGAAGATTATTTTGAAACCTTGTATGCCCAAAAATATGAAATGAAATTCCGTCTTTATTTCTCGGATGTAAAACCCAAAATGGCCATATTTGTTTCCAAACTGTCCCATTGCCTGTTCGATATGCTGGCACGCTACACGGCCGGAGAATGGAATGTGGAAATTCCGCTGATTATAAGTAACCATCCCGACCTTCAGCATGTGGCAGAACGTTTCGGTATACCGTTCTATCTCTTCCCTATTACTAAAGAGAACAAAAAGGAACAGGAAAAAGCAGAAATGGAGCTGTTGGAAAAACATAACATCAATTTCATTGTACTGGCACGCTATATGCAAGTGATTTCCGAACAAATGATTGAAGCATATCCCAACCGCATCATCAACATACACCACTCTTTCCTCCCTGCGTTCGTTGGTGCAAAACCTTATCATGCAGCGTTTGAACGAGGAGTAAAAATCATTGGTGCGACCAGCTTACTTTTTTTCCTCCCTGCGTTGTTGCAAAACCTTATCATCGTTTGAACGTAAAAACTGGATGCCGGTCCTATCATTGAGCAAGATGTAGTACGCATCACACACAAGGACACTGTGCAGGATTTAGTAAGTAAAGGTAAAGATTTGGAAAAAATAGTCCTTTCTCGTGCTGTTCAGAAACATATTGAACGAAAAGTATTGGCTTATAAAAATAAAACAGTTATCTTTAGCTGATGAAAATTGCTGTCGTAAAATATAATGCAGGAAACATCTACTCCGTAGACTATGCACTGAAGCGCCTTGGAGTAGAAGCAACCATCACTTCCGATAAGGAAGTATTGATGAGTGCCGACAAAGTTATCTTCCCCGGTGTGGGCGAAGCCGAAACAACCATGAGCCATCTCCGGAAAAACCGGTTGGATGAAGTTATTAAAAACTTAAAACAACCTGTACTAGGTATCTGCCTGGGAATGCAGCTGATGTGCCGGCACTCCGAAGAAGGAAATGCCGACTGCTTGGGCATCTTTGATACTGATGTAAAGTTGTTCAGCCCCACCCGGCATGAAGACAAAGTACCCCATATGGGATGGAACACCCTGACTCATGTACGCAGCGACCTGTTCAAAGGATTCACCAAAGAAGAATTTGTATACTTCGTACATAGCTTCTATGTGCCTCTGAACGAGTTTACGGCAGCACAAACAGATTATATCCTCCCCTACAGTTCGGCCTTGCACAAAGATAATTTCTATGCGACACAGTTCCATCCCGAAAAGAGCGGAGCCGTGGGCGAACGAATCCTGAGGAACTTTTTAGAATTGTGAACCATTACATTATATATAACAATGTATAAGAAGAAATAGATATGATAGAGTTAATTCCTGCCATCGACATTATTGATGGCAAATGCGTCCGTCTTTCTCAAGGAGATTATAACACACAGAAAGTATATAACGAAAACCCGGTTGAGGTTGCCAAAGAATTTGAAGCCCATGGGATTCATCGTCTGCACATTGTCGATCTGGATGGAGCAGTTTCACGCCATGTTGTGAATTACCGTGTACTGGACCAAATCGCCAGCCGCACTTCTCTGGTCATTGATTTTGGAGGAGGGATAAAAACAGACGAGGACCTAGTCATCGCTTTCGACAATGGCGCACAAATGGTAACCCTGGGCAGCGTAGCCGTGAAAAATCCCGGGCTTTTCAAAAAATGGCTGGAACAATACGGAAACGAGAAAATCATTCTGGGAGCTGATGTAAAGGAGAATAAAATTTCTGTCAATGGCTGGAAAGAGAAAGTCAGCAGCAGTTGATCCCTTTTTTGAAAGATTATACTAAAGAAGGGGTTTTCAAGGTGTTATGTACCGACATCAGCCGTGACGGAATGTTGCAAGGGCCTTCCGTGGAACTATACCAGCAAATCCTGAAGGAGTTCCCGAATATGCATCTGATAGCCAGCGGAGGAGTAAGCTGTATACAGGACATTATCGACCTGGAAATAGCCAAAGTTCCGGCTGTTGTTTTCGGCAAGGCATTATACGAGGGAAAAATTACATTGAAAGACTTAAACCGTTTCATGTAAAAGCAAATCATGTTAGCAAAAAGAATCATACCTTGCCTGGACATCAAAGACGGGCAGACCGTAAAAGGAACCAATTTCGTAAACTTACGTCAAGCAGGTGATCCGGTAGAACTGGGGCGTACCTACAGTGAACAGGGAGCTGACGAACTGGTCTTTCTCGATATCACTGCCAGCCATGAAGGGCGCAAAACCTTTACCGATTTGGTAAAACGGGTAGCGGCCAATATCAATATCCCCTTTACTGTAGGAGGAGGTATAAACGAACTGAGCGACGTAGACCGGCTATTGAATGCAGGAGCTGACAAAGTTTCTATCAATTCATCAGCCATCCGCAATCCGGATTTGGTAGACAAGATTGCCAAACATTTCGGTTCACAGGTCTGTGTGGTAGCCATTGACGCCAAGCAGACTGAAACCGGGTGGAAATGCTATCTGAACGGCGGCCGGATTGAAACCGACAAGTACCTGTTTGACTGGGCTAAAGAGGTGAACAACCGCGGGGCAGGAGAAATTCTTTTCACGAGCATGAACCATGACGGAGTGAAAAACGGATATGCCAACGAAGCCCTCTCCACCCTGGCGGATTTACTGACAATTCCCGTCATCGCATCTGGAGGCGCCGGATGCATGGAACATTTCCGCGATACATTTGCAAAAGGGAAAGCAGATGCTGCATTAGCAGCCAGCGTTTTTCATTTCGGAGAAATTAAAATTCCCGAATTAAAACAGTATCTTTGCGAGCAAGGAATTAATGTGAGGTTATAACTCTGTTTTTAATTGCATCTAAATCTGTTTCCACTACCATCCCAAACAGGATGAAAGACTGGCAAACGACCTTCAGATCCTCATTCCACTCTGAATGACGATGCTGATGAAATTTTAAACAAGTTCTATACAACACCGATAATATAACAATAAAATATAGAAAAATGGATTTGAATTTCGAAAAAATGAACGGGTTGATCCCCGCCATCATACAAGACAACAGCACCAGCAAAGTACTGATGTTAGGGTTTATGAATGAAGAAGCATACCGAAAGACAGTGGAAACCGGTAAAGTAACCTTCTTCAGCCGTACCAAGAACCGTCTGTGGACAAAAGGTGAAGAAAGCGGGAATTTCCTGAATGTTGTTTCTATAAAAGAAGACTGTGACAAGGATACCCTGCTGATCAAAGTAAATCCGGCAGGTCCTGTATGTCACACCGGAACAGATACTTGCTGGGGAGAAGAAAACAAAGAAGACATCATGTTCCTGAAGGAATTACAAGATTTCATTGACAAACGTCACGAGGAAATGCCTGCAGGCTCTTACACCACCAGCCTGTTCGAATCCGGTATCAACAAAATGGCACAGAAAGTAGGCGAGGAAGCCGTGGAAACGGTTATCGAAGCTTGTAACGGAACCGACGAACGCCTCATCTACGAAGGAGCCGATCTGATATACCACATGATTGTACTGCTCACCTCAAAAGGCTATCGCATCGAAGACCTTGCCCGTGAATTGAAAGAACGTCATAGCGCTACGTGGAAAAAACATTAAAATGATGGACGAAGCTCTCATTCGATATAAAAACGTATATATCAACCAACAAGAGTTAGGCGTATTGGAAGATGTAAACCTGGAACTGAACAAGGGTGAATTTGTTTACCTCATTGGAAAAGTCGGTTCCGGAAAAACCTCATTACTGAAAACAATTTACGGTGAGCTGGATATACAGTCAGGAGAAGCTGAGGTGTTAGGCTACAACATGACTAACATCAAGCGGAAGCATATTCCCGAACTGCGCCGCCGTTTAGGCATTGTCTTTCAAGATTTTCAGTTACTGACAGACCGCACCGTACACGCAAACCTCAGTTTTGTATTGCGCGCCACCGGATGGACAAACAAAGCAACCATCAAAGCACGCATTGAAGAAGTACTGGACCAAGTGGGAATGACCGGCAAAGGATACAAAATGCCCAACGAGCTATCGGGTGGCGAGCAACAACGCATTGTTATCGCCCGTGCCATCCTGAACCGGCCGGACATTATTCTGGCCGACGAGCCGACGGGTAACCTGGACACCGAAACAGGGCGCAAAATTGTAGAACTTCTGAAATCCATTTGTGCTACAGGCTCCGCCATCATGATGACCACCCATAATCTGCATCTCCTGTCGGAATATCCGGGAGTTGTCTACCGTTTTGAGAATCATCATATCAAAGAAGTAACTCACGAATACAGCCGGATGGAAAGAAGTCAAAATGAGACCGAAAAAGGAGAAAAAACGACAGTTACACCCCAAGAAACGGCAGAATAAGTAGATGAATGATAAATATCATCGCTAAAATGCTGATTTTTGCAGTCTTATTTGTATATTTGCACGCTAATTATCAATATAGGAACAATTAAAATACGAAACGAAAAATGAAAGTTTTAAAGTTTGGAGGTACTTCGGTAGGTTCTGCACAAAGAATGAAAGAAGTAGCCAAATTAATTACCGACGGTGAACAGAAGATTGTTGTACTTTCAGCCATGTCTGGAACAACAAACACGTTGGTTGAAATTTCGGATTATCTGTATAAGAAAAATCCCGAAGGTGCGAATGAAATCATTAACAGACTGGAGGCTAAATATAAACAGCATGTTAATGAACTTTATTCTACTGACGAGTATAAGCAGAAAACACAGGAATTTATAAAAGCACAGTTCGATTATATTCGTTCGTATACAAAAGATATTTTCACACTGTTCGAAGAAAAAGTAATCCTGGCACAAGGCGAATTGATCTCCACCAACATGGTTACCAACTATTTGCAGGAACAAGGGGTCAACGCCATCTTACTTCCGGCATTGGAATTCATGCGCACGGACAAGAACTCGGAGCCCGATCCTGTATATATCAAAGAAAAACTGGCCGCACAGCTGGAAATACATCCGGATGCTGAAATTTATATCACACAAGGTTTTATCTGCCGTAACGCCTATGGCGAGATAGATAATCTGCAACGTGGCGGAAGCGACTATACCGCATCACTGATCGGTGCCGCTGTAAACGCCTCCGAAATCCAGATATGGACAGATATTGACGGTATGCACGATAATGACCCGCGCATCGTAGACAAGACTTCTCCTGTACGTCACCTGCACTTCGAAGAAGCTGCCGAGTTGGCCTACTTTGGTGCGAAGATTCTGCACCCTACTTGCGTACAGCCTGCCAAATATGCCAATATTCCCGTCCGTCTGCTTAATACAATGGAACCTACAGCCCCGGGAACTTTGATTTCCAATGATACGGAAAAAGGCAAAATCAAGGCAGTTGCAGCCAAAGACAACATCACTGCCATCAAGATCAAATCAAGCCGTATGTTACTGGCCCACGGCTTCTTGCGCAAAGTATTCGAAATCTTCGAAAGCTATCAGACCTCTATCGACATGATCTGCACTTCAGAGGTCGGTGTTTCCGTATCCATTGATAACACCAAACATCTGAATGAAATTCTGGACGACTTGAAGAAATATGGTACAGTAACCGTAGATCAGGATATGTGTATCATCTGTGTAGTCGGTGACCTGGAATGGGAAAACGTAGGCTTTGAAGCCAAAGCGTTGGACGCCATGCGCGACATACCGGTACGTATGATTTCATTCGGCGGTAGCAACTACAATATTTCTTTCCTGATTCGTGAAGAAGACAAGAAGAAAGCATTGCAGTCATTAAGCGATCATTTATTCAACAATAAATAATTTCTACTGTAGGGGCGGATTGAATCCGCCCGAATACATCCCACTCTACAAAGTTGGTGTTTTCGGGCGAATTTAATTCGCCCTTGCTCATAAAAACAAAATACAATATGAAAGGAACATTCCCCGTAAACAAGTTCAGAGAGTTGGAAACTCCCTTCTACTATTACGATGTCAATGTGCTGCGAGAAACCTTGTCATGCATCAACAAAGAAGCAGGCAAATACAATAATTTCTGCGTGCATTACGCCGTGAAGGCCAATGCTAACCACAAAGTCCTGACAATTATCCGCGAAAGCGGTCTGGGAGCCGACTGTGTAAGTGGCGGAGAAATCCGCGCAGCCATTAAGGCCGGATTCCCGACAAACAAAATAGTCTATGCTGGTGTAGGCAAGACAGACTGGGAAATTAATCTGGGGCTGGATTATGATATTTTCTGCTTCAACGTAGAGTCTGTACCTGAACTGGAAATCATTAACGAACTGGCTGCCGCCAAAGGCAAAACAGCCCGTGTAGCTTTCCGTATCAATCCGAATGTAGGTGCGCATACCCATGCAAATATCACCACCGGACTAGCAGAGAACAAATTCGGTATCAGCATGGAAGATATGGACAAAGTGATTGATATGGCCGGAACATTGCCTCACGTAAAATTTGTAGGCTTACATTTCCACATCGGTTCTCAGATTCTGGAGGACGAACTGGTATAGAAATATCCATGCAAAAAAAAAGCTATTTGTGCCATAAGTTAGATAATTCTCTTTATCTTTGTTGAAACATTGCACAAACAGATGGGAAAATTTATCAATCCGTTCACCGATTACGGATTTAAAGAAAATATTCGGTAAGAAGATTTCCTAAGGACTTATTAATAGACTTCTTAAATGATTTGCTGAAGGGTGAACGGGTGATAACGGATCACATTCTTGAACAATGGCAACTTCCGAAGTATGACGAAAGGGCGAGGTCTTATTTATGATATCTATTGCTGTACGGATACCGGCGAGAAGATTATTGTGGAGATGCAGAATAAGTCGCAGTTGCATTTTAAGGAACGTGCGCTTTATTATCTTTCAATGCAATAGTGCAACAAGGTGAAAAAAAGGTAATGAATGGAGATTCAATAAAGGCTGTATATGGAGTTTTTTTATGAACTTTCTATTTGATCACTGTGTTAAATTAAGGACTGATGTAATTCTTGCCGACCGTGATACGGGAGAACTGTTTTCCGATAGGATGCGTCAGGTTTTTATTGCCCTGCCGCTCTTCAACAAAGAAGAGGATGCGTGTGAGAATGATTTTGAACGTTGGATATATACATTAAAAAATATGGAGACACTGAAACGAATGCCATTTAAGGCCCGCAAGGCAGTCTTCGAAAAATTGGAAGAAGTTGCCGATGTGGCTTCTCTCTTAGTAAAGAGGAGCGGAGACGCTATGAAAATAGTGTAAATGTGTATCGCACTAATTTGTGCGTGTTGGATGCAGCGAAAGAGGAAGGTCGTGAAAGAAGAACGTTTGACTAATGCTCGTAGAATGAAAGCAGAAGGTCTGAATAGTGAGCTAATTAATAGAATTACTGGCCTTTCCGAAGAAGAGATCGCTGCATTATAAACTACATTTTCGTAAAAGTACTCATGTTTTGCAAGTAGCCTGAAAGGCTGTCATTGTATGGCGTAGGGGCATCGCCCTACGTACCCGGATTCCTCTCCTTTTAAGCCTTGAAGGGCGCAATACTCGGTTACGCCCCCTTTCAGGGCTCATATACGAGGTTGTGTGTTTACTGATAGCACTCGTTCTGCAGGTTTATGGTGAGATTATGGCTCTCGAGCTATAACTGTTGTGAGTTGCCCAGGGGATACTTTCGGACGAGCTGGTGTAACAAGCATAACCTTTTGATGATTGGAAATTAGAAAGAAATATAACTAATTGTGATTAGTGAAAAAAAAAAAGCCGTATCTTTGCAATACAAATTTTTTAAAAAGAAGGGGCAATTATGGCAAGACCTATTCGTGAAACACCTACACTATTTGAAGATGCCCGCCGCTTTGAAGAACGGATGAAGAAACCGCGCGTTGTTTCCAAGGAGGAACGTGAGCGTGTGAAGAGAAATTATGAGTTAGTGTTAAAAGCGGCTACAAACTTTAAATAGTGAACATGAGTGAATCAATAGACTTTTCTAAACTGAGTATAAATCAGTTAGAAGAGACTGAACATATAGAATCGTTCAATTGCGGTGACAGCGATTTGAACGATTTTATTTTATCTGAGTCTCAACTTTATCAAGTAGCGCTACTTGCAGTTACTTATGTGGCTAAAATAGAAAATCGAGTTATCGCTTATTTTAGTTTAGCTAATGATCGGGTGTCATTAGGAGATTTTGAGAGTAAAACTGAATTTAATCGTTTCCGTAAACATAGGTTTATTAATGAAAAACGGATACAAGAGTTATCCTGCTGTAAAAGGTATGTCGATTTGCTGTTGATAAATGTTATGCAGGAAGTGGTATTGGTACGATTTTACTGGATTTTATAAAGGGTATTTTCTCCATGCAAAATAAAACAGGATGCCGTTTTGTGACGGTGGATGCTTATCTGAAGGCTATTCCTTTTTATGAGAGGAATAATTTTTCACCTATGCAACCCAATGATAATGATGAACATACACGTTTATACTATTTTGATTTGAATGATTATAAAGATTTTCTGAATTCTAATATTGTTTTATAAGTAAATTTTTTCTCTATAAGCCTTAGATACATTGAGCGTGCACCTTTATCATAAGGGTTGCACGCTTTTTCTTCCTTCTTTACTTTGTATTCATAAACATTACGCCTTTGAATCCTGTTCTCAGGGCTCATTTTGTAGTGTACAACTTTTTAAAGGATAAGAGTTATGAATACAGAAAAAGATTAAGAAAGTTACAGAAAGGATTGAGAAAGATGAAGGGAGGATGAATCTGTCGCTGTATATGGCAGAGGTTATTGAAGAGTTGAAGGATGGCAGGAAGCACCCGGCGGTACATACATATACCAGTACATTGCGTTCCTTTGCGGCATTTTCGGCGATGCCATGCCGATGAATGAAGTATTTACTCGGGCGGCTGAAAGAGTATGAGGATTGGCTGTTGCAAAGGCGGCTGAGCTGGAATACTATTTCTACCTATATGCACACCTTGCAGGCTGTGTACAACCGGCTGTCTCCCCGGCACACCTGGAGCACAACCTGAGGCTCTTTGATGATGTGTATACCAAGGTGAAGTCACAGATCAAACGGCACTGACGGAAGAACAGATGGGCAGATTGATGCACGCAGATCTTGACGTGCTCTCTGAGGAGCTGCAACGCGTGCAGGCCTATTTTGCTGATGTTCCTGTTTCGTGGAATGCCGTTCATCGACCTTGCACATTTGCGCAAGCGGGACGTGAAAGATGGCAAAATAGCGTATCGTCGCCACAAGACGGCAAACAGATCACATTGCGTATCCCCCGGAAGCACTGCCCTTGCTGAAAGAGTTTAAGGACAAAGATGAGACTTCCTCTACCTCTTCCTGATATTGAATGCTGCGCCGGAAGGAGATGATGCCTTGTATGAATGCTATCAGAAAGCTCTGCGGAATTTTTAATAAAATGTTGAGAGTATTGGCTAAACGACTATTACCCCGGCATCAAAATCAGCTCATATACCGCAAGGCATACATGGGCTACATTGGCCTATCATAGGAATGCCCATCGGAATCATTTGCCAGGCACTGGGGCACTCTTCGATACGTGTGACGGAAACTTATCTGAAACCTTTTGAAAATGAGAAAGTGGATAAGGCAAACCGTAAGCTAATTTCTACTGTGAAAAACACGAGGGGAGGAGTGGACGATGCTTTATTTATTATAAAACATGATGTTACGGTAGAATTACTTACCAAGTAACGGCAAGTTTCTGCTTGCAAAGTTTATATTTTTCTTTTATTAATCCAAATATAAATCTGATATTTTCTAAAAAACACAAATAAATATTTAATAAGCAACAAAAAGTACATAAAATACACACAAAACACAATCTTGCGTTTGTTCTTCTCTACTAAAAAAACACGCAAAACCTTTATCCATTTTTGCCTTTTCAAACATGGAACACTCTTTTATTGACTTCTTTTCTTTGTCACCTGTACTTTCTTCATAAAAAACTCTGTGGAAAAACTCTTTTTTTTCCTGGGCAGAGGCTGTGCGTCTGCCGTTACTTGGTAAAAAGTAACGTCCCCAGTGGGCCGTAATATGATAATGCTACTATTTTACGCTTATGCAAAACGCATTCTTCTCCTTCTTTGGTTGTTGGCATCCTCTTGTTCAGGATTGCAGGCCCAGCGTACCACACTGCGCACCAACCTGCTGTTTTGGGGAACCACCACTCCCAATGCGGGGTTGAATTCTCGTTAGGGCGTAATTTCACTCTTTTGTTCTGGACGGTGGTTATAATGCCTGGGAATTTTCCAATGACATGAAACTCAACCTCGCTTTTGCCCAGCCTGAAATCCGTTACTGGTTTCTGTCGTCGTTTTCGAAGGTCATTTCATCGGCCTGCACGGACACTATGCCCATTTCAATATCGGGCAGATTGATTTCATCCCTTGTATGAAAAGAGTATGTCTACCGCGGCAACCTTTACGGTGGTGGCATCAGTTACGGTTACCATTGGGCCATGGGCGACCGTTGGGGCATGGAAGTGACTGTGGGAGGCGGCTATGCCCAACTCTCATACGACAAATACCTCTGCCGCGACTGCGGCGAACGAGTAGGGCAGTTTAAACGTACTTATTTCGGTCCTACCCGCGCCGGAATTTCACTCATCTATTTCTTACGTTAAAAAAACAACTTCACAGCCATGATGAATACGATATATACCTTCCACGTGAGGTATCGGTGCCCTAGCACTGTTACTCTTCTTTAGCACCCTGCATGCTTGGGGGCAGGAAGCCCGTGTAAGCCTTTTACGGACGCCCAGGTGACGGGTGACAGCCTGTTCCTCAGCTTGAAGATGGATTTATCGTCCATACGGCTCAATAGCCGTACCTGCTTGCACTTCACCCCATATTGGCAAACAGCCGTGGAGGTCGTGTCGAACTTCCACCTGTATTGGTGAGCGGACGCCGTCGCTACCGCTTCGACCGTCGCGAATGGGCGCTGGGCGATGACAGCAAAAGGTGCGTCGTGTTCAGCCTTACCTTATTCAACCCTGCAAACGTCACTCCGCGCCGCGCCCGTCTCTTACCATGTAGGCGTGCCCTATTCTGTATGGATGGGAGATGCCGCATTGCTTCTCCGCCAGGAAGTGAAAGATTGCTGTGACCTTCAATTACTGGTGTAGACACTATCAGCGGGCGGTTGTTTTCCGAGCGGGTGGTCGTACAGCGGCCTGAACCTGTGCGGCAACTTGTTGCTACACAACAGCCTGTTTCTGCACAGCAATCAATTTCAGTACAGCAAGCACTCCCTGTACAACCTGCGGGGCTCAGTTAGTCGCTCCTTTCGTAACTTATTCCGCCCGCGATGTCGAGCTTTATGTCTCCATGCTTTCCTTCCTTGAACCTACGGTGGAGCCTGCCAAGAAGCTGGACGAAAAGGAAGTGTTCCATATTGATTATCCTTTGGGCAGTGACAATGTGTCGCCCGACTATCATAACAACCGCGCCGAGTTGCAGAAACTCGACAGCCTGCTGTCTCCGCTTTCTGCAGGCAACTATTCCAGCCTGGGTATGTCCGCGTCTGCGGTTACGCATCACGGACGGAACCTATATCGACAACGAGCGCCTTGCCGCTCGCGTGCGCGGTTCTTTGCCTCCTATATACAGCAATTGCGGCATTCCGCGTTCGCGTATCGAGACCACTTTGTGGCCGAAGACTGGGAAGGTCTTTCTGTGCTTTTACAGTCGGAGCAGCCTCCTTATGCCGATGCCGCCCTCTCCATTATCCGGAATGTCGGCATCTTCAACGGCCGCGAAAAAGCAACTGATGGAGCTCGGGCGGCGCCCCTACCGGGACATGCTGTGCCATTTCTTCCCCCGCTTACGCCGTCTCGAAGTAAGTGTGCGCTGGAACATCCGTGCCGTGAGTGTGGGTGAGGCCTACCAACTGATATATACATCCCGAATGGCTCAGCCTGTCGGAGATGTATGCTGCCGCCCGCTACTATCGTCGGTACGGAGCAATATCGTGAAGTATACGAAATAGCCGCCTATCGTTTTCCCGAAGATGTGGTGGCCAATATCAACGCCTCTTCCGCAGTGATGCTGACGGGAGATACGAAGTCCGCCCGTGTTTACCTGCAACGGGTTGAGTCTGATCCCCGTTCCTGAATAATCTGGGCGTGCTGGCACTGATGGAAGGGGCCATGCCGGTGAGGCGGAGAAATGGTTCCCAAAGCAGTGGGCATCGAGCCTCAAGCGCGGCAGAACCTGCAACGTTTACAGGGCATTCCGGCAACGGACGACCGGGAACTACAAGATAAAAGAGGAGAGCGATAGATGCGGCGAGGCTTCCATCCCATTCGCCCTTGTCTGCTTTTTGTGGGGATTGCTACCGTTGCTGTTTGGTAGTTGTAGCTTTGGTGATGAACCTTCGCCCTGTCCCTACGATGTGCGTTTGGAATACTGGTATGCGGTAGTGGAGTAGAGAACATGCTTCCCCGTTACGTCTCCCGGTTGACGCAGTTTATCTTCGACGGGGAGGGGCGGTTGGTATCGACCTCTGTCCTGACGGGTGATGAAGTGAGCGGTTGGAAAGGTACGTTGCCGGATGGCACTTATACAGTGGTACTCTGGGGGAATTTGAGCGATGCCGACCCGCCGCCGGAAAAGGTGGAAAGCGGTGGAGGAGGAGCAGAGGGCGAGACCGGAGATATGCTTGAAACAATGACCCTGAGTGCGGTCAGCGAAGGCGTTCCTCCGGGGTATCGGGGTAACACTTCCCGGCTGTACTACGGTACGGGCACCTTCACGCTGAAGGACGGCATGACGGAGCGACGGCGGATTTACCTCTGCCAGGCTTATGCTTCGCTCACGATTACTGTGCGTTGGCAGACCACGGAGCGAGTCCGGCTTCCTGCAGACGGCGTTTACCGGATGCGCTTGAAAGGCATTCCGTCGGTCTACGGCTTCTCCGGCGGACAGGAAGTGACGGTACCTTCGGGTGATGGCAGTTGTGTGCTGCCCCGTCCGGACCGCACGGTGACATACCACGAAGCACGCGCTTCGCTGAACTATGAGAACGAGGTGATTGGCGAGTTGGTCACGTTTCGCTATACAGCAGGTACGCACGAGCTGTGGAGCCTTTGGTGTAATGGTGAACAATTGGTACGGGACCTCGACCTCTACCTGTTTTTTCCGTAAGCTGCCCATGGATATGGACACCAATATGGAGCAGAACTTCGACCTCGAAGTGACGGTGTACGATGATAACCGGGTGGTGGTGACACAGGCTTCGGCTGCCGACTGGGAAGAGGGTGGAGGAATTGGATAAAAGACGGATTTGAAAAGAAATACCGACAGCGTTCTTTTGACATATTGAGAGCTTAAAAAGAGAAAAAGGAAGTTCCTGAGTTTTAAAAAGTAAATCAGTATCTTTGCAGATATTGGTTTGCATAAAATTAATATATAACACTTTAGATGTATGGAAATAAACAATAATCATATACGTAAATATCCCATCGGGATACAGAGCTTTGAAAACCTGCGTCGTGAAGGCTATCTTTATGTAGACAAAACGGCACTGATTTATCGGCTGATTACTACCGGTAAGCCTTATTTCCTTTCCCGTCCCCGCCGTTTCGGTAAAAAGTCTGTTGTTTTTAGCACGCTAAAAAGCTTACTTTGAGGGGGAAGAAGGAACTTTTCGAAGGTCTTGCCATCGAAAAGCTGGAAAAGCAATGGGCGGTACATCCGGTATTACACCTGATTTGAATGCTGAGAAATACGACTCAGTAGAACGGTTGGAAATGCAGATGAACAGCCAGCTTCTGAATTGGGAGTCGCAGTACGGCTGTGATGCCAAAGACTGACTTATTCCATTCGTTTTATGAACGTGATAAAAGCAGCTTATGAACAGACGGGGCAACAGGTTGTGGTGCTCATTGACGAGTATGACAAACCGATGCTCGAAAGCCTGCATGATAAAGAGTTGCGGATCAATTTCAGCCTTCTTTGTTGCCTTTCTATAGTGTGTTGAAGACTGCCGACCCCTATCTGAGATTAGTCTTCATCACCGGCGTGACGAAGTTTGCCCAAATGAGCATCTTCTCCACACTGAACCAACTGATAGATATTAGTCTTGAGAAAAGCCCTACGAAACTCCTTGCGGCATGACCCGCACCGAGATAGAGCAGAATTTCGCACCTGAACTGGAAGCTATGGCGTTGAAGAACAACACTTCCTGTGAAGCGATAGTGGAGCGGATGGAGGCGATGTACGATGGTTATCACTTTTGTGAAGAACAGACCGAAGGAATGTTCAATCCATTCAGTGTACTGAATATGTTGCGGCAGTTGAAGTTCAACTACTACTGGTTTGCCACCCGGCTCCCACTTTTCTTGTGAAGATGCTGCAACGCTCCGAGTTCGATGTGCGTGAACTGGTGAATGGTATTGAGGTTTCGAAGCTTCTCTCATGAGTTACAGGGCTGATGATGATGATCGGTTCCGATGATTTATCAGAGTGGTTACCTCACTATCAAGGGCTATGATCCGGAGTTTAACCTCTACAAACTGAAGCTTCCCAATGAGGAAGTGAAATATGGTTTTGCTGAACTATATGGCTCCGGGTATTACACTCCGGTGATGGAGCGTGATGTTCTTTACGTAGGTAAGTTCGTGAAAGAACTTCGTGCTGGCGATGTAGATGCTTTCATGAACCGTATGCGTGCTTTCTTCGGGAACATCTCATACGAACTGAGTGATGATACGGAACGGCATTATCAGAATGTGTTCTATCGTTTTTACCCTGTTGGGACAATATACCGATGCAGAAGTGCGCAGTTGCCACGGCAGGGCGGATATGATGGTTAAAACTTCCGATTACATATACGTCTTCGAATTCAAGCTAAACGGCACCGCCGAAAGTTATGCACTGAAGCAGATAGATGAAAAAGATTATCTTATTCCGTACGTCGCAGACCACCGTAAGCTGGTAAAAGTAGGTGGATTCAAACAAAGATACCCGTAACATAGGTCACTGGCTCGTTCAGTAAGACGTCACTTTTTTCTTTTTCATTACCCGGCGGGATCAATCTCCGTAGGGAAACAAGCTCTCAATATCTCAATAATCAGAATATTGGGAGCTTGCTGCCGTTTATGCGCGGCAAGCTCCAGAACAACATAAAAAACAACATAAAATATTAATAAAGTGAGCATGACACGAAAAAAAACAATGATTCACTGCATGCATGGTTTCCTGCTTTTAGGTGGCCTGCTGCTACACTCCTGTTCGGCGAGACACAGTTGACGGTGAGGAGATGCCTGACGGGAAAGACCCCGCAAGACAGGAAATCTTGTTGAACATCAACAGTTAGTATTGCACAAGACGGATACGCGCACCATTGCCACCGCCGGGGAGAACGCTATTCCACGCTGGATGTCTACGTTTTCGGCTCCCCTACCGAAGACGGAACTTATACTTTGGTTCGCCTATCGTGAAAACAGCGACGACCTTTTCCTGCGGATGCCAAAGAACTGGTGCTGAACGCCGGAACTACGGACAACGTCACCACCGGATTGCTCAGCCTTCCGCACCTCGGACTGTTCGTGAAGTTCTATTGCATTGCCAATGACACGCAACCGGTGAAAGCGGATGGCGATGAAGTAGTAGCCGACGACTTCACGCCTATCACCTTTACCGCCGGGAAGCAGCACGATGGGAGAGGGCGGGCAGCCCTACCGAAGCGGATTTTATCCAATATCACACCCGTTTGCTGGATACCGTGTGCTGAACGTACCTCTGGCAATGGCAGGGCACAGACTTTGCCGCTGGATTTGACGGATGCTTCCATCAGCACCCGCTTGCAGGTTAACTTCAAACTACCCGCCTTGCCGCCCGCTTCGATGTGGTGAACAAAGCGGATGAATCCCGTTTCACTATCGAGTCCATCTCCATGCTGAATGCGCGTCGCGCGGCAGGCTACTTCCGATAGTTGCTTGCGGAACATATCCTGCCGCAGCTGCCGACCTGATGACCACTGCCGACAAACCTTCACAGGTGACAATGCTAATATTGGTACTCAGACGGGAGCTTTCTACTGCTATCCCAGCTTGCAGGAGGATGGGGGAGCGCTTCTGCTGAAAGGCCGCTACAAGGTGAATGAAACCGAAACCAAAGAAGTGTCCTACGATTCCTTTCCGCCAGCAAGGCGTCGATGGACAGGAAACCTATCTGGACATCAACAACAATCACCGCTATACCATTGGCATCACTGAAGCTGATGACCTGAGGCTGGAATTTACCCTGAGAGTGGCGGACTGGACGGACGATGGCAGTATTGATGACTATGAACCGACAACGATCCGGGAGAAATTACGGTTACTATTCCTGGATGCTTATCAAGACCGGGTCAACGGCTACTTTAGATCCTGACCGTAATGTATATACCGCTAAGTATGTCTCTCGACGCCGGAAGTTCTTTCGATATGACGGTAGGCTCCGCTTCTCCGGGCATCAAGATTGTGTGTATGCCGGTGGTCCTTCGCACAGAGTAATAATTGGCTGACTTGTACCAAAATGCGCCTACAGGCTTGGCTTCGGGTAGTAGCTATACATTTAAAGTGACGGACGGTTACAGTAAACTTTTTCCCGTGCCACGGTACGCGTATACGATAAAGCTTTCCGTACGGAAAAATATACTTTATGTAGATGCTGTTTCTGTTCCTCAGCCGCTGACTACAACGCAACCTGCTAAAGCTCCCAACGGCACGAGTGATAATCCGAATTCATTCGATGCTGGAAGCGCTACAGTAACGCTCTATCGCATCACGGGCAGTAGTGCGGATGTGTCATTGTGTCCCGATGAAATGGTGCTGGTGGGTAAACCGAGTTGGATGGATATCGGAGCCGGTGAAACAAAATACACATACTTTGGACGCTGAATGATCGTGATGTTGTTCTTCCGAGTACTACTGTGGCAGGCACGCGCTTCAGTGGCGGAGACAACTGACAATACCGTAGTATTTGCTAATTCTAAAAACACCTCGACTCTGAAGGTGCCCATTACCATAACATTGAAAGATGCCCCCATGACGCTTAATTTCGCCGCACTTGGAGGAAGCAATAATAGTTATGTTGAACCTTCGGGAGATGTTCCAGGTAAAATCACCATGAGTGTGAATGGTAATACTTGTTTGGTTCCTGCCGTCTCGATGGATGGAGTAAGTCGTGTTCGATTTTATGGAAATACTGAGTGGCTGACATCTACGGTAACCACCACTGATACTTCTGCGGGATCGAAGCAAGCAATACGCAACTGACGAAGTAATAACA
>VOFC01003494.1_pt1 | contig 17905 bp, 30 predicted proteins | sample 5384161 | NCBI WGS metagenome assembly VOFC01 (sample SAMN12384722, study PRJNA508395) | human gut metagenome | isolation source: healthy gut B | host: Homo sapiens
GCTGCTGCACGATGCACGCATCCTGCCGCCGGGCAAAATATTCCATGCACTGGCGTTCCAGCCCGCTGCGCAAGGCCGCGTCCGGGCTGCATACCGCAATGTGAAATACCATCTCACATTCTCCTTTCCGCCAGCCGCCCGCCTTGATTTTTGCGCAGGGCTGGAGTATGATAAATAAAACTTTGCTGCATCGAAAAAAGAAAAAACGGAGGGACCCGCCATGCCGCAGCCGCTTGTCAGCGTTATTGTGCCCGCCTATAACGCGGCGGGCTTCATCTCCCGCTGTGTGGAAAGCATCACATCCCAGAGCTACCCGGAGCTTGAGATTCTTCTGCTGAACGACGGCTCCACCGACGACACCCTTGCTGTCTGCCGGAAGCTTGCTGCCGCCGACAGCCGCATCCGTGTGGTGGACAAGCCCAACACCGGCGCAGCAGACACCCGCAGCTGCGGCCTTGCCCTTGCCCACGGCGAATACATCCAGTTTGCGGACAGCGACGATCACCTGCTGCCGGGCTGCACCGCAAACCTGGTGGCTGCTATGCAGCGCAGCCATGCCGACCTTGTGCTGGCTCCCTACCGGATGATGGTGCCCCGCAAGGATGGCGGCTATGACACCCGGGAGTACAGCCTGCTGCCCGCCGGGGTGTACAACAAGGTGGATTACCTGTGGCAGCTCACCGGCAATGCCGCTGCCTTTTACTACGGCGTGCTCTGGAACAAGCTCTACCGCCGGGATCTCATCCAGATGGCGCACATCCGGTTCGAGCATGTGGTATACGCCGAGGACCAGCTGTTCAACACCCGGTATCTGCAGGTGGCACAGCGGTTTGCCGCCATCGACGAAGCCGCCTACTGCTACATCCAGAACCCGCAGAGCGTATGCCATACGCAGGTGAGCGCGGCGGACATGCTGCGCCACCGCAGCCGGATGTACCACACCTACAAGGAAATGTGCATCCAGCTGGGCGTGTACGATAAATTCCGCCTGCGGCTGCACGGCATCTATCTGAGCCTGTTTGAAAGCCCTCTGCCCAACGGCCCGGTGCAGAAGCTTTCCGACGCATTTGCCCGCACCCACAGCCGCATCTGAGAAAAGGAGAACCTATGGAATTTCCCCTTGTAAGCATCATCGTGCCCATGTACAACACTGCCGGGTGCATTGCCCGCTGTGTCAAAAGCATTTGCGCCCAGACTTATAAAAGCATTGAGATCCTGCTGCTGAACGATGGCTCCACCGACGACACCCTTGCCGTCTGCCGCGCCCTTGCCGCCAGCGACCACCGCATTGCACTGGTGGATAAAACCAACACCGGCGCAGCGGATACCCGCAATCAGGGCATTGCGCTGGCCCACGGCAAATACATCCAGTTTGTGGACAGCGACGACTGGCTGGCCCCCGATTTTACGGAAAAGCTGGTCTCCGCCGCCGAGGCCCACACCGCCGATCTTGTGATCGCGCCCTTCTGGATGGTGTACCCGGAAAACTATGTGGAGCACATCCGCCCATGGGAAAAGGCGCTGCAGCATGTGCTCCAGCGCAATCCGCCCCGCACCCGGGCCTATGGCTATCTGCCTGCCGGGGTGTACACCGGACAGGAGTACGCAAAGCATCTGATCCAGAAGCCGAACACCTTCTACTATGGCAGCCCCTGCAACAAGTTCTACCGCCGTGACCTCCTGCGGAAGCACAGCCTCCATTTCCGCAAAGAATTGTTTGCGGAGGATCAGCTGTTCAACACCGAATATCTGCGCTATGTGCGCACTGCCGTTTCCATCCCGGACATCGGCTATTACTACCTGCAGAACAGCCAGAGCGTCTCCCACTCCAGAGTGACCACCGCCGACATCCTTCCGCTGCGGCGGCGGGTGATGGGCCTGTACAAGAGCATCTATACCGAACTTGGCATCTACCCGGAAACGCGGGCGGCCATCCTGCGTTCGCCCTTTGGCGAAAACGAGTTCACCCTGCCGCCGCTGGACACCCCACAGACGCACTGCTGCAAGCTGTGACCCTATAAAAAGCACCCGGCTGCCGCCGAGAGCCGCTCTGGCTCCTGCACGGCTCCGGGTGTTTTTTGCGCTTTCTCAGCAGCCGATGGCGGCACACTTCTCCGCCAGCCAGCTGCGCTCTTCGTCGTTCAGGTGCGGTGCCAGCTTTGCAAACACCTGACGGTGGTAATCGTTCAGCCATGCGATCTCGTCCTTATCCAGCACACCGGGCAGGATGGGAGAGGTGGCAATGGGCACGAACATCAGCGGTTCAAAACCAAGGAAGGTACCGTACTGGTTATCGGCCTTGTGCACGCACACCAGCTCGTTCTCGATGCGGATGCCCACGAGGTCGGTCTCGTAAACGCCCGGCTCGTCGGTGACCACCATGCCGGGGCGCATCCGGGTGGTGTTGCGGCTGTTCAGGGCATGGGGGCCCTCGTGCACATTGCCCACAAAGCTGACGCTATGACCGGTGCCGCAGCGGTGCCAAAAAGAGATTCAGTCTATACAGCAGGTTATGACATTTATCTTTTAGAAGAGTTAACTATAAAACCAGGAGAAAGAAAAAAAAAGTGCCAACTGGTATAAAAAGTTATTTTGATAAAGAAGAAGTATTATTACTTGTAGTTAGAAGTAGTATGGGATTTAAATATAATATCAGATTATGTAATCAAGTTGGAGTAATTGATGCAGATTACTATAATAATAAAGATAATGAAGGACATATATGGCTAATGATACAAAACGAAGCCGAGAAAGAGTATAACTTTAAGAAAGGTGAAGCTATTGCACAAGGATTATTTATGAAATATTTAACTACTAAAAGTGATAAAAGCATAAATATTCAAAGGAAAAGTGATTATTAAATCTAAGCGACAAATTACAATAAGTAGGGCAGATAATTCAGTTAAAACTTATCTGCCCATTGTTATATAATCTAAACACAAGATAGTAATTTTTAGAGCAAATAATTTGAGAAAATTATCTGCTTTTAATCCAAGAGGAAGTTTTTATTTCTTCTTTTTTGTAAATTTCAAAAAACTATTGACCGATAGTTACAACCGACTGATATAATTCAAATTAGTAAAACAAAAAATATAAATTAAAGGAGAGATGAAAAGATGGAATATATAACTTTAAATAATGGAGTTAAAATGCCAAAAGCAGGTTTTGGAGTGTATCAAGTAAATAAAGAAGAATGTGAAAGAGTTGTAATGGATGCTATAAAAGCAGGATATAGACTGATTGATACAGCACAAAAGTTATTTTAATGAAGAAGAAGTAGGAAATGCTATTCAAAAAGCTATAAATGATGGACTTGTAAAAAGAGAAGAATTATTTATTACTTCAAAAGTTTGGATAGATAACTATGAATATGAAAAGTGCAAAGAATCAGTTTTAAAATCAATGGAAAAACTAAAAGTAGATTATTTAGATTTAATGCTATTGCATCAGCCTTTTGCAGATTATTATGGAGCTTATAGAGCATTAGAAGAATTATATGAAGAAGGAAAGCTAAAAGCGATAGGAGTAAGTAACTTTTATCCAGATAGATTAAGTGATATTTGCTTATTTGAAAGAAAAACTATTCCACAAGTAAATCAAGTAGAAACAAATGTATTTAATGCACAATTTGAGGCACAGAAAAACATGGAACAATTTGGAGTACAAATAGAAGCATGGGCTCCGTTTGCAGAAGGTAGAAACAATATGTTCCAAAATGAAACATTAAAGAAAATTGGAGATAAATACAACAAATCAATAGCACAAGTAATATTAAGATGGCTAACACAAAGAAATGTAGTAGTGCTATCAAAATCAACCTTAATGGAAAGAATAAAAGAAAACATTAATATATTTGATTTTGAACTTTCAAAAGAAGATATGGAAGAAATTGCAAAATTAGATACAAAAACAAGTAGTTTCTTTAATCACTATGATCCAGAAATGGTAAAATGGTTTGATAAAACAGTAAAATCAAGGAGAGAAAATCAAGACCATAATAAAGATAAGAAAAATTGGTAAAATAGATTATAAATTAATAAGAGTTATGATAAAATAAGGTCATATATAAAATATTAAATGGAGGGATTTAGATGAGAAAAGATTTAGGAAGTAAAATGAGTTTTCTGCCACTTCCAGTTTTAATTATTGGAACTTATGATGAAAATGGAAATGCAAATGCAATGAATGCAGCATGGGGAGGAATACAAGATTACGGAAAAATCTATGTATCTTTATCACAACACAAAACAACAGATAATTTAAAACTAAAAAAGCATTTACAGTTAGTTTTGCAACAAAAGAAACAGAAGTTATTTCAGATTATTTTGGAGTTGTATCAGGAAATAAAGAAGATAAAATAGCAAAAGCAGGAGTTCATATAACAAAATCAAATTTTGTAGATGCACCAATTATTGAAGAATATCCATTAACTTTGGAATGTGAAATGGAATCGTTTGAAGATGGTATTTTAGTAGGTAAGGTAGTAAACACTTCTATTGATGAAAATTATTTAGATGAGAACGGAAAAATTGATGTGGAAAAAATGCAAATAATAGCATTTGACATGGTAAGTAATACTTATAGAGTATTAGGAGATGTTGTAGGAAAAGCTTTTTTAAAGATGGATTAGATATGAAATAAATAAAAAAGAAATCAGTTTGTGCAAAATACAGACTGATTTTTTTTTACTACTTTTGGTTAGTATCAATTAAGTAACTAAAATATTCAGTTTTTCCAGAAAGTACATCATTATAAAAATTTTCTTTCCAATTTAAAAAGTCAAGGCTCTCTTGCAAGTCAGACTTTTCTTTCAAAAGCTGTTCTTTTTTACAGCTAAAATAGCTTGTCTTTCAGGGATAGTAGATTCTCCTTTTAAACATAAAGCAAGATATTCTTTCATTTCTTCAATACTCATATTGCATTTTTTTAAACAAGTTAAACTTTTAATCCAGGAAATATTATTGTCATCAAAAATTCTATAATTATTTTTATCCCTTTTTACATTAGGAATTAATCCCTCATTGCAATAATATTTTAGTGTTTCATAAGTCATACCAACCTTTTCACAGGTTTCTTTCATTGAATACATATCTATACCTCCAAAAAAATTAAAAAATTTTTAAAAAACTATTGACCGACAGTAACTACCGACTGATATAATTCCATTGTAAAACAAAAAAATTAATTAGTCAAGCAAAAAGAAAAAATTAAAATATAGTAATTGAAACTATAAAAATAATGGGAGGTACTTAAAATGAGTAAAGAAGAAGAAAACCAATTCGGCTTAGTCTATGATGGAGCAATTACAGAAAATGAGATTGGAAAAGTAAATATTCATTCTAATAAATTAAAAAGAATTTTATGCAAAATATTTATAATAATAAGGAAAAGGGGAAAAATGAAGAAATTAAAAATAATAATTGATATTTTATTATTTATAATTACGATTGCTTTATTCAATATAGGACTAATAGGAAATCTAATGCACGAAATATTAGGAATTGCTTTGGCTATCCTTATTATAATTCATATTTTATTAAACTTTAAATGGATAAAGCAAGTAACAAAAAATTTTAAAAAGACCAATACAAAAACTAAAATCATGTATATAATAGATATTCTTATAATGATAATATATTTAAGAGCAATTATTTGTGGAATATTAATAGCAAATGAAGTATTTAATTTTCACATGAGTAGTAGTTTAGGTCTTGTACTTACACATCTAATTTTAGGAAGATTAGCAATTATAACAATGTTTATTCATCTAGGATTACATTTAGATAGAATATTCAAAAAAAAGTAAAGAATGAAAAAATTTAAGAAAGCAATTTATATAATATATATATTCATTGTTATAGTAATTACAGTTTACTTTATTTATACATTAACACATAGTTTTCAATGGTTATATGCTTTTGGAAACAGTAATTGGTAAAAATATATAAAAGGAGAGATTTGAAAATGAATAAAAAAGTATTAATAGGAATTATAGTTGCAATATTAGCAATTATTGCAGTTGTTGCAGTTGTTGCAGGAGTTATTATAATCAGCCATCACAATACAAAAAAATAATACTCTATCAGCTATGAATGGTAGTGAAAATGATAATATGCTCGTAGGAGAGAATGAACAAAAAAGAAAATGAGGAAGATATGACAAACAGTGAACAAGAAAAAAATACTACAAAAAGTGGAAGTAAAACATTAGTTGTATATTATTCAGCACAAAATCATACAAAGGCAGTTGCAGAAAAAATTGCACAAAACTTAAATGCAGATATTTTTGAAATAGAGCCAGAGGAAAAATATTCAGAAGAAGATTTGAATTGGACTAATAGAAATTCAAGAGTTTCAAAAGAACATGATGATGAATCATTAAGAGATATTAAATTAAAAAAGGACACAGTAGATAATTGGAGTGATTATGATACAGTATTAATTGGTTATCCAATATGGTGGGGAATAGCTGCATGGCCAGTAGACACTTTTGTAAAAGCAAATGACTTTAATGGAAAAACAGTAATTCCATTTTGCACTTCTACATCAAGTGGTCTAGGACAAAGTGGAAAATTACTTGAACGAGAAGCAAATGGTGGAGATTGGAAAAACGGACAAAGATTTAATGAAAGACCATCAGATTCTACAATTAAAAATTGGACAGATAGTATAAAATAAGAAAGAGGGAGAAGATGAAAAATCAATAAAAAATTAGTTATAGAAATTATTTTAGCAATAGTACTTATAGCAGTTGCTATTGGTGCAGTTGTTATGGTAGTACCAAAACAAAAAACGCTTATAACAGTTTACACAAACTATATAAAGAACAAGGAATGTCTGATGAAGAAATAGATAAACTATTAGTATTAGATGTAAAAGAGCATGAATACTTTACTTTAAAAGGATATTCAGATGAACATGCAGGATGTGGTTTGTTTGCCTATGAAGAAAATATAATGAATTGGATATTTTCAAAAAGTAAGTAAATTAAAAGAAAGAGGGTAATTTATAATGGAAAAAGTAAAATTAAATAATGGTATTGAAATGCCAAAGTTAGAATAGGAACATTTATGCTTACACCAGATGAGGCTGAAAATTCAGTATATCATGCCTTAAAAAATGGATATAGATTAATAGATACAGCAAATGCCTATGTTAATGAAAAAGCAGTTGGTAGAGGAATAAAAAAGTCTGGCATAGCAAGAGAAGAAATCTTTATAGAAACAAAGCTATGGCCTGCCTTTTTATGAAGAAGATGACCAAATAGATAAAACACTAGAAAGATTAGGTACAGACTATATTGATTTATTATTACTACATCAACCATCAGGAAATTATATGTATGCTTATAAATTAATTGAAAAGGCAGTTAAGGAGGGAAAAGTAAAAGCAATAGGACTATCTAATTTTAATGAAACACAAATACAAGAAATATTAGATAATTGTGAAATCAAACCAACAGTTTTGCAAACAGAAGCAATTGATAGAATTAAGAAAAATCTAAAATTAGATACTAATGATGTAGTCCAATATTGTAAAAATAAAGTTTTAGATAAAAATTGTAATATATATAAACAAGGTAAGAATTGGTATTGTGAAATTGATAATATAAAGATAACTATTAATTCATTTTGTTTATGAGAATGAATAAAAGGTACACTTTCTCCTGCAGAAATAGTGTTGATGCTAATTTCAGCACCTGTTAAACCTAATTTTTCGTGTAATTCAACTCTAGGTGCACTTTCTGAACTTACTTTCATAAAATTTGACATTTTAATATTCCTCCTTCAAATTATATTCTGATACTCTTATATCAAAAAACACATTAAAAAACAAGTACGCACTTTAAAGTAACTGCTTGTTTAATTAATAATATATGTTATAATATTAAGAGATTTGTAAGGGAAGTGTAAAAAATGAGAAATAAGGAAGAATTACCAGAATGCCCTGTTGCCACTACAATATCTTTAGTAGGCAATAAGTGGAAACTAATGATAATAAGAAATTTAATGAAAAGACCGTGGAGATTTAATGAATTGCAAAGATCATTAAATGGAGTATCACAAAAGGTATTAACTGATAGTTTAAGACAATTAGAGAATGATGGCATTATTTATAGGAAAGACTATAATATTAATCCACCAAAAGTTGAATATGGAATGACCGAATTGGGATTAGAATTAAGTAAGATGTTAGACATAATGGCTTCTTTTGGCGATTTTTATAAATCTAAAATACAATAACTAAAAGGAGAATTTAAAAATGCAATGTATAAAAGATAGTATAAAAAATATAAATATAGTTATCGGTTGCGATATAGGTTGTACTTATTGTTATGCTAGAATGAATAATAATAGATTTCATACTATTGATGATTTTAATAAGCCTGTATTTTTTGAAAATAAATTGAAAATGCTTGATAATAAAAAACACACTGCTTATCTCCTAACTGGGCAAAGTGATTTAAGTGGTTGGAAACAAGAATGGTTAGATAAAGTTTATGAAAAAATGAAAGAAAATGAAAACACGCAATACATTTTTTTAACTAAAAGACCTGATAAAATAAAACTAACTGATACCCCCGATAATGGCTGGTTTGGTGTAACTGTTACATCATCAAAAGAAAAGGAAAAGATAGATATTTTAAAAAAAAATATAAAAGCGAAACATTATCATATTACCTTTGAGCCACTTTTTGATGATGTAGGAAAATTAGATTTAACAGACATATCTTGGGTAGTAATCGGAACAGAAACAGGAAATAGAAAGAATAAAGCAGTATCAAAAAAAAGAATGGATTTATAATATTTACAATCAAGCAAAAGAGAAAAATATACCTGTATTTATGAAAGAAGATTTATTAGGAATTTTAAATGAAGATGAGTTTGTACAAGAATTTCCTAAAGAATTTGGAGAATAATTATGATAGATTTAAAAAATGTAGTTATAAAAGAAAAGAAAGTTGATACAATTCTTACAAAATCAAACTTGCCAATAGCAGGATATTCAATAAATCCTTATGTAGGTTGTCCTTTTGCTTGTAGGTATTGTTATGCAACATTTATGAAAAGATTTACAGGACATAAAGAAGATTGGGGAATGTTTTTAGATGTTAAGTATTGGAACAAAATCAACAACCCACAAAAGTATAAAGGAAAAACTATGATAATTGGATCAGTTACAGATGGATATAATTATTTTGAAGCTAAATATAAGAGAACAAGAACATTTTTAGAAGAAATGCAAGGTAGTGGAATAAATCTTATCGTAACAACAAAATCAAATTTAGTAACAAGAGATATAGATTTAATAAAAAATTACCCTAATCCATTAGTTTCTTGGTCAATGAATACATTAGATGAAAGATTTAAAAAAGATATGGAAAATACCCCTACAATCAAATCAAGAATTGAGGCAATGAAACAGATTCATGATGAAGGAATAAGAACAACTTGTTTTATATCCCCAAAATAAATGAGTTTACATCTAATTTTTTTGGTTGTAAAATTATTTACAAAGAATTTAAGTTAGAACATCAAATTACAGAGGTCTTTGAATCTAACAAATTGACAGTTCGGCTTTTATTCCTATTATTAATTTAGTTTAAGATAGTGAGGGCAATTGACTCTATATAACAAGCATGATGAAATAATAGTAGAGGTAAAAGACTTAAGTTCAAAAAGAAAGTAGGTGAATAATTTTGAAAACAGTATTAAGTGTAGATGTTGCTAAAAAATAAAAGTATGATAATGCTTATGAATAGTGATGGAGAAATATTTATTGATTCAAAAGAAATAAAACACAATATAGAGGAGTTTGGAAAAGTAAAAGAAGAAATAAAAGAAATTAATCCACAAAATCTAACAGTATTTATGGAATCAACAGGTACATATCATTTACCAGTAGAAAGATATTTTAAAGAAAATGGATTTAACACCTTAGTTATTAATAGTTTAACTACTAAAAACAATTATGATACTATTAGAAAAACTAAAACGGATAAAAAGGATTGTTATAGATTAGCAAAGTTGTTTTTTGTAAATGAAGTAGAATATCACGATTTATCTAAAAAGGATTTATATGCTAATTTAAAAGCAATGACAAGACAATATTTTTATCTATTACAAAACAATGTAAGTTGTAAAAATAGATATAAAAGATTAATAAATATATGTTTTCCAGAGCTAGAGAAAATCTTTAAATCAACAAGAATTTATGATGATACAGCATTAAATTTTATTAAGGAATTTCCACACGCAGAAATAGTGAAAGAAAAACGAATTGATGCATTGTATAATAATTTATACAAGACTAATGGAAGAAATTTAAAACTTTTATAAAAAGCTAGCTACAACAATAAAGACAGCTTCAATCAATTCTTATCCTGGAGTTGATAAAGAACACGAAGATGTAAAAAATCTTTCAGATATGGCTAAAATAGTACAAAACAATAATAATGTGATAAATGAATTAAGAGATAAAATGATAGAAACAGCAAAACAATCTCCATATTACAAAATAATAAATTCATTTTATGGAATTGGAGAAACACTAACAGCAGAGATACTTGGAGAATTAGGAGATATAACAAGATTTGATAGTCCAAAACAATTAATAGCTTTTTGTGGACTTGATCCAACAATAAAACAATCTGGAAAAAGTATAAATGTGAAAGGAGCAATATCAAAAAGAGGAAACAAATATGCACGATATATATTATTTAATTGTAGTCAAATGGTAGTAAAACTAGGTGCTTCAAATTATCCAGAGCATCCAGTATATATTTATTACCAAAAAAAAAAGCAGAAGGCAAACACTACTACGAAAGCCTAACTGCTTGTTCTACAAAAAATTCTAAGAATGTTATATTCAATGTGTAATAAAAATAATAAACAATTCTTAGAAAAAATTAATCATATCGTTTTGAATTTTATCATAAAAAAGTGATAAAAAAAAAAAGATACATTTTTTTAAAAAAATATATGAAAGGTAAAAAATATGAATCAGTTTCGCTTGTTTGCCATACAAAAAAATAATATAATAAATTTATAAAAAAAGTCTTGACAAAAAAATTAGATAGTCAAGTTATCACACAAATTATAACAATTCAACTAATCGTTGATAAAGAAAAAAATACCCCACTCAACGATTAGTTTTGTACTTTTTTTTTAGATAATAATTTACACTTAAATTGAAGGAGGTAAAAAAATATGAATCAGAAAAATAGGAAAATTTATAGCTGAATGTAGAAAAAAAAAAAAGAATAATTTAACTCAAATGCAACTTGCAGAGAAAAACAGATAGAGCTATTTCAAAATGGGAAAACGGAAAAGGAATGCCTGATTCATCAATAATGCTTGATTTATGTAATGAACTTAAAATAAGTGTAAATGAATTATTATGTGGGGAGTTGATTGAAATGAATAATTATAATGAATTTGCAGAAAAAAAATGTTATTAGAAATGGCACAAAAGGAAGAAATGCAAAATAAAAAATTAATGATGTATGAAAATGTGATTGGATTTAGTTCGGCAATATCTTTCTTAATACTAATTTTTGTTACATCATTTTTAGCAGAGAACAATATAGCGAAAATAGTATTATTTATATTAGCATTTATTCTTTTAATAATAGGTGTTTCATTTGCATTAAAAATAGAAACAGAAACAGGTTATTATGAATGTCAAAAATGTCATTATAAATATGTACCAAAAATATAGCCAAGTATATTTTGCAATGCATTCTGGAACTACACGATATATGAAATGTCCAAAATGTAACAAGAAAAGTTGGCAAAGAAAGACTTTAAGTGAAAAATAAGTAAATCAAATTAATAAAAAACTACGAGGTATTGAATTTAATCAATATCTCTTTTTTGTTGCACACATAAATAAACAATAGAAGAGAGGTAGAAATAGATATGGAAAAGTGTAAAAAAAGGAATACAGAACATTGCGCAAAATCAAAGCAATGCGACCAAATTAGAGCAAGTATAAAAAAGAAATATAATACATTGCGCAAAATGAAACTAATACGACCAACTTGGAGCATTGAAAAAATGCAAAATATTGAAGTTTTAACATTAAAAGTGTTAATTCAAAGATTTTTAATCAAAATGTTTTTATTCTAAATATCAAATTCAATTATTTATTTACACATTTGAACTATCTGAAAATAGTCGTTAATATAACACTATAAATGATAGAAGGAGTGTGATTTTTTTATGTTTAAGTTCTTTAAAAGAAAAATCAAATTAGAAAGTTTTGAAGTGAGAATTATTATTAATTCTTTAAAAGTTATGCGTAATAAATTAATAGAAAATAATGAAGATACAGAATATGTTGAAGAAATTCTATTAAAGTATTTACAAGTTCAAGAGAATTTCTTCGTAGACAGGAAGAAAAAGAACAGTTACTGAAAAACAATTAAGAGAACTGATTAAATTGTAATTGGATATTGAAAGTGTAAAGAAAGGAATTATCAGTCATGATAGTTTTTTCTTTACTTTTATACGAAATCGTGATATAATTCACATAATTTAATTTTTATAATCTACTATTCAATAATTATTGGAGGAGGAAAATATGAAGAAAGAAGTACGGAATCAAATTGAAGAATTTATTAAATATAACATAGAATTAAGAAGATTGTCAAAAGAAAACTTTGCTGATAAACAGGCAAAAGATATTGTTTCGTTTTGGATACATGAAATTAATTTTGAATTGTATTCTATGCAGACAATGGGAGTTTTTTGCTATGACACATCAAATTTAGCCTATGGAATAGACAGTACAAAACTTGATTTGAATGAATTATCAAATATTGAACTTGAGTCCTTAATTATTATTGGCGAAAAGGATATACACTAAATCGTTATGATAATATTATTATGGAAAAACCTGATATTATTGTAATTGATTGGAGTAAACCACAGAAACAAAATTGCATGATAAGATGTATATCTTAAAACTTGAATGGACTAAATTTGAAAAGTTCTTCAATATGCAAAATAAAGACAATTCTTTTTTTACTCAATTTTTTTTGGCTATGAAAGATTTTTATTGGTACTATATCTGGAATCATTCTTATTGTATTAGTGCAATAAAGGCATATAGAAAAAGCTTTAAATCTAAAGAAGTAATTAAAAGAAGAGAAAAGATTTTTAAAAAGAGTACTCAAAATCAAACAAAAATTCAATAAATAAGAGAGCCATTGGCTCTTTTATTCGCTTTAGCGTGTTGAGCCACAAAGCGAAACAAAAAACCGCCAGCTATGCTGGTGTTGTTTTAAAGACTTACAGAAAAAGATATCAAACCATGATATAATGTTAGGTGTTCAAGCCAACAAAATATCAGAAAGGAGTGATATCTATGAGCAATACTTTATCACATACAAAGTGGAATTGCAAATATCATATAATATTTATACCAAAATACAGAAGAAAAGTAATATATAATAAATTGAGAACAGATATAAGGGTGTATATTCAAGATTTGTGCAGATGGAAAGGAGTAGAAATAGTAGAGGGACATTTGATGCCAGATCATGTGCATTTACTATTATCAATACCACCGAAAATGAATATATCAAGTTTCATGGGATATTTGAAAGGAAAAAGCTCAATGATGATATTCAAAGATCATGCAAATTTAAGATACAAATACGGAAATTGTAACTTTTGGGCAACAGGCTATTATGTCAGTACAGTCGGATTAAATGAAGCAACAATTAGAAAATATATAAGAGACCAAGAAAAGGAAGATGTACTAGAAGATAAATTAACAAAGAGGGAAAGCTATAACCCTTTTTAAGGGTTTGCTACAGTAGTAAATGCGTTAAGGCGGGGTGAAAAGCCAGCACCTTGAGGTGCTGCAATGTTATATGCCCTTATAGGGCATGTTAAAACCACCCGTTTTACGGGTGGTTATTATTTATATTTTTGAGTTTTTCGCATATTTCGATAAATTTCACAATAAAAATATGATAATATACTATGGAAACAGCGAAAGAAAAATCCGTCAATCCACTAAAGATTGTAATATAGATTTAGGAGGATAAGATGGATTATTTAATAGTATATAAAAAGAATTTTAAAAAGTATACAATAACTTATTATTAGGTTACTTGTATGCTTTTTTTCTTTACATACAATAATTCAGCTAGGTACTTACCATAAATATCATTAAACAGACTAAAAGAAGATATTTGACGTAGTTTTAGATGTTTATCATATGGTTCTCTAATCTACGTATTAGATTCAAGATCTATAAAAATAGAACATCTAAGGACTTTTTTGATTTCCTTTTTAAAATTAAACATGACATATAAGAAATACTGCAATAATAACACTTTGTCTAAATTGTGGACTACGAATTTCTGAAGTTTGTAAATTAAATGTATCAGATATTAAAGAAAATTCAGATACATTTATAATATATGGCAAGGGAAGAAAAAGAAAGAACGGGATATTTGAATAAACAAACAAAAGAAACGTTATTATGTTATATACAAAAAGAGAAAAATACGCATTACAAAAGTTCTGATGATGAAAGACAGAAGAAAATTGCAATGTTAAAATATACTTATGAACAAGTTTTATCAGATCAAGCAGAACAAGTTAATACAAAAAGAAATAATACTAATAATTTAACTGCTTATGGTCAAAAAATGATAAATGATTCAAATATTATTAACATGATACCCAAAAACAAAGATATAAGAAATGATAAATATAACTTTAATAAAACTAAAATTTAATCATAATAAAAGAAGAATAATAATTTTTAAAATAAAATCATTGCGAAAGCTAATTTAAAAAACATAAAATAATAAAATAGTAAATTATAATTGGATTCACTTTAACATATCAATAAGCAATAAAAGAGAGGTAGAAGTAGATATGGAAAAGTGTAAAAAAGGAATACGGAACATTGCACAAAATCAAAGTTTTGCGCAATAAGGTGTAGGAGTAAAATATATAGGCATACCATTTAATGCCTTACAACCACTTTACTTACAACCCTCTTATAGCTTGCTATCAAATATCGTTTGACTAATGTTATTACTTTATATATTTAATATTGTAATAATGTTAGTCTTGTCCCAGATTTTTTATCTTATTTCAATTCATAATTGAATCTTAACTGATTTTATAATTTATCCTTTATAATTTTATATTCAAATTATTTTTTATATTAAAATTTTACAAAAATCTCTAAAATCTTCAAATCACTATATTTGCCGTATTTTTGCAACAACAAACTATATGTCTTTAAAATAAAAACGCCTTAAAATCGATTCTCGTGCGTCGTTTTTTGACCATTTTTTGCATATTTTAGAAATACCTGATTTATCAATATTTCACTAGCTTTATATAATATTTCTTATAAATTATATATTTAGGTTTTAAATTTTAAACATATAACTTGTTTGACTTTATATAAAAATGCCTTAAAAACGATTTTGAAGTGTCTAATTTATAAATAATATTATTAGTTTAATAATTAAAGTCAATCCTTAAAAATTTATAAAATAATTATTGATTATATCAATAAAATATTATCAAAAATCATTTTATACAAATGTTCGGTTTGAATTTTTGTTTGTATAAAATGATTATAAATTTCACATTGCGCAAAATTAAAATCTTAATTTAAAAATTACAAATTTCAAAATTTTATTTTAATTTTAATTTTTAATTTTATTTTTAAATTATATTTTATATTTTATGATTTTGTTCTATAAAAATTTTTTAGAAATATTTTTTGTATATTTAGTAGAATTAAAAGATTTTGTTTTGAAAAATTTACATTTATATTTATCTTTTTATTTTTAATCTATAATTTTCAAAACAGCCCCTCTCTCCTACTCTTCCTATTTTGGCTGAAATTGAAATTTATCCAACATTTAATTTGAAGTCTATTTCATTATTCTTTATACCATCTTTTATTAGTATTTTACCAAACTCTGGTATGTTTTCAGTATTGTCACTCTTGCTTTCAATTTGCTCTGCTTGCGTTGCTAATACTTGTTCATAAGTATATTTTAATAAAGCAAGCTTTTTTTTTCTTGTCTTGTGTCATCTGAAGAATCATTACTATTTAACATATAATCCAGGTTATAGCCATATAACTCTAAAGCTCTTAATATAATTTCGACTTGTCCATCTAGTTCCTTATTTCTAACTTTTTTTTTTTTATATTTAAGCTCAAGCTCATCTAATTCCTTATTTGCTTTAGCTATTTTGATATTTAATTTTCCTATTTGTTCTGTAAGCTCCTCTCTTTGCAAATGTATCACTTCCTTTCGTTTTAAGCACAAAAAAAAGAAGCTGATATTTTATTTTGTCAAGACTTTTTTTTATAAATTTATTATATTATTTTTTTTTGTATGGCAAACAAGCGAAAACGATATATTTTTTAAAAAAAGGTATCTTTTTCACTTTTGTTATGATAAAATTCAATTATGATTAATTTTCTAAGAATTGTTTATTATTTTTACACATTGAATATAACATTCTTAGATTTTTTTTGTAGAACAAGCAGTTAGGCTTTCGTAGTAGTGTTTGCCTTCTGCTTTTTTTTATTTTGGTAATAAATATATACTGGATGCTCTGGATAATTTGAAGCACCTAGTTTTACTACCATTTGACTACAATTAAATAATATATATCGTGCATATTTGTTTCCTCTTTTTGATATTGCTCCTTTCACATTTATACTTTTTTCCAGACTGCTTTATTGTTGGATCAAGTCCACAAAAAGCTATTATTTCTTTCGGACTATCGAATCTTGTTATATCTCCTAATTCTCCAAGTATCTCTGCTGTTAGTGTTTCTCCAATTCCATAAAATGAATTTATTATTTTGTAATATGGAGATTGTTTTGCTGTTTCTATCATTTTTTCTCTTAATTCATTTATGATATTGTTATTATTCTGTACTATTTTAGCCATATATGAAAGATTTTTTACATCTTCGTGTTCTTTATCAACTCCAGGATAAGAATTGATTGAAGCTGTCTTTATTGTTGTAGCTAGCTTTTTATAAAAGTTTAAATTTCTTCCATTAGTCTTGTATAAATTATTATACAGTACATCAATTCGCTTCTCTTTTACTATCTCTGCATGTGGAAATTCTTTAATAAAGTTTAATGCTGTATCATCATAAATTCTTGTTGATTTAAAGATTTTCTCTAGCTCTGGAAAACATATATTTATTAATCTTTTATATCTATTTTTACAACTTACATTGTTTTGTAATAGATAAAAATATTGTCTTGTCATTGCTTTTAAATTAGCATATAAATCCTTTTTAGATAAATCGTGATATTCTACTTCATTTACAAAAAACAACTTTGCTAATCTATAACAATCCTTTTTATCCGTTTTAGTTTTTCTAATAGTATCATAATTGTTTTTAGTAGTTAAACTATTAATAACTAAGGTGTTAAATCCATTTTCTTTTTAAAATATCTTTCTACTGGTAAATGATATGTACCTGTTGATTCCATAAATACTGTTAGATTTTGTGGATTAATTTCTTTTATTTCTTCTTTTACTTTTTCAAAATCCTCTAAATTATGATTTATTTCTTTCGTATCAATAAATATCTCTCCATCACTATTCATAAGCATTATCATACTTTTTATTTTTAGCAACATCTACACTTAATACTGTTTTCAAAATTATTCACCTACTTTCTTTTTTGAACTTAAGTCTTTTACCTCTACTATTATTTCATCATGCTTGTTATATAGAGTCTATTGCCCTCACTATCTAAAACTAAATTAATAATAGGAATAAAAAGTCGAACCGTCAAGTTGTTAGATTCAAAGACCTCTGTAATTTGATGTTCTAACTTAAATTCTTTGTAAATAATTTTACAACCAAAAAATTAGATGTAAAC
>VOFC01006087.1_pt1 | contig 17903 bp, 35 predicted proteins | sample 5384161 | NCBI WGS metagenome assembly VOFC01 (sample SAMN12384722, study PRJNA508395) | human gut metagenome | isolation source: healthy gut B | host: Homo sapiens
TTTTCAGTATAAAGAAGGTATCGGCGCTGAAATACATATTAAATAGAAAGGAACTGAAATCATGGCGAAAAAACAAGAAAATGTTCCCCGGTATGGCACTACCATGCGGAGGGGATTCAATATTACAGGACTCGGATCACCGATGCCGATGGAAAAGGGTGGACTTGTATGCTGAAACCTGCGAGGAACTCCAGTTAAAGGAGATGGAGGCTCGACGCCAGGTAGAGGGAGGCGGTTTTCCGCAGAAAACATCCAACGGTGGCAGAGTATTGAGAAGTGGTTGCTCATGCAGTCGGCAAAGGTATCTTCCGGCGTTGAGAGGATATACCAGACCATGAACAACTATATTGTCAAACCTTTAGGCGATATGTATCTTGAGGATGTGACTGCAGACGATATTCGGCTTGCGATGATTCCATTGGCTTCAAAATCTGCTGGATTGTATAGTAAGGTAAATATGCTCCTGAAATGTGTCTTTTATTCGGCAGAGCGAAGCCAGTTACTTGAATATAATCCCTGTGAGGACTCTCGGCCAAAGGGGAAAACCGGGGAAAAAGATAAATGCCTTGACGGATGAGCAAGTGAAGCTACTTTTAGATACTGTCCGAGGGCTTCCGCCCTATACCTTTATAATGATCGCTTTATATTCCGGCCTGCGTCGTGAAGAAATTCTGGGACTGCAATGGGACTGCGTATTTCTGGATGTTCCCTACGCCGTACATTCTGTACGGAGAGCATGGCGCTCAGAACATAACAGGCCGGTGATTTCCACAACGCTGAAAACGAAGGCGGCTCGGAGAGATATTCCGATCCCAAAGTGTTTGACAGACTGCCTGCGGGAAGTGAAAGAGAAACCGAATCGGAATATGTGGTTGCTGACAGAAATGGAAATCCTCTTTCATCTTCGCAGTTTCAGCGGGTATGGAAATATGTAACCGTTCGCTCTACGAAACCCCATAACTATTATAAGTATGTAAATGGCCAGTGCGTGAAGGTGTACGGTAACGCCTACCCCTGGCAGTCATCAGAAAAATAACCCGAAGTTAGTGTATGCCATTGACTTTGATGTAACCCCACATCAACTTCGTCACACCTATATTACTAACCTGCTGTATGCAGGCATTGACCCAAAAACTGTCCAATATCTTGCTGGGCATGAAAACAGCAAGACAACGATGGACATTTACGCGCAGGTAAAGTATAATAAACCGGAGGAACTTCTGAGTGTTGTAAATGCTGCATTTGCTCCATCTGTTGGTGTCTAAAATGCCCCATTTTTATGATTAAATACTGGGGCAACATTTGAGGGGCAGAGGCCAAAAAGCCCATAAAATCAAGGAAAACCGGCGCTAAACTGTACGCCGCCAGTATGGCTTGAAGGCTGCCCGTCAGGCTCCCCCAGTTCTCCAAGCGCTGATTTTTCATCGAAAACAGCTCAGAATCCCCCCGGAAAACCCTGCGGTTTTCGGGGATTTTCTTTTGGCATTGTCGCATGCGGCGTGGTTTTGAGCAAAAACAGAATCGATCCGCCTCCAGCAGCGCCCGGCCTCCGCCGCTGGGGCGTTTTCGCTTCCTTGCCGCCCCCGCTGCCTTGCAAGTCTACGAAAGTTCGTATATGATAGAATCAATCCTCCTGGGAGGAAACACAGATCATGAGAGATTGGGAGGCACGAGATGAAAGGTTATTTATCGATTCGTGAGGCAGCTGAAAAATGGGGTGTATCCCAGCGGCGGATCAACCAATACTGCTCCCAGGGGCGCATCCCTGGGGCGGAGCGGTTTTGGGGGCCTGGGCCATCCCGGGGGGCGGAAAACCCGGCGACCCCCGCAGACAGAGACAGGCGAGGCCCCGGCTGTCCCCAAAGCGGCGGACCGTTTTCAGGGCCTCATGCCGCTGATGAACACCCCTTTGCGCCGGGGGCACTGTGAGGAGACCATTCAGAACATGCCGGCGGGCCCCCGGAGGGAGATCGCCCTGGCGGAGTACCACTATTTCAGCGGGCAGGCGGAAAAGGCCATGCAGGAGACAGAGCGCTATCTCACCGCGGGGGATTGGGGCCATCCGGCTTTTCGGCGGGCTGGATCTTTTGCCTATTCCTGCCTGACCATGGGGCGGATCGACCATGCCCGCCGGGCCTTGCGGGAGATCCAGAACACGCTGGGCGCCAGCGGGAGAGGGGCGCCCATGGCGGGGCCATGCAGGCCTTTGTCGCCTTTGGGGCGGCGGTGCTGCTGCACCTGCCGTTGCCGGAGGAAATGCCGCCGGCTGCGGAATTTCTGCCCCTGCTGCCCCCCGGGCCTGCGGGCCTTCGCCCTGTATGTGCAGGCCCACTATCTCTATCTGAAGGAGGACTACGCCAACAGCGCCGGGATGGTGGAAGCCACCCTGTCCATGGGGGCGGCGGCCTACCCCATCCCCGCCCTCTACCTCCATCTGGTGGCGGTAATGGATTACATGAGCCTGAAGCAGACGGACCGGGCCCGGACCCATCTGCTGGCGGCCTGGGAGCTGGCCCGTCCCGACGATCTGATCGAGGCCTTCGGGGAGCATCACGGACTGTTGGGGGGCCATGCTGGAGGCCGCCATCAAACCGAACTGGCCGGACGATTTCAAACGGATTATCGACATCACCTATCGTTTCTCTTCCGGCTGGCGTAGCGTTCATAACCCGGTGACCGGGCATGATGTGGCGGACGATCTGACCACCACGGAGTTCGCCGTCTGCATGCTGGCGGCCCGGGGCTGACCACCCGGGAGATTGCGGAACACCTGAATATTTCGGTGAATACGGTGAAAGCCCCATTTCCGAGGCCATGAAAAAGCTTCAGGTGTCCAGCCGGAAGGCCCTGAAACAGTATATGCTTCGCTAGGAAAACACGGCGAAAAGGGATCCCCCATTTCAGGGGTCAGAATGGGTAATAGAAATGCCTCTGTGCTTACGGTAAAATAATCATAGAGTATACGCAAGTTGCAGACCGGAACCCATTCAGCCATGACTGCGGCGCCTGCATCCGGCTCCGATGCCGCCACCACGGGCAAAACAACCGCAGCATAGCACCCCTGAAAAGAGGAGGAATCAAGATGAAGAGACGATTTTTTGCCGCATTGCTCTGCCTGTGCCTGCTGGCGGCCACCCTGCCCACGGCAACACTGGCGGCGGACCCCATGATCACGTCGACTGGACAGAGCTGACGGCTGAAACATCGCAGAACACGTCTCCACTGACGGTAAAATATGACCGACGGCAACTATTACCTTGGTGGGGATATCAATGGTGATTTCACCGTGGATGGCACAGTCACCCTCTGCCTCAATGGCCACACCCTCACGGGTACGGGCAACGGCCCTGTCATCACAGTCAACAGCGGCACCTTTACCCCTCACTGACTGCTCCGAAGGGGAAACCGGCACCGTTACCGGCGGAAAGGCCGACGGGAATGGCGTCAACTATGGCGGTGGCGTGTATGTGGAATATTCAGAGGAAGTTTATGAAGGCGGAGGTGCCACGTTCATCCTGGAGGGGCGGCAGCATTACCGGCAACACTGCATCCACTGGCGGTGGTGGTGTTGCAGTGGGCGTCGGCAATCATTTTATTATGACCGGCGGCAATATTACAGACAATACTTCTGAGTGGGGCAACGGCGTAGGCGTAAATATAAGCAGGGATGCTACCTTCACAATGAGTGATGGAACCATTTCGAACAACAAAGGTACATCTGATGAAGACATCAACGGCGGCGGTGTGTCTGTTAACGGCACCTTTACCATGACCGGCGGTGCCATCACGGGCAATGAGGCCAGCCTGCGAGGCGGTGGTGTATATTTTGCGTCAGCGGCACCTTTCACCATGTCCGGCGGTACAATTTCCGACAACACTACTACAAATGACAGTGGAGGCGGGTGTGCAATGTGGGGATGGCACCTTCACCATGAACGGCGGAACCATCACAGGCAATACTGCTTACAGCTCCGCCGGTGGTGTGTATGTAGACAGCGATAGTACCTTCACCATGAGCGATGGCACCATTGCGGACAATAAATGTCCTCAGGTAGCGCCGTAAAATGGCTTCTAAATGGGAATCATGACTGGCGGGGTATTACTGGAAATACAGCTTCATCCATTTTCCAATCAGAAGTGCGGCGGTGTGCTGGTTACAATGCGCAGTAATGGAGTAAATTACCATGGAGATAAGCCGTGTACGCCTGTGATCCAAGGGGACAATACTTTCTAAGGTGGCACCAGAAACATTGGCTTCTATATTAGGATGAGACCACTTATGTAACAATCACGGGTCCGCTGAATACAGGCGCTTGCATTGGCATTAGCGCCAATCGGAATGCGGCATTTACCTCCGGTTACAATGCGCGGGGAATGTGTCGGACCCGTCAAAAATACTTCTTCTCAGACGATCGAGCCTGGGTGTCCGGCTGAATCTTGACGGCGAAGCGGGCTGGTTCGGGCACCTACACCATCCGCTATGTCCAGCAGGATGAGACCACGGGATTGATTATACCCTGGGGCAGGACATCACCCTGGGCAGCCGGACGGCGATGGCGATATGGGCTGGACGCTCAATAATGGCGGCCTGGACGGCGGACTATGCCGGCGGTGCCGATTGGGGGGGCCTGGGAAAGACCCCGGGGGAAACCATCACCCTCTACGCCATCTCCCAGAGCAGCCTTGCCACCAATGTGGAGCTGCGCAGCAACGGCACCTACATCCAGTGGAAATATGTGGATGGGGGCGACGACGCCTGGCGCAATCTGGCCGCCCTTTCCGACCTGGCCGGCAAGGATGGTGCCGACGGCCGGGAGGTGGAGCTCCAGGTGGCCGAACGGCTATATCCAGTGGCGCTATGAGGGCGGTTCCTGGACCAACCTGTTCCCACCTTTCCGCCCTGGAGGTGTGGACAGGATGGCAGGACGGCATCACCCCCCAGCTTCGCATCAACCCCGACACCAATGAGTGGGAGGTGTCCTATGATAAAGGGGCCAACTGGGTTTCTCTGGGCGTGAGCGCCACGGGCCAGGACGGCCAGGATGGCCGTGAGGTGGAGCTGCGCAACAACGGTGACCTATATCCAGTGGCGGTATGTGGGCGAGGACGACGACGCCTGGCGCAATCTGGCGGCCCTTTCCGACCTGGTGGGCCCTGCCGGCAGGAGGCCGGTGACCAGGACGGCCAGGAGGATGGCCATGGGACGGTGCCGACGGCCGGGAGGTGGAGCTCCAGGTGTCCAACGGCTATATCCAGTGGCGCTATGAGGGCGGAACCTGGTCCAATCTGCTGGACTTGTCCACCCTCACCGGCGCAGCCGATGGTCAGGACAGGATGGTCAGGATGGCGGCCAGGATGGTCAGGACGGTGCTGCATCAATCCCGACGGCCAGGATGGCCAGGGACGGCGCGGACGGCCAGGACCGGGGGTCACCCCAGATGGTTCGTATCAACGCCGAGACCAACCAGTGGGAGGTGTCCTACGATAACGGCGCCACCTGGGCCTTCCCTGGGCGTGAGCGCTACCGGCCCTGATGGGCCATGGGATGGTCAGGACGGCCAGGATGGCCGGAATTCCCGTCATCGAACCCAGCAACGGCAATAGGTGGATTGGAATGGCGCCGACGGTGATCGGACGGCCGGCATTTCCTCCGACCGGCCGCTACGATAACGGCGCCACCGGCAGGGCTTGGCACCGCCGGCTCCAATGGACGGCCAGGATGGCCGGAAAGGACGGGGGAAGACGGGGCGGATGGCGCCGACGGCCTCACCCCTTTATTGGCAGCAACGGCAACTGGTGGATCGGCAGCACCGACACCGGTATTCCGTCCACGGCAACTGGGGCCGACGGCCGGACGGGGGCCGACGGCCAGGATGGTCAGGACGGACAGAATGGTGCGGGCATTGCCGACGTAAAGATCAACGACAACGGTGAGCTCATTGTCACCCTGACCGACGGCACGGAACTCAACGCCGGTGTCGTGTGGACGGAGGAAATGGCTGCGGCCATGGACCAGGGGGACATTGCCAGCCTGAGAACCATGGTATATGTGGCCCTGGCCATGGCGGGGGTTTCGCTGGCAGGCCTGATTGCAACGCTGGCGTTCCTGCTGGTCAAGCGCAAGATCCCCATCGGGAAGTGATCGGCCCATCTGACAAAATCAACCTGGCGTGACAAAGCCCCGGAAAACTGCGGTTTTCCGGGGCTTTGGGCGGCAGACTGCTGCCGGACGGTTTGATTTTGGCAAAAAATGCCCTGCCGACGGCACGTTGGTGCCGGGGCAGGGCAGAAAACAAAATGAGATCAGCTGGCCTGGTCCAGAGCGGTTTCGCTCTCCAGCCAGTCGTTCAGCCGGTCCGCCAGCAGCGGGAAGGCGGCGGGTCCCTGGTCCAGTAGCCAGGTGTGGAATTCCAGATCATCAAACGCGCTGCCCAGGGTGTCCTCGGCGGTTTGACGCAGTTCCATGAACTCCAGATAGCCGCCGGCATAGGTCATATAGTTGCCCGGCTCGGCGCATATGTGCGCCATAAGGGCATCGGCTGATGCTGGGTCGAAGCCCATATCGGACAGCCAGCTGGCCAGTTCCTCTTCGCTCCAGCCGACCCAGTTCACCTGGATGTCCACCAGCGCGGAGATCTCCAGATTGATCAGCGCGTACAACCGGGCCAGGCTGCGGTAGGTCTCACTCTCATCCATGTAGCTATAGCCATATTCAAACTCCACATAGCTGGCCCAGCCCTCACTGTATCCGGGGGCGGACAGTTCATCATTGAGCGGGTCCAGATCCAGCAGATAGGTGTATACGGTCTGGTACAGGTGGCGGGTAACCCTCGTGGGCCAGGGTGGTGAACAGGGTGGTGGGGTCCAGCATGGAGTTGTTGATATAAATGGTATTCTTGTCCTGGCTGTCAATGGGCGGGACCATAAAGAAGGCAGGGAGGTGTACGCTTCCAGGGCAGTGGGCACATCCTGACGGTATAGGGCAGCTCCTCCAGGGCGGGAAAATCGTCCTTGCTGGCTTCCCGCAGCTGGTCGATGATCTCCTCCGCCGGCAGAGTACCCTGCCCGGTACGGTGGTGAAATAGGCTTCGTAGGCCCTCCGGGTCCTGCTGATACAGGGCGTCCATCTCATCAGGTTCGCGTTGATGTCGTCCACCAGCATCTGCTGATATTCCTCCAAGGCCGGTCGCTGCCCACCATGGACCGCATCAGCAGCTGGTAATAGTCGGCGCCGTCCTCCTGGCGGGCGGCCAGGCCCTGGGGTTCGCCGCCCCTGAGCGGCCAGTTCCCGGGCGCACGCCCCCAGGGACCGGTAGGCCTCCGCCACCGGCCCACAGACCAGCTCCTGGTTTTGGGCCCCATAGCGCTCCCGGTCCTCCTCCTCCAGCCAGTCCAGCTCCGCCAGACGGTCGGCAAACCCGGTGACCAGCAGGCAGTCCTCCGGCGCATCGGCGATCATATCGCAGAAGTCCGCCGCCTCATTCAGGGTGTCGGCGGATGCCACCATGCCGGCGTCGGCCCGGGCCCGCTCATATTCCGCAACATAGTCGAAATAACGGGGCAGATCCTCCAGCAGGGCCATATACTCCTCCAGATCTGCCTCCTCATAGAAGGAGAATTCCGCCAGGGTGATCAGCATATTTGCATGTTGGCCGGTCACCGGTCCCAGCAGATCGTTGTAGAGCTCTTTGCCCACGGTCTGCTCCTGGGTGGTCAGGTAGAAGTCTATGGCATCCCAGGTCATCAGCTGGTCCTCGGTCAGCTGGGAGCGGTCAAAAGCCTTCCAGTTCCTCCCGGTCCTCCTTCAGATCCTCAGCCTGAGACGCGAAATCCAGGTCCAGCTCACCGAAGGGCGCTTCGGTGGGACGCTCAATGTCCCAGTCCTCCGGGCGGCTCAGAGTGTAGTTCAGGTTGATGGCGTTTTTCGCCCACCAGCTCCACAGAACTGCTGGCGGGTATAGTCGGCAAATCGCTGGCTTTCGGTTTTTGGCCATGGCCGGCTCCATAGGGGCGCAGCCAGCCAGCAGAAGCACCGAGACGGCTCCTGCCAGAATACATTTAAAGGTTTTCATGCAGTCTCCCTTTCCGCGGACAATCATCCGCTGATGCCGGAGGCACCGGTTTATAAGGTTTATATACGACGGGATATAGTATATATAGCAAAGCCGTAGGTTTTGCACCTTTTTTGTCACATGTGGGAGAAAAACAGAGAAACAACAAGAAAACCGCCTGATCAGACAAAAGGCAATCCCATGCGCCCCATCCTGTTGGGATGATGTGCTTTTCAGGACGGCCGCCTGTCCCAACTTCCGATGGGGGACATCCGGATCGGCAGCGCCAGGCCCCCAAAAAGTTCAGCAGGTGCTGCATTTCCGGCAGATTGCAGAACCCCGAAACCAAGATGGTTTCGGGGGTTCTTTGCTCTCGGGGCCGGATGCAATCGGGACGAGCTGTCGGGGCTCAGACCGCCGGCCTCAGAGGTCAGTTGTTTTCACCCTTTTTCTTGCGGGAATAGCAGATCATACCCGCCATGACTCCGGAGGCGGCCACCAGAGCCAGTGTTCCCAGCAGGAAGCTGCTGCCGTCGCCGGTCTTGGGGGCGGTTTCCGGGGCTGCCGTGATGGTGAAGGTGGTCAGGGCAGTGCCGGACTGGGACACGATGGCCAAGGTGTGTTTTCCCACGGCCAGGGTCTCCAGATAAGCGGCCTTCAGGGTGACGTTGGTCCTGTCATCCGTCAGAGTGTAGTTGGCAGAGTCCACGTCCTTTCCGTCCACCTGAACCCTGAGGAAGTCTGCCCGTTCCGCATCGGAGGAGAAGGAAAGGCCGGTGGAGCTGCCCCTTCTGCCAGGTGCCGTTGGCGCCCTGCGATGGAGGGCACAAAGGGCGCATCGTTGGGATCCTCAGCGCCGCAGAGGGTGCACTTGCCATTTTCATAGGTGTGCTCCAGCATGGCAAGGTCGGACAAATTCAGAGTATCACTGTATGTCTGGCCATCCAAGGTCACCGTGGCGGTATAGGTGGTCACACCTTGGCGGTGCAGGTGGGGGCCGTGGTCATCTGGGACGTCACCGTGGCGGCCAGGGACTCGGGGTTCGCCGCAGACGTCGCAGGAGAAGGAGACCGTGCAGGTTTTGCCGTCCGCAGACCAGTCAAACGTGGGTTCTCCCCAGCTGTGTCCCAGGGGCTGGCCATGCTCAAAGGTTTCGGAGCCTGCTTTGCCGCACACGCAGGAATAGTAGTAGGTGGCGGGGAGGTGCAGTCGGCCTCCGTGGCCAGATAGGCGTCGGAAACCACCTGGCAGTCGTAGACATGGGCTCCATAGCCGTCCTTCTGACTGTTGTCGGTGATGAGGCAGTAGTCCGCTTTCGCACTCATGCCAGTGATAATCCTGGTCGTTGTACCACTGGCTGGACCACTGATGGACATGATGAAGCTGGTGGAGACCGCACGTTTTACCGAAATGCCATTGACCTGAGATCCGGGAAGCTGTCCAACAGATCGCTGCTCCAACTGCCTTCGTAGAGCTGGGTGTCCTGGCTGTCATACAGGAAGAAGTCGCCGGGCAGCGAGAAGCCTGGGTGGCGCTGTCCAGATCCACCAGGAGATAGCGTCGCCATAGGTGACCAGGTCAAACAGTACGTCGGTGAGAAGTGCCGACTCGGCCTCCAAGGCATTTTTCTGATGCGGCAACCTTCAGCCGTCCGCCGGTGATGGAGAGCGGTCCGTAGATATCAACGCCTCCTCGTCAAGTTGAGCGGATGGAGACGTCGCTGTCCTGAATCTTGAGCCCGCTGGTCCGTAATTATCATATGCCTGGATGCCCTTTCGTCAGCGTCGATATCCAGGGTGGAATCGATGATAATGACAGAAACTGCTGGCCAGGTAAATGCCCTCCTCTTCCTCCGAGTAAAACGACGTGACTGTTCTGAATTTTGATTCCGTTGTTGGTCCGTAATCCCTATATGTCTGGATACCCTCTTTCGTTGGCGTCAATATCCAAGGTGGAATTGATGATGGAGACGGATCCGCTTTTGTCAGAATGCCCTCATCAGCATAGGAGATGAGGTGGACGACACTTTGGTCGGAGATGCTGACGCCTGCATCGGTGTAGATACACTCATTGTATGGGCGTCAATGCTGACATCGGAACCACTGATGGACGCATCTTCGGCGTGGATGCCATACCACAGAGTTGATGGTCACATGAGACGTTGATGTCCACAAATATTCTCAGCATAGATGCCAACATAAGCCAGAATGTCGATTTCAGAGCTCCTGGATGGACACGTCCGCATAGCTCGCCAAGCTGTCTACGGCCGTATCCAGCTGCAGCCGGGTGTTCCGGATTTCATTGAGCCTCCGCTGCAATGGCGGTGGGCATAGTTGTTCAGATCCAGCGTGCAGTCTTCCACGGTGAGTTTGCCCTAAGCGCAGATGGGCTGGCAATCAGGGTCATCAGCATAGGAGAGTCCTGTCAACTGGGAGGTATCTGGGCCGGAGCCCCGGATGGTGAGAGGTCACCCAGGCACAGAATGGATTGGGCTTGATCGGTATAAAGGCTGGCGCTTCCTTCCAGGATTACGGTGGATCCTGCGGGCAGCTTGATGGTGGGGGGTGAGGACCGCATCGTTCTGCATGGAGAAACCGTCCATCAGAGTCAGGGGTCAGAGTGCCCTCGTTCCAGCTCCAGAGATCTCCTGCCTCTGGCACCGGCAACCGGATCCACAGTAAAACCAGGGTTCCGACTTGTTGCTGGGATCCCGAGGGAATGCGGTGATGTCGCAGCGGCACAGACCATCTCTTCCAAATCTGCGCCCAGGAAACCGAAGTAATAGGTGCCCGCCTGGGGATACTTATATATTTGACTGCTTCGCCTCTGCCCCGACTGTCTGCGTCAAAGGTCTGGACGGGGACAATGTTGGAAAACCCATCCTGATGGTAGATATAGATGGTGGTGTCAATTCCGACGTCATCACTTCCCCAGAAGTTCAGTTGGAACAGAGTGTCAGCCCCGCTTTCCACCCGGAAGAGGGTGCCATAGGCGAGATTACCAGGAGCCGTCGTCATACGCGATAAGCTGCTGCCCAGGTCATATTGGCCGGAGTAGGGCAGGGTAGTGGTGGTATCCAGAGCCCCAAAGCCCTCTTCCAGGGTCAGCGTCTGTTCCGGGGGCAGTGAGTTTATCTCACTTGGCATAGGCCTTGCTGGGAATCGTCATAGCCCAGGAAGGCGAAATAGTAGGTGCCGGGTCGGCGGAAAAGAAGTTGAAGTGGATTCGCCACGCCTGACTTGTTGTCATAGTCCAGAACATGACGAAGTCAATACCGATCCCGTCTGCTTGTAGATGTGGATGACGGTATCAATCCCCCATTTGCGCTCCAAAACCCAGGTCAAATTGGTGTTGGCCTCCGCCTCCACCCGGAAGAGAGTGCCATAGGCGACAAGAGCTGTCGTCATACAGGATGGGTTCGCTGCCCAGGTCGTATTGGTTTGAGTAGGGCAGGGTAGTGGTGGTATCCAGAGCCCCAAAGCCCTCTTCCAGGGTCAGCGTCTGTTCCGGGCAGTGGAGTTTATCTCAATTTGGCATAGGCCTTGCTGGGAATCGTCATAGCCCAGGAGGCCGAGATAATAGGTGCCGGTTTCTGCAACAAAATTTATAGGATTCCCCCATCCCTGGTCAATAAAATCAATATATTCGATGCCGTTTTCGGTCTGTTGGAAGATGTAGATGATGGTATTAATCGCATCACTTTCTGGGTCTGAACCCACATTGAGCGTGGAGTTGGCCTCCGCCTCCACCCGGAAGAGTGCCATAGGCGAGATAAGAGCCGTCGTCATACAGGATGGGTTCGCTGCCAAGGTCGTATTGGCCGGAGTAGGGCAGGGGTGGTGGTATCCAGGGCTGCGAAGCCCTCTTCCAGGGTCAGTGTTTGCGCTTGGGTGTTGATGCTTTTATCTCAATCTTTGGCACAGGCCTTTTCTGATCCAGATCATTACCTAGCAGAGCGATACCGTAGGTGTCTGCCTCAGAGATGGATGTGGAGAACGTGGAACTGTTTTTCCTGCCTTTATTTCAACTGGAAGCCCCCGTCGTCGTTCTGGCGGAACAGCAGGATGACGGTGTCTATGGTGCTGTTGACACCTTCAAAGCTGACATCCAGCAGGGTATTTGCCGCCAGATCCACCTTCAGCAGTGGGTGCCGTAGGCCTGATCGGAACCGTTGGTGTAGATGGTTTCTTCGCTGCCCAGGTCGTATTGGCCGGAGTAGGGCAGGGTAGTGGTGGAGTCCAGGGCCGCGAAGCCGTCCTCCAGACAGATCATTGACAGTGGTGTCGGAACGCCGGGGTCCCCCACCGCCATTGGGAGTGGGATTCTGGTGCCCGAGTCTCCACCGCCATTAGGAGGTGGGATTCGTGGTGCCTCGAGTTCCACCACCGTCAGGAAGTGGGTCCGAGTGTAAGCAAATTCACAGTGTAATCTGCTGTTTCACTGTTGATGCTGGTCTGGATATAAATATCCTTTGCCCCGGAGGTCAGCCCCTCCAGTGTAAGTGTTCTGCTCCTGCCAGCAGGCTGCCGCTGCTGGTCCATTGGCCTGAGGCCGTTCCTCCGGCCTCCAGTACTCGCAGGAGTAGCTTCCCTCCACATCGCTGGTAAAGCTCACCAGGCCGGTGGTGTCGTTTGGCGGTCGGCTGCCAGGTCTGTCAAGGCCGGGGCGGCAGCCAGTGAGGCGGCCGGCAGCATACTAAAGCAGCAAAAAGGCAACACATCAACAGTCCTGTCAGTCGTCTTACTATGTGGTTCATTTCATTCCTCCTTACTTTTGGGTGGCGCCGTCGCCTTGCCTCTGCTGTCCCTGTGGAAGCGCCACCCCACAAGAACATGGTTCCGTCTATCACCCGCAGGGGGATTCTAATTTCCGCCGCCTGCCGTCCTCTGCCGGCCGGGCCCGGAAGCTGAACGTCGCCGGGATATGCCGACCGGAGAATGGTGGTTCAAACAGGGCGGTTAAAACGGCCCTGGAAGGACAGATCCTGGGCAAAATGGTCTTTGCCCGATTCCTACTTTCTGAATTTCTGCAGCATCCCCATCAAATCCATTTCTGTTTTGGGGCAGCCGTCCCCGTTCCGGTGGCCTCGGCTGCAGGTTCATGATACTGTCTTTATTATAATGAAAAAAGACGGCGTTGCCATCGGCCGTTTCTGGGGGGTAAAACGGGCGAGGGGCGGCGTCCAGCTTCAGTCTGGTTCTTTTCCGGAAATTGCTAGAAACATTGAAAGAGAGCCTCCCAAATCATCCTTCCACGGAAAAATGCTTTGGATATTTCTTTGAAAAATACCTGTCGGAAAAACTGAAATACAGATGTTTTTTTATATATTTTGAACATCAAAATTGCTCGAATAAAGCAAAGCCATTGGAGGCAATATCAGGATAAACTGGAACGGCAGAGTTCGAGTCCTGCGCCAGCCCGAACTTCCTATTTTCTGTTCGCAGCTGCCTCCTGGTTTTATTGGGACAATTGGGGTTCTCTCTTCATTAAAAAGCAAAAGTGCCGGGGCTGCAGAAAAATCCAGATTTGGATCAGTCTTTTTCGCACGCTCCTGTTTTCAGGGTTTTAGAAAAAGAAGGTGTATGGTATAGTAGAGAAAATCATTAAGCGAAAAGAGTGTATACTGCATGCACCGCTACTATCATTTTATAAACCCGCCGGCTGCGTCAGCGCCTGCCGGGATGCAGGGAGCTTTGTGACGGTACTGGACTATTTCCCGCCGGAACGCGCCCTTTTCCGCTGGGGCGCTGGGCTGGAACACCGGGGCTGCTGATCATCACCGATGACGGCAAACTCAACCACCGGCTGTTGGACCCGGAAACCATATTGGAAAAGCAGTACCTGTTCTGGGCCGCCGGGGAACTGGGGCGGAGAGTTGGAGCAGCTGCGGCAGGGGGGTCCATCTGAAGGGATTGCCCAGCCCACCCGGCCGGCGGGTGGAGGTGCTGGAGCGGGCCTCTTTGCGGGATATTACGGAACCGCTGTTTGCCAACCGGCGCCATCTGCTGGAGGAGGCGCCGGAGACGCCGGCGGTCCGGGGCTATCTGTGGCTCACCGAGGGAAAGCGGCACCAGGTGAAGCGGATGCTGGAGGCGGTGGGCTGCACCGTGGTTTTCCTGCGGCGGGTGGCCTTCGGTGGCCTGGTGCTGGACGATAGCCTGGCCCGGGGGAATACCGGCCCTTGACCCGGGGCGGAGCTGGACAGCCTGGGGGTGACATCAAAATTGTTTTCTTTCAAAAAGAAGCGCGTTATTTTCGACATGCTCCGACAGTTCGATTTTTTTTGCGTGTATATTTTCGGGGCCGGTGTCTAAACAGCCTCAAAAGGCGAAAAGGTCGGAACATGAAATGAGACATTTAAATCCTATGCGCCGGTTTCTGCTTCTGGCATTGACCGCCGCCATGGTGTTTACCTTGATTGTGATCCCCGCCAGCGCGGCAACCTACCGGCAAGGAGACCGGGGCAGCGCTGTCACCACCATCCAGACCAAGTTGAAAAACTGGGGCTATTATACCGGCAATGTGGACGGAGTTTTCGGCAGCCAGACCACCACCGCCGTCCGCTATTTCCAGAGTAAAAACGGCCTGACGGTGGACGGTGGTGGGCAGCGCCACCCAGCGGGCCCTGGGCATGTCCTCGGCCACCTCGGTCAGCGACAGCGACTACTATCTGCTGGCCAAGGTCATTTCTGCCGAGGCCCGGGCGAACTTTACACCGGCCAGGTGGCGGTGGGAGCCGTCATTCTGAACCGGGTGGAGCACCCTCGTTCCCCAACACCATTTCCGGTGTGGTCTACGAGCAGGGGGCCTTCAGCTGCATGTATGACGGGCAGATTGATGAGCCCATTGCGGACTCCGCCTATCAGGCGGCCCGGGACGCCCCTGAACGGGGCGGATCCCACCGGCGGCGCCATCTACTATTTTAACCCTGTCACCGCCACCAATGGCTGGATCTGGTCCCGGCCGTTGATCACAGTCATCGGCAATCACCGTTTCTGCGCGGTATCCACGGCAAACTTCGGCATAAAAAGGGCGCCTTCGGGCGCCCTTTTCCGTTGCGGAATTGCCGGTTTTGCCTTATACTATATGCGTACCAGTATGGATTTGGAGGCATATTATCGTGGAATTGAATGTACTGGCCGTGGGTGACGTGGTCGGCCCAGGCCGGACTTGACTTTTTGCGCCGCCGTCTGCCCCAGCTGAAACGGGGAGTACGGCGTACATTTTACCGTGGTCAACGGGGAAAACGCCGCGGGGATCGGGCTGTTTCCCAACCAGGCGGAGGATTCTGGACAGCGGGGCCGATGTGGTCACGTTGGGCAATCACACCCTGGAGCAAGCTGCAGATTGCGGACTATCTGACTCGCCCCCTGTGTGCTCCGTCTGCCAATTTTTCTCAGAAGGTGCCGGGCCGGGGATAGGGTGTTTTGACGGCCCCACGGCCTGCGGATCGGGGGTCATGAACCTGATCGGCCGGGTGGAGCTTGAACCCCAATGTGGACAATCCCTTCACCACTGCCGACCGGCTGCTGGAGCGGCAGGATGCGGACATTGTGCTGGTGGATTTCCACGCCGAGGCCACCAGCAGCTGGCCCTGGGCTGGTATCTGGACGGCCGGGTGGCCGCCCTCTGGGGCACCCACACCCATGTGCCCACCGCCGACCCCAAAATTCCTGCCCAAGGGCAGCGGCCATATCACCGACCTGGGCATGACGGGCCTGGCGGAGTCCATTCTGGGCATCCGGCTGAACAGTCCATCAACCTGTTTTGGGGGGACTGCCCCGCCGCTACGAGGCGGCCCCGGGCCGATGCAAGCTGGAGGCCCTGTTTACCATTGATACCAAAGAAAAGCGTTGTACCCGGGTGATCCCGGGGTGGATCTTCAAAGAGGAGCATATGATTCGAGTGGATACATACCGGCGATCTGGCATTCCGACTCCTTCCGGGGCTGTCGTTGGAGAAGGCCCGGCAGCGCCGGGAGGAGCAGCGGGGCTGCTGCTGCTGTCCACCCTGTGCGCCGAGCGGGAGGCTGACGTGGTGCTGATCGCTGGCGATCTGTTTTGACGGGGACGGCTCACGAGACCACCCGGCTGGCTGGCGGGATGTCGAGTGAAGGCAAAGATTTTCATTGCCCCGGGCAATCGCTTTAGACCCCTATTCCGACTATTCTCCCTATGCCTCAGCAAGTGCTGGGTCTGACAATGTCCATGTGTTCCACCCGAGTACTTTTGAGCGGGTGGAGCTGCCTGGGAGCTGGGAGCGGTGGCTCACGGCACCGCCTTCACCTCCAAGTACGACCACGCCCCCGGAGCATTTCAAAGGAGACTATGACGAGGAACTCACCCGCCCATGGCGGTGCTCCACGGGGACCCGTCCGCCGCCAAGAGCCGCTACGGCGCCCTGACCGGCGATCAGCTGGCGGAGACCGGCATGGACTAATGCCCTGGGCCATATAATCCATCAGTTCACCCAGGTGTGGCAGAAGCTGAGGCACTCGCCTACGCCTACTGCGGGCTGCCCCTGAAGCCGGGCTTTACGAGAGACCGGGGGACAAGGGGTGCTGGCGGCACCGTGGCCCCCGGGGGAGGCCAACCTGAGTTCGTGCCCCGTGCCGGCGCCGCTATTGGGACATTCCGTGGATGTGACCGGAAAGACCCCGCCGATGCCCTGCTGGAGGCCATCCTCTGCCCGGCCAGGACATCTGCCGCTTCCGCCTGGTGGGGGGAGCGCGAGGACACCCTGAATATGGGGCTATCTCTTTATGCCCGGGTGGAAAAGAAGTTTTTTGACGTACAGCTGCAGGACGCCACCTGGGCTGGAGACTGGACTGACCGGCTGGGAGGAGGACAACCTGACGGGGCTGTTTCTGCGCAATTTGAAGACCCGGATGGAGCAGGCTTCTCCGGAGTGAGCTGCCTGCTGGAGCGGGCCGCCTGGTTTGGCCTGGTGCGCCCTGGAGGAGGGAGGAGCCCTCGATGAAGATCAAACGGATGACTGCCACCTTCGGCTGTCTGGACCATCAGACCCTGGAGCTGGAGGATGGGCTGGATATTCTGACCCTGCCCAATGCGAGGGGGCAAATCCACCTGTGCGCCTTCCTGCGGGTGATGCTCTACGGCCTCTCAACACCCGGGAGCGGGACAAAGAAGGGCTTTCTGTCGGACAAGACCCACGGTATCAGCCCTGGAACGGCAGGGAGCCATGGAGGAGATGCTCTGCACCTGGCAGGGCAGGACATCCTGATCCGCCGCTATACCAAGGGCTTCCGCTCCCCATGGTTTTGAGGTCACCTTTGCCGACAACGGCAGCCCGGTGCCCGGCCTGACTGCGGACAACCTAGAGACGTGCTGAGTCGGCGTCAGCCAGCGTCTTTGAGCGCTCCGCCTTCCTGGGCCAGTCGGCGCTGCCGGTCTCCCAGACCCGGAGCTGGAGAAAGCGGCTGTCCGCCCTGGTGTCCTCCGGGGAGGAGGATGTCTCCGCCACCCAGGTCGGGACACCCCTTTCAGTGGCGGCGCAAAGCGCCAGTACCGGTCAAGGGGTCATTCCCACCCTAGGAGGGCCGCCGTGAGGAAGCTCGAGCTGGCGCTGGAGGGCAGTGCGGGATGTCACCAGCCAGATCCGCTCCAGCAAGATGGAGATCGACAAGTATGACGAGATGCGCTCCAAGCTGAAAGCACCAGATTGACCTGTACCACGCCAAGAGCGACAGCGCCCGAGGCCGAGGCCTATGCCAAGGCCAGGAGGAGCTGAAGCAGGCCCAGGAGCAACTGGAGCGACTCCAGGCTCCAGTTGCCGGAGGATGCCCTCAAGGAGGAGCTGGAGCAGGCCCGGGATGAGGTGGCCCAGCTCAGG
>VOFC01005409.1_pt1 | contig 17892 bp, 36 predicted proteins | sample 5384161 | NCBI WGS metagenome assembly VOFC01 (sample SAMN12384722, study PRJNA508395) | human gut metagenome | isolation source: healthy gut B | host: Homo sapiens
GCGATGACGGACGCGCGGCAGGCGCCTGTGACTGGCGGACAGGAGAAACACCCCATCTGCACCATGGCAAGCGGCTCGATGATGATTCCGGCGAATCGTCACGCGGTCAACTGCATCGTGGAAACGATGGACAAAGCGCAGATGACGTTCGCCCGTTACGGCAAGCGGGCTTGGGAAGCGGCGTACATGCAGAAAAACCAAGCGAAGCAAGCCGACGATGACTAACGAAGTCTGGTTCGGCGACCATCACAAGATCGACCTGTTTGTGCTGGACGAGAACGACAATCTGGTGCGCCCGTGGATGACGCTTGATGGACGCTTGTTCCAAAGAAAATCGTCGGCTGGGAGCTGACATTGAGCCGAACAGCGACACAGTTGCCGACAGCTTCTGTCGGGCGGCGGTGTATACGAAGGGCAGCGACGTTCACGGTCTGCCGCGCTACATCTACATCGACAACGGCAAGGATTACAGAAGCCATCGGTTCGAGGGCGAAACGCTGGTGGAAACCGATCTGGGCCGCTCTGAACGCTGAATTTTCCGAAAAAGGAAGGCTTGCTTCGGGCACTGGGCGTGGGCGTACACCATGCGCCGCCGTATCGCGGCTGGTCGAAGGACGTGGAACGCGCCTTCGGCACACTGGAAGATTTTGTCCGCGAGTTCCCGGCTGGTGCGGCGATTCGCCGGAGGAAAGACCCGAAGATAACGGGCGCATCCTCCGCAGGATGAAGGAACGCGGCGAGCTGATGACCTTTGAAACCTTTTGCCAAGTGCTTCGCGGAGAAGCCTGCTGCCTCAAGTAAAACCACATCGGCGAGACGGGCTTCCCCCGATCAGCGGTATCACCAAGCGGAAAAAGCGCGAGCGGATACGCCGGACTGGGCGACGATGGCAATCTTCAAAAGCCAAAGCACAAAGCGCGTGGTCACGACGCAGGGCGTGCGGCTCAACAATCAGCTTTTCTGGCATCCCGAAAATGGCGGATATCATCAGGGGCAGGTTACGATCTATTACAACCGGGGCTACAACCCCAGCGTGTCGGTTTTCAGTGGCGGACATTTCGTCTGCGAGGCGGAGCCGGTCGAGTTGATGGCGTTGATCGACCCGGACGAGGAAAAAGGGTGGCGCGCACATGGAAGACCAAGCGGCAGCAGCGTAAGGTCACGGACAGGCTGGCGTATATCCGGCAATCCACGAAGCGGATTACCAGAGAGGCATACGCCGAGGAGATCGACGAACAGCGTCAGCGCATGGCGACAGTCACGTCGCTGGAAGCGGCGCGGGCGGGCAAAAGCCAAGCAGCAGGTCGCGGACAAGGCGGCAGGGCGGCGCAAGGCTGCATCCGCAGGCGAAACGCGGTGCGCAGCATGATTGCCGCGAACGGCGAAAAAGCTGCTCAAACAAAGCGCGCGTTAAGTGTCACAAAACGGGAGGAAGCATGGGAAAGAAGAAAAGGCGAAACCGATGACGGCAAAAGAGAAAAAAGGAACGCACGAAAATTCGGAAGGATTTGCGCGAACAGGGAATTTTGCCGCCGAAGAAAAAGCCGCTGAACCGCAAAAGCGTTTGCGGAGCGGGCAAAGAAGCCCTCAAAAATCAGGCTGGCTACACTTTGAACCTGTACCTGCATTGGGCGCTGTTGGAAATGCTGGAAAAACAGGATTACAGCAGACCGGAGGCAATCGTGTACAGCCAAGAAGCGGTTGGAGCGTGGCGAAAGTTGTGCTGCTGGCGGTCAGGCGCATGGAGTTCGAGAAGGAGAAAGCCGGACAGAGCTTCACAAACGGAGAGTTGTACGAGGCGGTCAAAGATATCTACGAGGCATAAAGCCCAAGGTCCAATCCGTGAAAGCCGGGATCGTCCCGAAAGGGGCGCGACGCTCACAGCTTTAGCTGAACAAAGGAGGCTTTCAAATGGATGCGTTGATGGGGCTTGCACTGTTTGGCGCAGGCATGACGGCGGGCGGCGGCTTGATCGTCAGCTATTACAGGTCGCTCAAGGGCGTACAGGACAGCGAGCGCAAAATTGCGGCGCGGAACATGGATGCAGCGAGACGCTACAACGAAGCGATGCGCCTTGAGCTGGACAACAAGACGGACTGCCTGAACCGCCTTGAATTGAAGCGCCAGCTGGAAGCAAGCTGGTGCGACGGGTACGAAGCCGGGATGCGCGAAAGTATGCGCGGCGTAACGGTCGGCGATGTGATGACATTTACCCGCCTGCGCAGAGCGCGGGACAACGGGCATCCAACGAGTAAGCAAGGAGGAAACACAGATGGAAGCGAGAGATTCTGGCGCAGCGCGCGCCGTCGTTGGAAGAACGCATCAACGCCCTGCGGGATAAGGGTGTGGTCATCGGCGGGACGACCTACCGCTACAACTTCGCGCAGATCAGCGCGGCGACCGGCGTAAGCCGCAGCATGATCAGCATGTTCGCCAACGGCAACATTCGCATCAAGCCGGAGCAGCAGAAGGTGCTGGAAGATTGGGTCAGCGACATCGAGCGTCAGGCGCAGGCGGAAGCCATCGAAACGGGCGCGGTTGAGGAAACGCCCGCTCCCCGCGCCGCAGAACTTCAAGCGCAATATCGAGCTGTACCAGACCCACGAGTTCACCGAGGCGCTTGGCTTGCTGGAATGGACGCGGGACAACCGGAAGATGTGCGTCATGGTCGGATATCCGGGCATCGGCAAAACGACGGTCATCCGCGAGTTCGCCAAGCGCGTGCCGGATGTGCATGTCATCGTCTGCCGCTCTACGATGCGGATGCGCGACCTGCTGGACAGCATCGCGGGAGAGTATCGGCGTGAGCGCCAGCGGGAGCAACGACGAGCGGGTGCGCCGCATCCAGCGCGAGCTGGCGGCGAACCGCGACACGATGCTGATTTTGACGAAGCCGATCACCTGTACGGCTGGAATGTGATGAAATTTGAGATTATCCGCCAGCTCTGGGACGAAACGAACACGCCCATCGTGCTGGTCGGACCGCCGAGGCTGGAGGAAATCCTGACCCACGGCAGCGGGCGGTCGAATCTGTCCCAGCTTTACCGGCGCAAATACGAAATCAAGCTGACCGGCATCAAGCCCGACGAAGTGCGCGCCATCCTCGCGCAGTACGACGTGGAGCCGCGCGTGGCGGCAGAGCTGACGCTGATCGCGACCGATACCCGGCACGGCGGCATGGGCAACCATTGAAGTTTTGGCATGTGCCTTTGAAGCAGCGGCAGGCGGCACGGTCACGCAGGAGATTCTTGCGGGCGCGAAATGCTACAAATTGCAGGGCTAAGAAGGGGGTGTAAGGATGCTAACGGTCAAGCAAAAACGGCGGGCTGCTCATCGTCCGCGACGAGGAAGGGCGCATGGTGCGCAAGCTCAACGCCGTAGCGCGGCGGCGAAGGACTGGCTCAAGCTGGGAGCCGCCGAGTTTTACAAACAGTACGGTTTTCCGCTTCCAGCCGCGAGGCAGTACGCTGGCGGAAGCGACGAAGCAGATGGGACAATGAACGACAGACCGCCAGACCCGGCTTATCGCCAGATAAGCTATGACCCGTGCAAGCCGGGTGCGCCTCCCGCGTGGAGGCGCGGCGCTTATGGTCAAGGGAGGTGAACATGGATACATCGAGCACAATCAAGCGTCTGTTGGGCGAGTATGAGAAGATCCGAACGGAGAACCAGCGGGAAGGACAGCGGCGCGAGCGGGAGATTCGTCAGGCTTCCCGGCTATCGCGGCGCTGCTGGACGAGCGGCGCGACCGTCTGACCGGCTCCATCCGCACGGCGCTGCAAGGGCGTGCCGTGGACGCGAGATCCTGCAAACCGGAATGCGAGAGCTGAACGGGAAGATACGCGCCGAGCTGACGAAAGCCGGATACCCGGGGGACTACCTGCAGCCCATCTACCGCTGCCCGATCTGCCGGGATACCGGCTATGTCGGCGAGCCGGTGCATGAGCTTTGTGCCTGATAAAGCAGCGCATCATGGACGCGGAGAACGCCGGAGAACACAAGGGCGGGCTGGGTAAGCATAGTTTCGAGCAATTCGACCTGAATGTTTTTCCGGATGTTTCGATACCTCGGCGAAAAGCGCAGTCAGCGCGACCACATGCGGCTGATTCTGCGGTCGGCGCAGAGATACGCGGAGGATTTCGGACAACGAAAAGCCGAATCTGATTTTTTCGGCGCGGGGGACTGGGCAAGACCTTCGTGGCGGACTGCATCGCGCAGCGCATCATGGAACGCGCCTATCTGGTGCGCCGGGTGACGGCGTACAGGCTCTGCGAAATCATGCGTAAGAATCAGTTCGACGGAAGCGAAGCGCGCGCCGTGGAGGGCGTGATGGACTGTGACCTGCTCTTTGTTGATGACTTGGGAACGGAGCCGCAGACGAGGAACACGAGCGGCTATCTGTTTCAGGTTATCAACGAGCGGAACATGAACGACCGACACACACCATTATCAGCACAAACCTGAACCCGGAAAGGATGGAGGCATGTACGAGCAGCGCGTCGCATCCCGATTGATGGACGTATCCCCACGACGGCAATCCGCTTTTACGGGGAGGACTTACGACTTAGAAAGTGAGGCAACAACATGGCAAGAAGGAAAGTGACCTGCGCGCTCCAGCTGGAAAAACTGGCAGCAGGCGGACGACGCGCTGCGGCAGATCGGCGAGGACCGGCGCGATTTGGCATCTATCGAAACCATGATGAACGAGCGCATCGCCGATGCCAAGGCGGGACGCGGAAGCGAAGGGCAGACCCATCAAAGCGATCACATTGCGATGCTCGAACAGGCACTGCGCGGGATTCGCGACGCTGCACCGGGCAGAGACCTGGCAAAGCCAAGAGCCGGACGCTCACATTTGGAAAAGTCGGGTTCAGACAGAGCACCCGCCTGACCCTGCCGCGCGGCGCGGAGAAGGTCAAGACCATCATTGAAGAACTGCTGCGGCGAGGAATGAAGGAGTGCGTGGTCTACCCGAGCCGAAGATTGACAAAGACGCGCTGAAAAAATACAGCGCGGGCGAAATCGCCGAGGTCGGCGCGAAGCTGGAGGTCGAGGATGTTTTCTGGCTATGATGTGGATGAAGAAGCGCTGGGGCAGCAATAATGAGGCGGCGGGCATGGCGCTGAAAAGTAACGAGTGCCCAGCTTTTAAAGCCATCTTCGCGTTGAGCCGAAAGCTGGGGATGGACATGGAGGATCTGCACGGTATGGCGTACCGCATCAGCGGCACGGACAGCCTGCGCACCCTGTCCGGCAAGGGAAGCCGGCGGATGATTGAGGAGCTGAAAACGCGCTGCGGTCAGCCGGTCATCAGGACGGGCGGCGGCGCGGGGCGGGCAACAGAAGCCCAGCAGCGGAAGATATTCCGGCTGACCTGCGAATTGGGCTGGAACGACCAGCCGGAGCGCCTGCGCGGTACATCCGGCGCATGTGCAAGGCGGACGACGATGCGGTTCCTCACGCCGCAACAGGCAAGCGTCGTCATCGACGGGCTGGACTGCGATGCGCGACGGCGACCGGGCGGAACGCAAGGCGTAAGCGAGGGCGGCGGATGATTCAAGCTGGGCGCACGACGTGAAGCCAGGAGGACATTACAAACGCGACAATGCTTGATCTGGCGGAGCTGCTGGGAACGGAGAACATGCTGACGCTGGTTGAATCATACAGCGGCATGATCATCTATGTTCCCAAGCTGGACAGCCTGCCGCGAAACATCCGCGACCGCCGCATCCGGACAGGAATATGACGGAACGAATACGCGGGCGCTGGCGCTCAAATACGACGTCAGCGAAAGCTGAGTCAAGCGCATCGCGTCGATTGACGAACGCGGGGAAATCCGAGGACAGACCAGTCTTTTTTGACGGCTGAATCCCAAAATCTCTAACACGTGCGTGTAATAAGTACGTCAAAGGACTGGCGCGGAAAACTATGCTACAATGGCTGCAACCGAAAGGCTGCGGCTTTTTGATTGGGGTGGAAAGCGTGGAGGAATATGTGTTCTGGGCGGTTACGGGAGCCAAGTGGTTTGCGCGCGCGGCTTCGCGTTCTTTCGTCAAGCGCGGCATGGATAAGAAGGACACACGGGACAAGGAACAGGACAAAAGCGCATCACCGAGGTGGAGGACAAGCTGAATAACACGATCAATCAGGATGTCCCTTCCTCTATACGCTGCGCGACTTCATTCGTTCAAGCGCACAGCAGACGCAGAAGCTGGATCAGATCATCACGCTGCTTATGAAAAGGGAGGAAAAGTGAGATGGGGATGGATAAGATGGCGATTGCCAGACGCAAGTACGCGCGCGCGGCGCGGTGCTGACGCTGCTGTTTGGCAATCCGCGCGCGGCGGTCATGCAAAGGACGCTGGAATATGCGCTCATGCAGGACGACCCGCAGGCGGCGAACGAGATTGGCTCGCATTTACTATCTGGCGGACAAAGGGGCTATGTCAAGGTCTATCTGGGCGACGAGGTTCTCAGCCTCGTGCAGGACCCGCCGAGGGAGGCGCTCGTCCGCCTGACCGCTAAGGGCATTGACCTGATGGAAGGCACGCTCGACGACGAGGGCGTGGCTTTCGGCGACCCGATGCGCCAGTAAGAGATGGGACGCAAGCGGGAGCGCACGCGGATCGTCAGCCGCATGGACGAGCTGCCGGACGACATCCGCGTGCAGAAAAAGTATGCTGCTGGATAAGACCATCAGCTACAAAGGAGATTGCGGACTGGGCGACGGACAGCGGCTACCCCATTAGCAAAAGCGCCGTCGGGCGATATGCCCAGCGCACAGGGCGGGCGGCGATGCGGCTGCAATATGCTCGAGAAAATGCGAACGCGATCATCACGGCGATGGGAGCATCGGGGCTTGAGCTTTCCGACGCGGCGAACGCACTGGTCATGGACAACCTGATTCAGGTGCTTTTGGACGCATCGGCAGAGGATTATGGGGAAATCCCCCTGCCCAAGCTGATCGAGCTGGTGCTCAAGAACCAGCGCAACGCCGTCTATAAGGAGCGCATGGTGCGTGCCTACGCGAAGGGATCGGGAAACCGTGCGCCGCGCGCTGATGGCGGAGCTTACCGAGCAGGTGCGGTGAGCAACCCGGAGCTGCTTAAGAAGCTTGAAGAAGCCAGCCTGACGGCGGCGGAAAAGGTGGTGGAAGCCAGTGAAACGTGAATACAGAGATCATCAGGGGCGCGAGTGGTTCGCGCTGCATGTGCGCACCGGCGAGGAGCGCGACGTGGCACTGGCGGTTTACGGACTGGGCGACGCGGACAGCCTGCTGCCGGTCGAGCATTACACGACACGCGGGCAGGAGCGCGAGCGCATCCTTATGCCGGCTATGTGTTCGTTGGCTGCGTTATGAACGCCGACATGTGGCAGAGGCTGCGGCATTTGCGCGGCGTGCTGCGCATCCTCGGAGACCCCTACGAGGCGATCCCGGAGGAGCAGATGACGGCGGTCATGGCGCTGTACTGGCACGGCGTACTAGGGGACGCAGGTGGTACGGAAAAGCGGCGTGACCGAAGTGGTCGGCGGACCGCTGCTGGAAGTGACGCATACGATCACCTGCGCGGACGCAAGGCAGGGCGTGATTACGGTCGCGCTCGACCTGCCGGCCGGCATGCGCGAAGTGACGATGCACGCGATATTCCGGCCTGAGGCCGGAGGCACATCCGAAGAAAATTTTATTTTGAATTGAAAGTTTTCGGCACGAGGCCGAAAGCGAACAGGCAGGGCTGAAAGGCGGCGGGTCGAGGATTCCCCACACCGGAAAGCCTGAACAGACGGGTCGGACGGTACTCCGACAAAGCCAGCCAGCCTCGATTCGAGCGCCGGAGGGGCGAAGCTATGCCCGAAATGCTTTCGGGCTTCATCCGCCAAAGCGGGCATGACCCGCGCGGCGGTCTGAAAAACCTTTTTTTTTTTCGGTCCCTCCCGCCGAAGGCGTGAGGGCTGCGCTTGCCATTGCGAGCAATGGCTGCGCTTGTCAGGGGCCACGGCTGATTTTTACACATGGCAGTGCGCAGGACGCGGCGTACCGCCTCTTTTCTTTGCCAAATATCGGTCGCGTGCGCTTAAACGGCAATGTGCGCGGACGTTTGGCGGAGGTGAAAACGGCTCAGCCCGTGCGCGCGTTCAATGTCACAAAACGAAAGGCGGTGAGAAGATGGCGAAGCGGGAAAACGTGCTGAGAAGCTGATCGGCAAGACCAAACGCCCGGAAGGGGAACTGGAAGCCATCGACCGCCGTCTGCATGAAAATACGGCGCGGTGCTTTGACGAGGTTCTAAGCCTGTTGCTCGATAGCACCGGCGAATATACCAAGGCGCTCTTGGGCGGCGGACGCGGCAGCATGAAGTCCCTCGACGGCAAGCCTCGGCATCAGCGCGGGACTGGAGCATGACGAGGACGCCTGCGCGCTGGTGCTGCGCAAGGTCGGAGATACATTGCGCGGCAGTGTCTTTGAGCAGATGCAGTGGGCGATGGACGTGCTGGGTCTGGGCGACCACTGGAGAGTGACCGTCAGCCCGATGGAGATCGTCAACGAGCGGACAGGGCAGAAGATTGTTTTCAAGGGCTTGGACGAGCCGAAGAAAATCAAATCCATCAAGCTGCCGTTCGGGAAATATTTCAAATACGTCTGGTTTGAAGAGCTCGACGAGTTTGCAGGCGAGGGCGAAATTGAGAACGTGCTGGATTCCGCGATTCGCGGCGGCAAGGCGGCACTCTGTGTCTGCACCTATAACCCGCCGAAAAGCGCAAATAACTGGGTGAACAAGTGGGCAATAGACCCCGGCAAGAGCGTTTTTGTTCATCACAGCGACTATACGATGGTCCCTGCCGCATGGCTCGGACCGACTTTTCTCAAGCGCGCGGAGGAGCTGAAAGTGCGCAACCCGCGCGCGTATGAGCATACCTATCTGGGCATTGCGACCGGCGAGGGCGGCGCGGTTTTCAAGGCGCTGCGCATCAAGCCGATTGCCAGGAGGAGGACAGGCTGCGATTCGAGCTGAAATCGAACGTCGGAATGGACTTCCGGATATGTCGATCCCAACGCGATTGAAAAGACCTACTACGAGGCGGGCGGTTGCGGACGCTGTACATCTATGAGGAAGTCTATCAAAACGAGATGACGACCAAAGCAGATCGCGGCGGCATGCAGGAAGATTGCGCGCCACGGCGAGCTGATCCGCGCGGACAACGCGGCAAAGCAGGTCATCGTCGATTTGCGGACGGACTACGGCATCAACATTACCGGCGTAACGAAGGGCAAGAACTCGCGGCAGACGGGTTATGACTGGCTGCGCGACCTCGACCAGATCGTCATCGACCCGATAACATGTCCGAATGCGGCGCGCGAGTTTGCCGCGTATGAGTACGCGCGGGATAAGAGCGGCACGCTGGTCGAGCGATACCCGGACGGCGACGACCACAGCATCGACGCGGTAGCGTATGGCAACCGTGAGCATATTTACAGGAACAGGCGCACGAGCAACGTGAGCGGAAAGGGGGCGAGGCGCTGATGCGGCCTTATCAGATTGGAAGCACGGACTGGATCAAGCAGGAGCTTGCCGGACTGCTCGGACAGCAGGTGACGCGGGATATCGACGAGATCATCCGGCTTTACAGCCTGTACGACGGCGATGGGCAGCGGTGGCAGGTCAATACCAATGGGCTGGACTACACGCCGACCGTCAAAGTGACGAACATCATCGCGGAGCTGATCGGCAAGGAAGCGCGCTATATGATGGGCGTGGAGCCTGAGCTGCGCATCGTCCCCAAGCGAAAAGGACAATCAGGCGGCGCAGGCGAACGCAGATGTCATCGGCAGTTGGCTGACCGCGCTGCTGGAAGAGCAGAAGTGGAGCAAGAAGCTGCTGGACGCGGCGAAGGACTGCTTCATTGGCAAGCGCGTTGCGTTGAAGCTGACGGGCAAGCGCGGCGGCAGGCTGGGGATTCAGTTTCGCCCCAGCCTTGAATTTGTTTACGATACCGATCCGGAGTGACGTGGACAGGCTGACGAAGGTCATCTTCTTTTTATCATACCAACGAGAGCGAGGACAGGCTCAAGCAGCGAATCTGGCGGCAGAAGTACGAGCTGCGCGCCGGACGCCGCTATTCGACCGAGGGACTGTATGACGGCACGGGACGGACGATCAGCGAGACCCACAGCGACGAGGACACGGGGCTTGACTTCATCCCGGTGTATGTCGTCATCAACGACGGCCTGACCGGCGACATGACGGGCAAGAGCGACGTGGAGCGCCTCTGGGACAATCAGGACGACTATAACCGGCTGAAAAGCGACGACCGCGACGCGCTGAAATTCAACATGTTTCCACAACGGGTTTTCCGTGATGCGAATCAGGAAACGATGGACAGGGTGAAGATCGCGCCGGCTGCAATCATCGACGCGCAGACAGACCCCAGCAGTGACCATCAGGTCGATGCGAAAACTCCTTGAAGCGCAGTTTTCCTATAATGAACGCATCGAGAATGCGCTGAATCGGGACAAAAACGACATGTACAGTCTGCTGTCCGTGCCGAACGTGTCCCTTGAGCAACTCAAGGGCTTCGCGGTGTCCGGCAAGGCGATGAAAGCCCTGTATTGGGAGCTGACGACGAGGTGCGAGGAAAAAGTGGAACGAGGGGATGCGGCGCTTCGCTGGATGGTGCAGGCGCTGGTGAAGATGGCGGGCACTTATGGAACGGACAGCCTGCCCGCGCTTGACTTTACCGTGAGCATCGACCATCGTTACCCCATCGCAGACGACGAGGACGCGGAACGGACGCTTGACCTGCAGGGAGGTCAGCCAGCAGGCGCGCAGCCGGAAGTGCTATATGCGCAAGTGGCATCCCAATGAGGACAGCGATTCCGAACTTGCGCAGATTGTCAGCGAGCAGAAAATGCTGGACGATGGGTTTGAAGATGGAATCCGCGCGGAAATGGTTGAATCAAATTGGAATGATGATATACTGTTGGTAATAAAATGCGTTCCAAGGAGGGCGAAGATCATGCGGAAGATTGCGATTGCGTGCCGGGGTAGCCGCACTGTTGTGCGTGGGGAGTGTGGCGGTGGCCGAACCGGCTCAGGTGGATTATGAGGAGCATGACCCTTGAGGAAGAGTCAAGGCGCTTGCAGACAGGCCAACGCCTACAACGGGGGAGCAAACGACGACCGGATCGGAGAAAGCCAAGGAAGCGAAAGGCTTTGTTGAGCAGCGCGCTGGAAGAAATGTATCAGGGGCAGACCATCAGCGGGCCGCTTTTTGGTTTTGACGTGAAACGCGAGCGCACGGTTTACACGATTGACGGCTCGTTTACAGCCAAGCTGGAAAAACAGAAAACCACGCATACGGTACACGCCGTGTTTGAGGATGCGGAGGGGCTACGAGCTTTTACAGAGCTTGTGGTGGACGGCAATACGGCGGACGCGCCGGAAAGGGCGGAGGTCGAACCGACGCAAATGCCGGAAGCAACGGCTGAACCAACCGCTGAGCCGGAAAACAAGAAAGGCTTCAATGACTATATGGCGAGCTGCTGGATTTGACGGAGACGGATGGTATCTGCGTGCTCAAAGTACAAGATTACGTCAAGCGCAACCAAGAAGATGACGGTTAATCAGAACTATTACACGGTTGTCAATTTCATCAAGGATGGCGGCGGAGACCAGTACGACGAGATTCAATATTGGGCGGTTGCAGATATGCAGGATGGCAGCGAGAACAAGGTCATCAACTTTACGGTGTCAAAGATCTTATCGAAAAAGATTAAAAAGCCGGGACAGTTTTGCCTACGAAAATGGGCGATTATGTGGATGAACTCTGGCTTTTGCCGAGTCTCGCTAAAGACAATCAAATCGCAGAAACGCTCCAAACGGGGCGTTTTTTTGATTGCCCGAAAAAACGCCCTGTAACGCCCGATGGTGCGCGGGCTAAAATCCTTAACGCGGGCGCTGCGGACGCGCTGAAAACGCGCGTTAAAACGCGACAAACGCGCAAAAGGAAAGTGCGAGCGAGCGGCCATGGCGCAGGGGATGACCTACAAGGACTTTGAAGCGCGCATGGTCGCCGCCCGCGCGGTGCATCTTCGCAACATCGACATCACCGGCAAAGAAGATTCAGGGCATCTACACACAGGCGGCGCGAGACTTGGCGAAGCGGGCGGAAGCGACAAAGGTGGGAACGCTGACCGAGCGCTGGGTAAAGGATTACCAAAAGCGCTTGAAAAGCGCATTGAGCAGCTGCGCGGCGAGCTGGGCGGCACGATCCTCTCCGGCATGCGAAAGTCGGCAGGGCTTCCGGGGGATACGGTGGAAGGGTGGCTCAATGACGCGCTGGCGATGGTCGGCGTGGACGGGGAGCTTTACCGGCACATTTTCCCGCACGCCGGACGCGGCGCTGCAGAATGTTGATCGACGGGCGGATGTACCGCGACGGAAAAAGCCTGTCGCGCCGGATATGGAACCGCACCGACCAGCTGCAAAGGCAGCTTGAGGACATTCTGACGCAGGGATCGCCCAGCATCGCAGCGCGCTGCAAATCGCGCAGGACTTGGAGGCGTATGTCAGCCCGAAAGCGAAAATGCCGGTCAGCTGGCTGACGCTTTACCCGGATATCCCCTTTGACCGGCAGATCGATTACAACGCGCAGCGGCTGGCACGCACGGCGATTAACCACGCATACTGGGCGGCGAACATGGCGGCGGCGAAGGCAAAACCCGTTTTGTCGCGCGATGCACTGGCAACTCAGCCCCAGCCACTACGAGCGGCAGGTCGCCCGATTTGGAGAAGATATCTGCGATACATACGCCAGTCACGACGAAGCGACTGGGGGCGCGGAAACTTTCCCGATTGACGACGTACCCATGCCGCATGCGCAGTGCCTTTGCGCGACGTGGCAGGGTCGTGCCGGAGATTTCGGACGTGGCGGATCGGCTCGGCGCGTGGGTGGACGGCGGCGAGGATGCGGAGCTGGATGCGGCGTTCGGAGAATGGAAAGTCGTGGAAAACCTGCCTTGACCCGACTGGATGCCCGTGGTACAATGAAGTTGCCTGATGTGGAAATCCTCCGCAGTTTGGGCGCAAAATCGAAAAACTACGATATATATGATCCGGCGACAGGCGACTATTATCGGTTCAAAGAGGGTTCGCGAATCCAGAATCGGGGAAGTATTTGCTGGATATGGTTCACGGACTTCGCTGCATGACAGATAGCGGAAGGATTAAGCGAGCAATGTGGCGGCGATGCGTAGAAAATGGCAGCACGTTAAGGGCTTTGCGACGCTTGATACCCCGGATGGCGATAGGAAAGCCGAAGTTCACTGGTTCGCCAATGAAGATGTTAGGCAGGTTAAGCATAAAGCAAAAGGAGGTGGTTGGATGAAGATTAAATACAAAGGCGAAACCAGCTTTTTAATTGCAACGAAAGGTAAGATTATGATGTTTCTGTTGAAAAGGCTGGTATCGCTTATGGATGATTCCGGAGAGGATTATCTTTATCCGCCAGAGATGTTCGAGAGGTAGTCGAACCGTAAAAAGATAAGTAAATATTCTGGAGGCGCTTGCCGCGGGCGCGCTTTTACATACCAAAAATTTTAACAGGAGGACAAGAGAAATGTTCAGACCCTTTCGCATGTTTTGTTTGCCCCTGACGGCGTGCCGGATGGCGCGCCTGCTGCCGATGTTGAAATGAGCAAGAGCAGCATGATGACCAGCAGCTTGAAACGACCGAGCAGACCAGGGATGCTGCGGCGAAAGCAGCGCAGACGGCTGCATCCGCTGGCAAGGAGCAGCCTGTCCCGAAGGATGAACCCAAGAAGGACGACAAGGCCGGACGACCTCGCGGCGCGCGTTGGATTGCCAGCGGAACGCGCGCGCGGTTCAGGCGGAACTTCGAACGGCTGCGGCGCTGGCGGGCGTGCCGAAGGAACGCATCCGTATGTGCTGCGCCCTGTGCGATACGGAGGGCATCGACCTTGACGCGGCGGATGCGCAGGACAAGCTCGACGCGGCGGTTGCTAAGGTGCTGGAAGCCGTGCCGGAGCTGCGCGGCGGCGCGGGTACGGGAAAGCACGGGCAACTTTTGCCCGCAGAAACGGCGGCGCAGAGGACGCGCTCGACGCAAAAGATTCGGGCGAACATCATGGGTGCTTGCTAAGAAAGAGAGGAAAAGAAGATGGCGAACAACATTGCAAGGTTGACCTGATTCAGAAAACGCTGGATGAGGCAATGATTCAGGGCGCGGTGACCGGCTTTTATGGAAGCGAACGCGGGTCCCGTTAAGTACAGCGGCGGCGACGAGATCAAGATTCCGTCGATCACGATGGACGGCCTCAAGGATTACGACCGACAGAACGGTTTTGCGGATGGCGACGTGACTCTGGTCTATCAGACAGAGAAGCTGACGCAGGATCGCGGCACCGGCTTCACCGTGGACGAGATGGACGTGGATGAAAGCGGCGTTTATGACCTGATGAGTATGCTGGCGGGCGAGTTCCAGCGCACGAAGGTTGTGCCGGAGGTGGACGCTTACCGCCCTGAGTAAGATCGCCGCGCTGGTCGGCAAGGAGCGCAGAAGCGCGTATACGGCGGCGGCCAATTCGGTCTTCAAGGAATTGCAGACCGATATCGGCGGCGTGCGCGACGCGGTGGCAGCGACGTGCCGCTGGTCGTGATCCTCTCCAGCACGATTGCCACGATGCTCTCCACGAGCACGGAAATTGCCAAGAAGCTCGACGTAACCAACTTCAAGCGCGCGGCGAAATTGAAACCCGCGTGAAAGGTGATCGACGAGGTGCCGATCCTGCCCGCGCCGACCGCGCGCATGAACAGCCGCATCACCATCAACAAGGCGGACAAGGGCGGCTTTGTTAAAGCGGAGGGCGCGCAGGCAATCAACTGGATCATCTGCCCGCGCAGTGCGCCGATTGCGGTTTCAAGACCGATAAGATGCGCCTGTTCACTCGGAAACATGGCAGAAGGCGCGCGTGGCACCTTGACTATCGCAAGTTCCATGAACTCTGGATTCCGAAGAATAAGCTCGACGGCTTCCGCGTGAGCCTTGCGGCGAAGGATGCGACGCTGGACGGGGAGGGCTGATGAATGCTGAAAACAAGGGAAAGCATCAGCCTGAACGCGATATCCGCGACGCGAGCAATAACCAGAAGGTGATGTTGCATGCGACGTACAGCCACATCGCTCAGCCTGAACGTGGACGTGCTGGACGCGACTATGTGCGGGGAAACAGCGAAGACGCAGGCGGATGTACAGGCGTTCCTGCTGGAAGCCTGCAAACGGCTGCCTGTGTGGGGATTCCGTGCAAAATTGAAACGTGAGGCCTAATGTCAGAGAAGAGGGACACGGGGCGAGCGATAAGCCCCCCCCGTGAAGCCGGAAGCGTACAAAGCCGGACGTTTTGCAGACGAGGTGAAAAAGTATGACTGACCTTGAACGGCTCAAGCTGCTGACCGAAGAGCTTGACGCGCCGGGAGGGAACACGGAAACGGGCTGCGGCTGTATGTCGCCGCCCGCATCCGCCCGGAGCGGCACGGACGCGCAGCTTGTGATGCTGCTGGAGCCGCACGAGGGCGACGTGCGCCGCGCGGCGTATGACGTGCTGATCCGCAAAGCGGAGAACTCGGCGGTGCGGCTGTCGGGCGGCACGGAGCTGCCGGATCAGCGCGCCTACTGGCTGAGCAGAGCGCGGAGCGTGCGCCCGAACGGGACGAAACCGGCAGGAAGGGCGGACGGCACATGATGAGCGGCTTTGCAATGCGGCAGGCGGAAGCGACGTTTCGGCACGCGCTGGCGGCGTATGGCGCGGTCTGCGTGTCGGTCTGGCGCGTGCATCGGGACGCGAACGGCGTGCCGATAGGCGGTGCGCAGAAGATCGGCTGCGTGTACGGCGTGCGCTATGAGCGCGGGCAGACTGCCAATGCTGGTGGATATTCCCGGCGTAATCGCCGGATGGACGCGCCGAGGTTGTGCTGCGCCCTCAGCGATACGGCGCGGAGCTTGCAGGAGGGCGACGGGCTGAACATCGCGGGCAGATGGTACACGGTGCTGGCGCGCCGACGTGCAGATGGGCATCCTCTGCGACGTGGTGCTGAAAGAGGGCGAGCCGGATGGGATTGCGGATTGACGCAAAGGGATTTTCTCGCGAACATGTCCGCCATCAACAGCGCAGCATGTTCGCCGCCGAGAAGGTCGGGCAGAACGCGGCGGCGCATGGGGAGGGAGAAGCCAAGCGCAACGCCGGATGGACGGACAGGACAGGGCTTGCGCGCCAGACCATCACCGGCTACTCCGGCTGGCAGGGCAAAAAGCTGCGCATGGGCGTATCCGGCAACATGGAATACAGCGCGTATCTGGGGCTGGGGCATGAAGGCAGGTTCGCGATCCTCTGGGCGACCGTGCAGGCGCACGAGCAGAAAATCATGGACGACTTGCGGAAGGTGGTCAGATAGATGGACGCATGCCAGCGGGCAATGGAGCACTTGACCGCATCCGGCATTTTTGACCTATAAGCCCGGCGTGGCGACCGGCAAGTGCCGTGCGCCGTATGTGGTCGTCGAGGCGGCGCATACGCGCGCGGTATGTCCGGCGCGGCGGGAATCGGTTATCGGACGGTGACGCTCTATTGCTTTGTGCCGCGCGTGGGCGGCGACCTGCCCACTTTCGTGGCGGAGGTCAGGCGGATCATGCGCGGGCTGAAAAGTCAGCTTCGACCGACGGGCAACGAGGGCATCGAGATGCTGGAAGAAGATTTTGACGCACGCAGCCAATCGCTGGAGTATCAGGCGCTGCGCGCGATTTTATCGTAGGAAATCGTACAAAGTCTGCCCGCGTGCGCAAAACTTTTTGAGTTGGTAAGCTGCGGCGGAAGTGAACGCGGTCTCAGACCGCTAGGAGGAAGTATGGCAAACGAAAATTGTGCAGATTCCGCTGGCGAACGTCGCCCGCGTGGAACTGGTGACGGAGGAAACCACGCCCAAGACCTGTGGTCGATACCGCCAACGGATGAAGCTGGAAGCCTTTGTCTCGGAAGGCGAAGAAAAAAGAGCTGCGCAAATTGAACAGGCTGCTGGCGCAGCTCAAGACGGAGGACTTGACGAAGGGCTATGGACCTGACCATGAAGGATATGGTCAGTGAGTCCGCCCGTGTTTGCGCTGGTGGACGGCGGCGTGAGTACGACCGGCGCGGAGGGCAAGTTTGAAGGATACACGGGTCCGAAGATGGGCGAGGTGGTGAACCGAACGCCGTTCACGGTCAACATCTATACCGAGGAGAAGGACGGCGACGGAGACGACTGGGTTATTTGAAATTCACCTGCGAACACTGTGCGGGTGCGCCCGCCGATATCGAGATCAGGACGGCGATTTCTTCGCGCCGGAGTATAAGCTCAAGAGCAGACCGAAGATCGGCGAATCGCCCATTGCCATCACGCCGCTGGACGAACTGCCGACCTAAGAACTGCGTCAAAGGACAGTAAGCGAATAAAGCCCTATAATGGGGCTAACCAACAAAAGGAGGTTTCACAGTATGGCATCCACAAAAAGGACACGCACATCACCAACCTCGCCGCGCTGGAAAAGGCGGCGAACGGCGAGATCGTCACGCTGCCGGGCTGGACGGAGGGAGCAGCCGTTTGTGGCAAACTCAAGCGCGCCAGCCTGACGGGTATGATTCTGCGCGGGCAAAATTCCCAACCCGCTGATTGCGGCGGCGCAGAAGCTCTACGAGGACCGAACAAGAGCCGCGCAAACGCGACTTTGAGGAAACGGCGAAGGTTATGTCTTGTCGTCGAGGAAGCACTCGCCAGCCGACGATGGAGCAGCTGAAAGCGGCAGGACTTGACCTGACCGAAGAACAGGCGGATCAAATCTATCTGTACG
>VOFC01006007.1_pt1 | contig 17882 bp, 34 predicted proteins | sample 5384161 | NCBI WGS metagenome assembly VOFC01 (sample SAMN12384722, study PRJNA508395) | human gut metagenome | isolation source: healthy gut B | host: Homo sapiens
TTAAGGACTCGGTAATCAGCAATATGCTTACTCTTCTTTAAGCCGTCATTGAGCATTTTAAAACGTTGTTTTAAAGTACGTACATCACAAAGAAGCCCATTGATACGGCGTAAATGGTTTGGGCACAAAGCCATTGACGCTGATAACCAGCTCACCTTTATTGCCGATAGCATCCATTTTCTCACGGATACGTAAAAATCATATCTACAGTATCGACAATATCCTGAGTTTCCCTCACCAGGCAGACCAATCATAATACAGCTTAATATTACGCATACCTGCAACTGCAGCCATTTCAATCGCACTATAAATATGCTCTTCGGTAATACTTTATTGATGGCAGCCGCGCATACGCTCACTACCTGCCTCCGGTGCCACAGTCATAGTCCGTTGGCCGCTGCCTGCTAAAGCATGTGCCAAAGGCTGGGTCAGCATATCAGCACGCATGGAAGCTACGCTGAAAGGAATTTTATTTTCCACCAGATATTCTGTAAGCTCCTGCATCTGCGGATGATCAGAAACAGCAAAGCACCCATCAGACCGACCTTTTTTGTACGCGACGGACGGTTAGCGATATCAACCAAGATATTTTCCAGCTTACGCGGACGCGGTTTACGGAAACAATATCCTGCCATGCAGAAACGACATGACGTCCCATGGCCACGTGCTACTTCAACAATATACATATCCTCAAACTCGGTACCGCTAGTCACAATGGCAGAGGTATGGGGATAAGCATCAATATCACGTACCCATTGACGCTTGATAGTCGCCGGTGCATCATCTAAACGGCTGTAATTTGCAGAAATTACCCTCTACATCATACTCAGGCTCGTAGAATTTAGGTACATAAACACCGTCAGTATTTTCAACTGCTCTAAAGCAGTATGTTTATCATCAGCGCATAAACAATATCTAAAATCTGCTGTACCACCTCTTCGCCCTCGCCGATAACGAACGCATCAGCAACGGCTGCTAAAGGTTCTGGATTAAAAAGTAGCAAGGACCGCCGATAATCACCAGTGGCTCTTTTTCGTTACGCTCTACGCACGCATGACTTTTAATATTACCTAAATCAAGCACTGTCAGCAAATTATCATAATCCATCTCAAAGGACAGCATCACAAAAATAACCTTAAAATCGGCTAACGGACGACCTGTTTCAATACTTAGCAGAGAAGTCCTGCTTTTGATATGCTCCTGCAACAGTTGCTTATCCGGCAAAAAAAAATCTTTCACAGGCACTATCAGAACGTTGATTAATTATTTGATATAAAATATGCATACCTAAGTTAGACATACCTAAGTGATACACATTGGGGTAAACAAAGGCAATGGGCTGACGCAGTCCCGGAGGATAAACCTGCGCACCTGTTTCCTCTGCACGTGTTTCTTGTAAATAATTTTAATTTTCCAAGACAAAATTCTTTCTCATTCTCCTCTTTATGAACACTTAATTTTTCTCTGCTAATTTCTTTTCAAACAAATCTATCACTGTTTTTAATACTTTTAAACGAGCATAATATTTATTATTACCTTCAACAATAGTCCAGGGAGCATAAGATGTATCGGTACGTACCAGCATTTCATTAACTGCATCCTCATAAGCATCCCATTTTTCACGGTTACGCCAATCCTCATCAGTAATCTTCCATTGCTTCATCGGATCTCCCTGACGGTCATTAAAACGACGCAATTGCTCGTCCTTATCAATCTGCAGCCAGAATTTAGCAATAGCAATACCATGCTCTGCCCACTGCATCTCCATATCCTTGATTTCGTCATAAGAACGTTGCCATTCATAAGGCTTAGCAAAGCCCTCTACACGTTCTACCATGACACGTCCATACCAGGAACGGTCAAAGATAGAGATAGTACCAGGGTCAGGCAGATTCATCCAAAAGCGCCATTGATAATGGAATTGCTTATCTACCAAATTCGGTGCAGCAATAGGATGTACTCTAAAGCCTAAAGGATCTAAAGCCGCCGTCAGTCTACGGATAGCACCACCCCTTACCTGCAGCATCCCAACCCTCAAAGCAGATAACAGTAGCAATTTGCTTCTTAAACATTTCAATCTGCAGCTGACGCAAACGTTTCTGATATTTATCCAGCTTTTCTTTATATTCAGCCTTGGACATTTCCTGAGAAGCATTAACCTGACTTAAAACATCATATTGAGCATTATTATGCACAGATTCTACAGGTTCCTCTTTAGGTGTCTGCTACGGCAGTTTCAATACTGTCAACAATAGAAGTGATAATTTCGATTTCTGCACTACGACGATCATCAGCCGCGATCAAATGCCAAGGAGCATTGGATTTATCAGTAGCCTCCAGCATTTTTTCATAACGGTTCAAGAATTTATTATACTCTTTGCTGTCATCAAGAGCAGGATTGATTTCTCTCCAGGCACGGCCTAAAGTTTTAGCATTCTTTTTCCAGATTTTCTTTCTGCTGTTTCGGAGATAAGTGCAAGAAATATTTCAGAATGATGTAGTTATCATCGGTCAACATTTTTTCAAACCGATTAATATGTTCAAAAGACAAATCTGCACAATCAGCACCTTTTAAATCGCCATCGGCAGTTTCATAAGCATTTTTCAAATAGTACCAACTACGGTGATATACCGCAATATTACCTAAAGCAGGTAAATGCTGCACAAAAGAAAGCGAAAAACGGTTGCTTATAATCCTTTTTTACCATATGGACGCTAGAATAAACATTAAAACCACGGGCATCCATTTCCTGCATCATCGTATTAATGATGGAACTGCGACGTGCACCGCGCCAGCCCTCAAAAATAATAATTACAGGCTTTTTCGCATCTCTTGACAATCTTTGAGCACGACCTAAACGTTCGCCTAAATCATCCATGATTTTGTTGAAATCTTCTTTTGAAACCTTTTACTCAAATCTAAATTTTCCAGCATTGTAAAACATCTCCATCCCAAATCCGGATTTATAGATTTTCTTCCATACCATAAGGTTTTAAGCTACGTGGCTTGTCAAGCACCTGAGCCATGATAAACCCCTGCACCAAGGCCGCACGCTTTAATTTCACCTTCGGCTTCGGCTGTTTGCCGCTGCATGGGTTGTACAGTAAACTTATCCACAGCAGTAATTGTTGACGGCTGATAATTATTATAGCCGCGGAATTTATTCTCCTGATAAATATTACCCTTATCATGAACAACAGGAACTTCCTTGACAGTGGACTTACCTTGGGACGATGGCACACTGTCATGATAAATCCTGCCTTTTGTTTCATGAACCGGCTCATCATCACGGTGAATACGTTGCTTTGCACTTTGAGGCTTACTTTCATCATAAACCTTGTCAGCCTGCTGTGCCAGCTTCTCCTGCTCATGTTTACGCAGAGCACGATTAAATTTTTCTGCCGGATTCTCGCGCTGATACGGCTTGATGCTACCTTCCTGTTCAGTAGTACCATAATCAGGCAGAGTGGTTTCTCCAGGCGTTTCAGGAATTTTTTCCGGCGTTCTTCTTTTCTTACCGCCCAAAAGCACCTCTAAAACACCTTTACACAACATCCCCAAAATAATTGTGGGTATCAATACGTCAAATAAATCACTCATAATAGTGTCCTCGTTTATTTACCTACAGGCTTATCGTTACCATCTGCATCTTCTGCTTCGGCAATATTACGACGCATTTGGGTATCAGCCTGAATATTATTCAGACGATAATAATCCATAACACCAAGACGACCGCTTTCTAAAAATTTCCGCCATAGCTGTAGGAACTTTTGCTTGCGCTTCTACAACTTTCGCCTGCATTTCTTGCGTATAAGCCTTCATTTCCTGTTCCTTGGCTACAGCCATTGCACGACGCTCTTCTGCACGTGCCTGTGCAATGCGTTTATCAGCCTCTGCTTGGTCTGTCATCAAAGCAAAGCACCAATGTTACGGCCTACATCAACGTCCGCAATATCAATGGAGAGGATTTCAAAAGCAGTACCTGCATCCAAACCTTTATCCAAAACAGTTTTAGAAATGAAATCAGGATTTTCTAATACCTTGCTATGATCATCACTGGAGCCTACATTAGTAACAATACCTTCACCGACACGGGCAATAATGGTTGCTTCACCGGCACCACCTACCAGACGGTCAATATTAGCACGTACTGTAACACGTGCTTTAACCTTCAGCTCGATACCGTCTTTGGCTACTGCACTAACAACAGGAGTTTCAATAACCTCAGGGTTAACACTCATTTGTACAGCTTCAATACATTACGACCGGCTAAGTCGATAGCACAGCCACGTTCAAAACTCAATTCGATTTGGGCACGATGAGCAGCAATCAAAGCATCAATAACGCGGTCAACATTACCGCCTGCCAGATAATGCGCTTCTAATTGATTAACATTAACATCCAAACCTGCCTTATTAGCCTTAATCAACGGCAGAACGATTTGAGATGCAGGCACACGGCGCAGACGCATACCGATTAAGGTGAAAATACCGACATTAACACCTGCGGCAATGGCACTAATCCACAAGCCCAAAGGTACAAAGTTAAAAAAAATACGGCAATTAAGGCAATAACAATGATGAACATAAACCCACTGCCAAACACAAAATTAAACAACAAATCCATACGTTTACTCCTTTACTTCTTCAACAAAAATTTTACTTCCTTCTACTTTAATTACCTGTACAGCAGTTCCCTTGTCGATATACTCTCCCAAGCTGCTGACATCAAAAACGCTTTCTGCCTATCTGCACCGTTCCTGCAGGACGCAGAGGTGTTAAGACAGTACCGCATTGCCCACACAAAGCAGTTAAATCATCACTACCTGTATAGCCGGTGCTGTTACTCTGCTTCTCCCACAGCACGAACGGGTTCCACTTGCTTTCCCGAGGCAGATACAACCAGAGAAACAAAAACACCTAAAGCCAGGATAATATACATACCTGCAACTGCCAGCATGGACACTACACCGCCTCCCATCAGGCAGTACAAGCCCACTGTCAGGCAAAAATAAGCCGGAAATACCAAAAATTCCGAAGCCGGGAATTATAACTTCGATTATCAGCAAAATAATTCCGCTAAGCAATAACCAAGCCTCTAGAGGCATAGCCCAACCTCCTTTATTTATTTTCTTTCATTATACCATTGAAAAGCGTTAAATGAAAAATTATTATTTTGTGAACAAAAAAAGATGCTATTATGCAACGTTTATTACAAACATATGGGCACAACAACATCTTCCTGCATAAATTTTGTTCAAAATACAGAATAACCGTGCCAGATTGCTCTAACACGGTTATCGTAATTATTTGAGTAATTCACGAACGATAGCGTTAATACGTTTACCATCTGCACGGCCTTTTGTTTTGGCCATAACAGCCGGCATTATCTTTGCCCATATCTTTCATGGTAGTAGCGCCGACAGCGGCAACAACTTCAGCTACGATGGCTTTCAGTTCGTCATCACTGAGTGCTTCCGGAAGATATTTCTTTAAAATAGCAATTTCTTCCTCAGCTTTGTGCAACCAATTCGTCACGACCTGCTTTTTTAAATTCTTCAACAGAGTCTTGACGCATTTTGACCTCTTTCATCAATACAGACAGAACTTCTTCATCAGTAAGCTCTTTCTTGTCATTGATTTCAACATTTTTAATATTAGCGCGAACCATGCGGATAACAGCTAAACGCAGTTTACCTGCTTCTCTGTCTTTCATGGCTTGCTTCATATCTGCAGTCAATTGGTCTTTTATAGACATACAGCCCGCCTCAATTATCTGGTTTTACGTTTTCTGGCTGCTTCGGATTTTTTTCTTACGGGCAACGCTCGGTTTTTCATAATGTTCGCGTTTTCTTACCTCAGAAAGAATGCCTGCCTTTTGGGTTGCTCTTTTAAATCTGCGCAGTGCGCTGTCTAAAGTTTCGTTTTTGCCAACTTTAATTTCTGCCATCTGTTCTCCCTCCCTCCACACACTTAGGGAAGTGTATCTGCAAATTAAGTTTTTCTGTGTAACCACATAAAAACACTTACTAAAATATTATACAAGAAAACACAAGCCTTGTCAATATTTTAGCACGGCGGCCAGCCTAATACTTTTTACCGCCAATTACGTGAATATGCAGATGCTTAACAGTCTGTCCGCCTTCGTCACCAGTGTTGATAACAACGCGGAAACCCTTCTCGGCAATACCGGTTTTTTCAGCAATCATTTTTACTTTTCCCAACATATATGCAACAAGTTCGGGATCAGCAGTAGTGATGTTATCAGTATGCTCTTTCGGCAGCAACAGTACATGCACCGGTGCAGCTGGAGCAATATCACGCATAGCCAGCATTTTATCGTCTTCGTAAACCTTATCGCACGGAATTTCACCCTTGATAATTCTGCAGAAAATGCAATCTTCAGCCATTTTCTCCCCTCCTCTCATATCGTTAATAAGTATTACATTCTATGCTTATGAAAATTATCCTGCTAATTATTTATTAATTATCTAAAATTTCTCCGCGTAACCAATCATCCTGCACGCCGGTGATTTTCACCTGACAGATTTCTCCTGCCAGCTCCGGGGACGCAGGTACAACAACACGCAGATAAGGACCGCATAAGCCTTCCATATAGCCGACATCCGCAGGCTGCTCAAATAAAACCTCTTCCGTCTTGCCGAGCATACTTTGTAACATTTCCTGATGCAATTCTTCATCAACGGCAGCCAATCTAGCAAGCACGCTCACTCTTCACTGTTTCATCCACTTGATGGGGCATGGATTCGGCAGGAGTTCCCTTTCGCTTAGAATAGGGGAAAATATGCATTTTGGCAAATCCGCATTGGCGGGCAAATTCTAAAGTAGTCGCAAAGTCCTCCTCCGTTTCACCAGGAAACCTACAATAATATCAGTAGTAATTGCCACATCAGGCACCTGGGCACGAATATCCTTGAGCGATCCTGGAAACGCGCAGTATCATAAGGTCTATGCATAGCCTTTAAAAATTTTATCGCAACCACTCTGCAACGGCAAATGCAAATGCTTGCATAAACGCGGTTCGTTAGCCATCAATTCCAACAAACGCGGTTCTACCTCTACAGATTCCAAAGAACCTAAACGCAGACGACGTACACCCTCTACACTCAAAGTAGCCTGCACTGCATCATATAAAGTAATATGCTCACCGTTTTTCACCAGCTCCTTACCATAGCAGCCCAAATGAATACCAATCAGCACAACCTCTTTATAGCCTGCGGCCACTAATTTTCCGACCTCCTCGCGAATACTGTCCAAGTCTGCGGCTACGCAACGGACCACGAGCATACGGAATAATGCAATAAGTGCAATATTGATTACAACCCTCCTGAATCTTCAGAAAAGCACGAGTTTTATCGGTTTCAGTACCGACACCTAATTCTTCAAACTTAGTATCCACCGTCATTTTCTGCACATTATTCAGCACTTTGCTTTCCTTAGAAAGCAAAGACTCCTCCACCAGCTCGACGATACGTCCACGCTCCTGATTGCCTATGATAACATCGACACCCTCAATAGCACGCACCTCATCCGCCGCTTTGTCTGTGGATAACAGCCCGTAACCACCACTAAAGACAAGGGATGATTACGAACAGCACGATTAATAATCTGACGTGATTTACGTTGACCGGTATTAGTAACAACGCAAGTATTAATCAAATAAATATCAGCAGGCTTATTAAAGTCTACAATCTCATAGCCTGCGGCACGGAAAATCTCCTCCATGCTGGCCGTATCTGCCTGATTGACCTTACAACCCAAAAGTATAAAAAGCAATTTTCTTCATTATATATTAATCTCTAAATCGCCTGTTTCATAAAAAGATAGCGCTGATAGCCACCAAGCCTGCTGTTTCTGCACGTAAAATACGGCGTCCCAGACTTACAGGCACAGCACCATGCTCACGAGCTATTCCCAGCTCCTGCTCGCTGATGCCGCCTTCAGGACCAATCATCAACAACAAATCGGTAATAGGTGCTTTCTTTTCGGCACTCTGCAAAGCATTCTTCAGGCTCTGACGGTCCTCACATTCATAAGCAATAATCTTCGTAACACAATCATTACCCTTCAGCATTTCCTGCATAGTCTGTACAGGCCGCACTACATTGGGATAATATCACGCTTACTTTGCTTAGCGGCACTTTCGGCAATTTTCTGCCAACGCTCCACCTTTTAGCGACCTTTAGCACCATCAAGACGAACTACGGAATGCTCCATCGCCACAGGCACAATACTATAAGCACCCATCTCCACAGCCTTCTGGATAATAAAATCCATTTTTTCGCCTTTAGCTAATCCTTGTGCTAAAGTCAGACTTAACACTGAACGGCTCATGACTTTCTGCTAATTTTTCTAAACAGCGTACAGTAACCTTCTCACTGTCAATAGCACTGATTTCCGCCAAAGCACTGACACCATCATCACTGACAATCTGCAACTGCGCACCTGGTGCATACGCAATACCTTACTAATATGACGGGCATCCACGCCTTCAATAGTCATTTCTTCATTATATAACTGAGGTACAAAAAAAACGATGCATCTTGCTTCTCCCCTCACAACTTATTTCTTGCTGAACTGCATAACAACCCAGCCGCCACGGTGGTCGATTGCATCAACCTTTAAGCCCTCTTTGGCAGCTTCGGCTTCAATATCAGCCACACGCTCTTCAATAATACCGCTGGCTAACAAGAAAATACCATTATCATTCAGCTTCACAGGAATATCCTTCATCAGCATAATAATAATATCGGCAATAATATTGGCAATAATAACATCCGCCTTACCTTCGGTACCATGGAGTAAATCGCCTTCACGTACCTCGATTTTATCGCTCAAATGATTATCAGCTACATTTTCACGGGCAACACGTACAGCAACGCCGTCAATATCCACAGCCTTAACCGCTTTCGCGCCACATAAAGCTGCTGCAATAGCCAAAATACCACTGCCGGTGCCAACATCAAACACAGTTGCATCCTGTGGCATAACCTTTTTCCAAACGCTCCATCATCATATTAGTAGTATGATGAGTACCGGTACCGAAAGCCATACCCGGGTCGCTTTCGATAACGTGCTCACCCTCTTTGGCGATATATTCCTCCCAGCTAGGTTTAATAACCAAGCTTTGCCCTACATGAGTAACATGGAAATACTGTTTCCATTCATTAGCCCAATCCTGCTCGGAAACCTTGCGGAAACGGGTATTACCGAAACGGTATTTACCGATGCGTTCCTCCACCTCTGCCAAACCTGCTTCAATCTCTGCCAGGCGATTCTGCAATTTTTCATCATCAGCATAATAACCGCTGACAGTAACCACCTCTGTATTTTCTTTGCTCCGGAATATCACACAGCTCCCAAGTACCGCTGTTGCGTAAATCATTAATCAGTCTGCGGGTCCTCAATAGCTACACCTTTAGAACCTGCTTCAGTCAAAATTTCAGAAACTACCTCCACTGCTTCATGGGTTACAGCTACGTTTACTTCTATCCAATTGCTCATCTTTCAATCTCCTTTCGCACATAAACTTATCCTTAATTTTCTGCCTGCACACAAGCAAAAATAAAACTTACGTATACCATATCATACCATTTTTTAGGAATATTGAAAAGGAGCAGTACCTGGCACAACACGAAAAGTTCATCAGTATTTCACCCTTCTTTTTAGGATGAGCATAATATGCAGAATTACCCGCTTTTCTGCTTGACTTAATATGATTCCCTATCTATAATATGCTTAAAGATAATCCGTGGACAAACGCGAATTTTTCCACCGGTAGTGGACATTAACAATATTGAGTGTAGGAGGGCTATTATGCTGACACTGGACAAAATCTATCATGCCTCTTTCGTTTTGAAAAAATCGCCCGTAAGACCGACCTGATTGCCGCACCGAACCTGGCACCGGGCCTTGATTTATATCTGAAAACCGAAAATCTTCAAGTAACGGCAGTTTTTTAAGGTACGTGGTGCCTATTACAAAATCAGCCAGCTTTCCCCAAGAAGAACGTGATAAAGGCGTTATTGCCTGTAGTGCCGGCAACCATGCTCAAGGCGTAGCCTTAGCTGCCACACAGATGGGTATTAAAAGCGTTATCTGTATGCCCAGTGGTGCACCGATTATGAAAGTAGAAAACACCAAACGCTTAGGTGCACAAGTAGAGCTTGTTCCCGGTGCCTATGACGAAGCCCATGACCGTGCCGTACAGATGCAGGAAGAAAGCGGTATGACTTTTATCCATCCCTATGATGATGAGCTTGTTATCGCCGGCCAAGGCAGTATCGGTTTAGAAATCTTAGAACAGCCGCCCGACCTTTGATGCTGTTATTGTTCCTATCGGTGGTGGCGGCTTAATCAGCGGCGTAGCTTTTGCAATCAAAAGCCTGCGTCCGGAGGTTAAAATCTATGGTGTACAAAGGCCGCCGGTGCTCCCCAGTATGTTTAAAGCCTTCCATGAGCATCATTACTGCACTTTAGATAAAAGTAAAAACCTTTGCCGACGGTATTGCCGTAAAAACCCCTGGTGAAAACACTTATAAATTAATCAATAAATATGTTGACGACATTGTTACTGTCAGCGAAGATGAAATCGCAAAGCCGGTATTTTAGCTTTAATGGAAAAACAAAATTAGTAGCCGAAGGTGCAGGTGCTACTCCTATTGTCTGCGGCCTTATTTAACAAGTTACCCTTGCAAGGAAAAAAAAGTTGTCTGCTTGGTTTCCGGTGGCAATATCGACGTAAACATTCTTTCCCGTGTTATCACCCGTGGTCAGATTACCAGCGGCCGTAAGGTTGATTTAGCCATTGCCCTAGATGACCGCCCTGGTCAACTGCGTCTGGTAACCGAAATCGTCAGCCAATGCGGCGCCAATGTTATCAGTGTGCACCACAACCGCAATGATATCAAAATGCCGATTACAGGCTGCTATCTGAAGTTGGAACTGGAAACTCGTGATAAAGAACAAATCGAAGAAATCAAAGCTAAATTTGAAGAAGCAGGCTTCTCTGTGCTGACTAATCAGCCTTGCTGCTTTTTAAAAACTAAAATAGATTATTTTAACAAAGATGCTTTCTGTATATTGCAGGAAGCATCTTTGTTGTTGTGGAAAGCATACTTAACATAGCACACCCCTCAGTCAGCTTACGCCACACTTCATTAGCACTTCTACCCTTGCCGTCCCTTTCCACCTCTCAGTTGGCGCCAAGCAACTACTGATTTACTTTAGCCAAAAGTAGTTACTGACGTGTTCTCTTTCACTCTACACTAAATATTTCTACCGCAGTAAATTAGAATTTCTCACATACAGCTTAACTGGCTTGCCTCTCCTCGCGAGGAGAGGTGGCAGTGAGCTTTTAGCGAACTGACGGAGATGTCTTACTCCTCCGTTCTTCTCACTCACTAACGGAATAATGCCACCCATAACAAAAACTGCACTCAAAAACCATTACAGCCTTTAAGTGCAGTCTAAAATACTTTTATTAAAATTTGTAAAACCCTTATTCGCTTATTTAGTAATCAGCTCAATCAGCTTTTAAGGTCATGCGACAACTTTTTTCCACTGCATCCATAGGCATGAATTCTGCATAGAGTGGAAGTTATGAGCACCAGTGAAGTAGTTAGAGTAGGAATACCTTTAGTAGAGATAAAGGAGCCGTCAGTGCCACCACGCATAGCAATATCCTTCGGATTGATATTCAGCTCTTTCATTGCTTCAAAGATATGGTCAATGCAGACTTTGTTATCTTCGTTGATAGCATCAGCAATGTTAGCATAAACATCAGTGATTTCCAACTCGATTTTAGCTTTCGGATTTTTTTCACCTTAACAAATTCTACAGCATCCTGAATATATTTTTTACGTGCTTCATACAGTGCTTTATTATGGTCACGGAGTTTTTAATATCCAAAACAGCTTCAGAAACATTGCTGTTTAAGGATTGTACCCAGATAAAGCCTTCAGTACCTCGGTGTGTTCCGGAGTTTGGATACGGTCGAAGCAGTTAATAATGTCAGTTGCTACTAAAACAGGGTTTACCAAAGTATTTTTAGAGGACATGGGGTGAGCTGTTACGCCTTGGATTTTAATAATAGCAGTACCAGCATTAAAAGTTTGGTAAACAACTTCACCCAACTCGGCACAGCAGTCGATGGTATAAGCAAAATCGACAGGGAATTTGCTGAAGTCCATTTTTTACTGCCACACAGACCTACTTCTTCATCCGGAACAAAGCCACGTAAATATCACCATGAAGAATGGTTTATCTTGTGCCAAGGTTTCTAAAGCGACCATGATATTAGCAATAGGGCCTTGTTATCAGCACTCAAGAACAGAAGTACCATCGCTGACGATTAAATCATTGCCGATATATTTTTCCAGTTCAGGATGTTCGCTTACTTTTTATAGAAATATTCTTTTCTGCATTCAACAGTACGTCGCCGCTCTTGGTAATTTTAATTACTTGCGGATGTACGTCAGGAGAAAGGTTAACATTAACAGTGTCTAAATGCGCTACCCAGCCGACAGTCGGCACTTTGTGATAGCCGGCAGGCAGATTGGATGGCAGATAACCTGTTAATACGGAATATTCACTAATCTCCAGATTAACCAAACCTAATTCCGCTAAGTCACTTTTGAGCCTCTGCCAATTGACGCTGGCCAGGTGTGGACAGGAACAACCGTCGCACCTTCAATACTTTCGGTGCTTACTGCTAGGCATAACGGAAAAAGCGTTCAGTAAGGCGTTCTTGCATAGATTTCATTGTACACGCATCCTCTTCAAAGCTAAAGAATCTTAAATAACAAATATCCGCTGAAGCTGTCCATAGCAAAGCATAAACAGCTTCAACGGTTAAAACACATTACATCAAGGCATGGGGATATACATAATCAGCTTGTAAACCTAAAGGAATATCCATAAACCAATAAATATACAGCATGACCGTCAAACTAATCAATAAAGCAATAGTATAAGGAAGCATCATGGAGCTTAAAGTACCGATACCAGAGCTTTTTACATATTTTTGGCAATAGAGAATAATCAGCGGATAACAAACATCGGTGTTACAACGTTTACCGCAGAGTCGCTGACACGGAAAGCAACTTGGGTTAATTCTGGAGCAATACCTACTGCCATAAGCATAGGTACGAAAATCGGTGCTAAAATCGCCCATTTAGCAGAAGCAGAAGTAATAATCAAATTCAGCATTGCAACGAAAATGATGATACCGAACACTGTAACCTGCGGCGGCAGTGCCAAGATTTTAAAAAATTCTGCACCGGCAACTGCAATCAACGCACCCATATTAGACGCACCGAAAGCATAGAGGAATTGGGCAGCAAAGAAATAAAATACGATTAATTGTACCAAAGTTTTGGTAATATCTTCCATTGCTTTAGTAACATCTTGTGGAGATTTGAATTTGCCAACTAAAATACCGTAAGTCAAACCAACAGCACCAGTAAAAACAAAAAGCAAGGAAACTATGGACTGCATAACAGGAGCTTTAAAGCTTGCCAGCATTCCCCTGATCATCACGGAAAATAGAATCAGCAGGTAAAAAAGCAAAGCCACAAGACCTACTACCATAACAATCAATAAACCTGTAGCAAGCATAAAAGCACGATTTTCCTGCGGTGTAACAGCAGTATTGCTGTCTTCGCCGACATCGATATCTTCATCGAGCGGGCAAGTTTTCCACAGCCAAGGTTCTACAATACGTTCAGTTACATACCAGCGACTAGGAATAACAACAAAAGTTGCACCAAAAGCAAAGAAATAGTTACATAATACGTTAACTTGATAATTGGGATCTATAATCTGTGCTGCACTTTGAGTAAAACCTTGAATAACAGGATCAATTGCAGACGGAGTATAGTTAGCAGCAAAAGCACCGGCGATACCGGCAAAAAAGAAGAACAGCAATACCAGCCAAAGGATGCTTACCTGTTGCATAGAACATATAAGCCAACCGGAATGATGATTACATAACCGGTATCAGGACCAAGATGGCTCAGCATACCAACGAGAATAATAATCGGGGTAATCAAAAATTTCGGAGTAATTGCCAAAATTTTCTTCAAAGAAGTATTGATATAGCCAGAACCATCAGCAATACCAATACCTAAAGTAGCTACAATTACCATGCCCAACGGTGGGAAACCGGAATAGTTAGTAACCATCTTGGAAAGCATATCAACAATATTTTTACTGCTCAGCATATTATTGACAATGATTTCCTTCCCGTAGTCGGATGCATAACCGAAGTGCATAGTAGAAAGGATTGCTGATAAAACACAGCAGATTACAAAGGCACCAATAAACAAGATGGTAATATCAGGATTTTATTACCAACGCGTTCAATCAAGGCTAAAATGCCGCCTACTTGATTTTTATCCTTGGTGTATTGCATAGAAAAATCACTCCTTAAATAATATTAATATACCAATCCATTATACTATTCTGATCTGAAAAATTGCAAGTAATTAATAAATCCAACTCAGACAAATTTTTCTCTGAATCGCTATATATACGCAGATTAACGCATTTCAGCAAGTTTTCAGCATTTCCATTATTTTCGCAATATATTTATAAATATACTTTGGAGCATCTTTTCCATGTTGTGCATACTGGCACTGCCTTAGTGCAAATAATTACACAACATGGAAGGTCTATTAGCATATTCATGGTACAAACGCTGTAACTCCGCTAAAAACTCGGATCATTTTTATAACGCTTATACGCTTTTTCCAACTCTAAAAACAGTGCTCATCAGCACCTCGGGCATATATTGTCCCCCATGAATACCATATCTTCCTTTAGTCATTTGCATTTCTCTCCTTGTCAATAAAAATTTGCCAAAGGATGAATCTGTCGTAATACAGGCAATAATATACACTTATACCTGCGGTACCACCTTGTTTCAACAGCCAAAGCCGTTGCACTTTTAGCAGAATGCCATCACATCCCTCACCCATAACAGGTGCCGTTGCAGAATACTCTCACTGACGTGATTTGACTGCACCCTCAACGGTCCATTTACCAATCTGCATCTCTATCCGGCTCACACCCACCCGAACTCTCTGTAAGCGCATCTACTGGCTTGATCTCCGCCTCTACGGTTTGTGGTTTAATATGAAATTGACGTTATTGTACTACCACTGTACAAAATCCGTCAAGCATTTTCTAAAAAAACTTCTTTTTATTTATATTTTTGTAATACAATTCACACTTTACAGTTTTATGTTATAATAAAACATATTCTAAATATCTGTGAAAGGTGTGATAAATAATGTTGACTGCGGCTGATTTTGATAAACTCGGTTTTTGGGAAGATACTACTCCCGAAGAAAATATTACTGTTTATGGTATGGATTTCGGTACTGATTATATTATGCTGACTGACGATTTAGGCAAAACTCCTGTCGATAAGAAAAAATTTATCGTCGTTGCTGCCTATAATGATGCTGACTGTTTCCTTTGGGGCATAGAACTGAAAAACTTTGCCGTACTCGAAAATTTATGTGCACAATATCCGGCAGGCAGTACTGAGCTTTTTAATGCCCTGCATGATTACAAACTGCCGAAAAAATAACATTACAGAAAATAGCGTAAGAAAAAGATTAGAGCCGAGTTCTTTTGCAAAGTACTCTCACTCTAATCTTTTTATTTATCAGCCTATATTATCTTTAAGCATTACACATAACTTTTTTATTTTTACTGCAAGGCAAAACTTACATCGACATTTGCCTTTAAAGTAATGTTATGTGTAGCAATATCTGTATTAGCTACACCATCAGCATAAGCAAGCATTTTTACTCAAAACATTATATCGCGGTCTATCCCAACTATTGAAACTATGAATATTAGCATAAAGCAGATAACCTAAGCTTCTCCCGCCAGCACTAGCTACCACAGCCTGCTGACGAGCATTTTCCACGGCCTGCGTCAAAAGCTGCTTCTGATATAAAAGCAGGATTACTACATCATAGTCAATGTCATTAATTTCGTCGACACCACTCTTGCTGATTTTGTCGATGATAAAGCCGACTTTAGCTAAATCATTTACCTTTACCTGCAAATCATTATCAGCCTCATAACCTTTCCTTTTTTGCCCTCTTCATAAACAGGACTAAGTCGATAATTTAATGTTTGCACCTCTTCACCTAAAAAATACCGTATCCAAGTAAGGCACGACGTATTTCGGCCACTTTGGCGGCATTCTCTGCGGTTGCCTCACCTGCTGTTTTGCCCCGTCCGCAAACTGTAAAGTGAACATACGCCATATCTGGCATAACATCCATGGATGCACTCCCCATTGATATTTATTTTATTAAGAGCATTGTCCTCTGCCAATGCACTACCGACACCAAAAAAAGTAAGGGTAATGAGCCCTAAAAAACAAAAAATATTTTTCTGAGTTCTTTCATAGTAAAAAAAGCCTCCTTTGCCTATTTTTTAAACGGTTTCAGTATATCATAAAAAATAAATTATAGCAAAAAAACACCTGTTGATTGATGTGGGAAATACTTTTTTACTGTTGCTAAAAATTTTAAAATATATTATAATTAACTATCTTGAATTTACAAAAATTATTTTTAAACAATCGTATTTTTCAAGTGTACACTATTATACGAAAGGATGTATTTTTTTGGAACGCGAAAATTTCTCTTCACGCATCAGCTTCATACTGATTTCAGCAGGCTGTGCTATCGGTTTTAGGTAACGTCTGGCGTTTCCCCCTATATTACCGGTTTGTATGGTGGCGCTTCATTCGTACTTATTTATCTCTGTTTTTTATTAATGCTCGGTCTGCCGATCATGGTTTGCCGAATTTTTCCGTCGGTCGTGCCAGTGTCCGCAGTGTAGCAAAATCCTTTGATGTGTTAGAGCCTAAGGGAACAAAATGGCACTTATATAAATACGGAGCTATTGCCGGCAACGTCGTTTTAATGATGTTTTATACCACAGTTTCAGGCTGGATGCTCTATTATTTTTATAAAATGGCTGTAGGCGGTTTTGTCGGCTTAGACTCTAAAGCAATCGGTCAAGTCTTTGGTAATCTGCTCAGCGATCCGGTAACAATGACCGGCAATATGATTATCATTGTTCTGATGTGTTTTTGGTGTTTGCTTCTTGGGTGTTAAAGCCGGTGTAGAACGCATTACTAAAAATATGATGGTCTGCCTTATTATTAATGCTTGTTTTAGCGCTAACTCTGTTATACTCCCCCAACAGTCTTGCAGGAATGAAATATTACCTTTATCCCGATTTCAGCAAAGTTGTAGAACATGGTGTCCGCGAAGTAGTTTTCGCTTCGCTATGGGTCAAGCATTCTTTACATTAAGCTTAGGTATCGGTGCTTTAGCAATTTTCGGCAGCTATATCGGTAAAGAACAATCATTGACCGGTGAAGCAATCTGGATTATGGCTTTAGATACCTTCGTAGCTATTATCTCCGGCTTGATTATTTTTCCCTGCTTGTTTTAGCTTCGGTATTCATCCCGACAGTGGTCCGAATCTACTGTTCGTAACCCTGCCGAATGTCTTTGAAGCCATGAGCGGCGGTCGCATCTGGGGTAGTTTGTTCTTCCTCTTTATGCTCTTTTTCGCTATGTCCACAGTTATTGCAGTATTTGAAAATATCACTTCCTGTATTACCGATTTGACTGAATTACCACGTAAAAAAGTTATTCTTTACTTAATTCAGTTATTATTCTGCTTTCCCTGCCCTGCATTTTAGGTTTCAATAATTGAGTCATATCCAACCATTAGGTCAAGGAAGTCGCATCCTGGATTTAGAAGACTTTTTTAGTCAGCAATAACCTTTTACCTTTAGGCAGTCTTGTTTATCTGGCTTT
>VOFC01000782.1_pt1 | contig 17860 bp, 19 predicted proteins | sample 5384161 | NCBI WGS metagenome assembly VOFC01 (sample SAMN12384722, study PRJNA508395) | human gut metagenome | isolation source: healthy gut B | host: Homo sapiens
GATTCAGAAAGCAATCGCACACATTGACAGCGAACTGTACGTCAGCCGGTTGCAATACACCGTCACCTATGCTGGTCAGAAAGATGTTCTGAGTGCCGATATGGTGCGGGAAGGCAGCAGTTTCAACGACGCAAAACGCAAAACGGATGTGCTGCGGAATGCGCATAACGGACAGGTTGCGTATGATCTGATTGGTAAAATTGCAGAGAGCACAACGCTGACCCGGCGCACCGTCGCACGGATTTTGCAGGGCATAATTTGAAAATCATTTTGCAATCAGGACCGTCAGCTTTCAAGTTCAACTCAATGACCGCAGTTTTGACATTGCCAACAGCGAACACATTGACGAAGAACGAGCCAAACTAAATCTCTATTGGGACTGTTACAATGGCTTCCGCAATTTCAAAAATCCCGATAAGGAAAATGAGCTGTCTGCCACTTTTGAAGATGTGGAACAGCTTTTTTATCGTCAGCGGTATCGTGATTTTGTAACCGGACAGAACGAAAGAAATGTGAAGAACCGACACCCTGAAAGGAATAAGGAAACCGGAGATTTGCTCAAAAGCAAAAAGACCTGCCCAGAGGAAACGGTCTATCAGATTGGAACACTTGATAATCATGTTCCACCAGAATTGCTCATTGAGATTGTCACAGAATTTATGGAAATCGTAAATGAGCGTTTCGGTTCTCATGTCCATATCCTGAATTGGGCGCTGCACTTGGATGAAAGCACCCCTCATATTCACGAGCGTCATGTGTTCGACTGTATGACTTTCGATTCAGCTTGCCGAGTGCTGTTGTTTGATGTGGCGAAAAAGCATGGCTTACAACTGGAAGAAGAACCGGAATATGGTGGTCCGCAAATATCTGGAAAACAGGACTTCATCTTTTCAAGCAAAAAAAGGAGCAACTGGCCGCCCAGCAGAAAAGCTGGACGAATTGACGATGAAGATTGAACGACATGGAAACGCTGATGGATGAGGTTTCGGATGCGGCCTATGACAAGGCGGTTGAGGTCGTGACGGACGTAGTGCGCACCGAGACCCGGAAAGAGGATATGCGGATGATCGAGGACACGAAGAAGTGGGTGCTGTCCACGGAGAGAAAGGCTCCGCAGGCCACGAGAGAGTATGTCGCTCACCGTTTGGATGGCGTGCTGGACAAGTTCCTCAAGACCATGCAGACCACTGCTGCACGTCTGCAAGAGAAGCTGCTGAAACCGGAAGTCCGGCAGAAAGGCAAGGAACAGGTCAAGGAGAAAGCACGGGATTGTTCTGCAACTGCTGAGCCGCTTGCAGGCAGAACAGGCGCAGCGGAATCCATCTGTACTTTCAACTGCGGAAAAGTCAGAAAATCGTTTTCAATAATAGTATGAGGTGATGTTTATTGAGTAAAGAAGTCAATGAAGAACGCCCTCCTCGAACCGTTGAGGATGTGAAGGAAATGCTGTCCAAGCACTCCAACGGCGAAATCCAGCGGACGATCCAGAACTGCATCACGATTCTGCAGAATGATCATGTGCTTGCTGATGCCATCCGGCTGAACCTGTTGAGCGAGCGCATTGACATTGTAAAGCCCGTGGGCTGGCCGAGATCTGGCAAGACGCTGAACGACACCGATATGAAGTATATCCTGCGGCGAATGGAGAAGTACGGCATCTCCAGCGAAAAGAAAATCGAATCTGCTATCCGTATTGTTGCAAACGAGAACCGCTACCACCCCATCCGGGACTATCTGAACGGCCTGAAATGGGACGGCACGGAACGGATTGCCCACGTCCTGCACCATTTTCTTGGTGCTGCGGAGGACGAGTACACTTGCGAAGCTATGAAAATTTTCCTGCTGGGAGCCATCAAGCGGGTGTTCCAGCCGGGATGCAAATTTGAAACCATGCTCTGTCTGGTGGGCGGGCAAGGTGTGGGAAAGTCCAGCTTTTTTCGGCTGCTGGCAGTCAAGGACGAGTGGTTCTCGGATGACCTGCGGCGGCTGGACGATGACAACGTATACCGCAAGCTGCAAGGTCACTGGATCATCGAAATGTCGGAGATGATCGCCACCGCCAATGCCAAGAGTATCGAGGAGATCAAAAGTTTTCTCAGTAAACAGAAGGAAACCTATAAAGTCCCCTACGAGACCCATCCTGCCGACCGTCTGCGCCAGTGTGTCTTTGTTGGCACGACCAATCGGCAGGATTTTTTGCCCCGTGACCGCACGGGCAACCGCCGCTTTATCCCCATCCCGGTGGATGCGGAACTGGCTGAGACCCACATTTTGGACAACGAGGAGGAATCTCGCGCCTATATCGACCAGCTCTGGGCAGAAGCCATGACGATTTACAACAGCGGCGACTACAAGCTGGCGTTCAGCCCTGCCATGCAGGAAACGCTGCAGGCCCATCAGCAGGACTTCATGCAGGAGGATGCACAGGCTGGCATGATCTACGCCTTTTTGGAGGACTACACGGGTGAACGGGTGTGTTCCAAGCAGCTCTATGCGGAAGCACTGGGCAACACCAACATCCCGGCAGAGTGGGAGACCCGTGCTATCTGCGAGATCATGAACACGGGTATTTCGCGCGGCGATATCCAAGGCTGGCAGGCTCATAAAACCGCCAAGCGTTACCCGAAGTACGGCGTTCAGAAAGGCTGGGGCGCGTAACCAGCCCCGAAACCGGGGCTGAAGATTTCTCCGAAATAACGGATATGGAAGCCGAGCAACTGGACTTTCCCTTCTGATGGACAGCGGTTACACGTCTGGTTACAGGTTCGGTTACGCTGCAGTTACGGCGAAAAAAGCCAGCATGACTGCTGCGTTTTCCTCTTTCTGTAACCATGTAACCTTAAAAAGATAAGAAAAAGTATAAAGCCCACCGGATGCCCTGCGTGCAGAAAAAAGAGAGTTTTCCTGCCCGGTTACAGGCGTTCGGTTACAAGGAAGTGGAGGTCTGTCTATGAAGGAAGTTCGCGTTTGCGAAGCAATGAAGTCCCCGGTGGAGACTTCAAGCGACGGAACGGTCTTGCATCAGCAAGATGGAGGGACCAAGTCCCGACAAGTTCCAATTTGGGAAAAGAGCAATCTGACGCTGGAAGAAGCTGCGGCTTACTCCGGCATTGGCATCAACAAACTGCGTGAAATTACGAATGAAGATAAATGCAAATTCGTCCTTTGGGTGGGAAACAAGCGTCTGATTAAACGTCGCCTGTTCGATTGCTTTGTCGAGCAAGCATATTCTATTTGAGAGGCTGCCAAAGGCTGCAAATGTGAAACCGTCCTTTTCTCATTCGCTGCGGGTGGAAATCGCATGGTTGATGTGTTATACTGACACTGACCTTATAGATGCGCTTTTCACAGAAAGGAGCTTCTGAATGCCTGAAAAGCGCAAGGATAGCAAGGGCCGTGTTTTGAAGGATGGCGAAAGCCAAAGAGCAAACGGCACCTACGACTATCGTTATACCGATATCCACAAGAAACGGCGTTGTATTTACGCCAAATCCCTGACAGAGCTGCGGAAAAAAAAGAGGAAGAACTGTGGCGCGATCTGGCAGACGGCATCGACTACGCCGCCGGAGAGATGACGGTGGCTGATCTGGTTGACCGCTATATGAACCTGAAACGTGGGTTGAAACCCAATTCACTTCGGTCGTACAACACAGCGGTCAAGCGGATTCATGCTGACCCTTTCGGGCAAAAAGCCATCAAAACGGTAAAATTGTCCGATGCGAAAGGCTGGTTCGTGTTTCTGCATGACAGCGGTTTCAAGCAAAACACCATAGGAATCCTGCAAAGCGTTGTCAGACCGGCGTTTGAGATGGCGGTAGAGGATGACATCATCCGCAAGAATCCATTTAAGTTCAAGCTGTCGGACGTTGTGCCGAAGGACGCTTATGTGCGTGATGCCCTGACTAGAGAACAGCAGGAGAAATATCTGCAATTCGTTCAAGACTATGGCGGCAACTACTATGATGATATCGTCATTCTTATAGGAACCGGCTTGCGTGTGAGTGAGTTGTATGGCCTGACACGAGCAGATATCGACTTTGAACGGCACTGTATCCATGTCCGGCGGCAGCTTTGCCGGACGGCTGAAAAGCCCTACTTTGTCACACCGCCGAAAACAAAAAAAGCGGTATCCGCAATGTTCCCATGACAGATACCGTTTGTGCAGCGTTGCGGCGTGTAGTAAAAGCCAGAGCGTCCACGAAAGTGGAAGCGCTGGTGGATGGTTGCAGCGGATTCTTCTTTCTGGACAAGTCCGGGATGCCGAAGGTGGCAATGCATTTGGAAAACTATATGCGTGGCGTGCAGGGAAAGTTTGAGAAGTCGTACGGCAAACCTGTTCCGCGCATTACACCTCATGTGCTGCGACACACCTTCTGCACCAATGTTCAGCAGGCCGGGCTGGATGTAAAAAGCCTGCAATACCTGATGGGACACTCCAATGCCAGTGTGACGCTGGATGTCTACACGCACAGCAGCTTTGAATCGGTTGAAAGGGCCTTTGAACAGATCGCCGGCAACCTGTGATTTTCGACGCATGAAGCGGAATTGCTTACGCCGAAACTTACGCCAAAACTTACGCCAATCACCCGGTAAGTGGCGTAGATTTGCGTAGAAAAGCGTGGATCGTGCAAAAACGGAGAATCTGGAAAAATCGGCTTGTGGCCTTGATAATTCTACAAAAGTCTACGTTTCCCGATATTCATGACTCGGCTCCAAAAGTGTGGTTTGGAAGGGCGGCATGTACTAAGCCGCCTTATAAAAGTGCCTTAGGGAGGCAGAACTTCTTCGGAGGTTCTGCCTCTCTTTTTGTATAGCCTGGGTCTCCGTTGCCCACGCTATGCCAAAGGGGGCGTGTCCATGTCCGGGCGGAGGGTGCTGGCGCTGTATGCGGCGTTGTTGTTCGGCTTTGCCGGAGTGCTGTGCAGGCTGTTTTATTTGGCGTCCCGCACGGATTATGCAGCCCGTGCGGCAGCACAGAGCACGGTCACGCTGGAACTGCCAGCCCGGCGCGGCGGCTTTTACGACTGCATGGGCCTGCCACTCACCGGGCTGGAAAAACGCTGGCTGGCTCTCTGCTTCCCGGGGCAGGAAAATTATACCCGCCTGTACGCCTGCACCGACACCGCCGGACAGGAACTGCTGTACCGCAGCCGCAGCCGGGCGGCTCCATTTCTCGTGGAGGTGGACCGGGACATGACGGCGCTGGGCATTCCATGCTATGCGGCGTCCCGGCGGTATGCAGCCGCACCGCTGTGCCCGCAGCTGCTGGGGTATCTGGACGGTGAGGGCCACGGTGCTGCCGGGCTGGAAAAAGCACTGGACGCGCTGCTCACCGGCAGCGGGGCACGGGATACCCTGCTGTGCCCGGTGACCGCGCAGGGCACCCTGCGCACCGGGGAGCAGGTGCAGCATCTGCAGGCGGACAGCGGAGCGGTGGGGGTCCGCCTGACCCTCTCCCGTTCTGTCCAGCGGGCGGCCGAGGCGGTGGCGGCGCAGACCATGACCACCGGCTGCATTCTGGTGCTGGACGTCCGCACGGCGCCCTGCGGGCCTGCGTCAGTGTGCCGGGTTTTGACCCGGCTGACCCGGCGGCCAGTCTGGAAGCGCCGAACAGCCCCTTCCTGAACCGGGCCTTGCAGGCGTATGCGGTTGGCTCGGTGTTCAAGCCGGTGCTGGCAGCGGCTGCGCTGGAAGCCGGCCTTGCGCCGGAGTACGACTGCAACGGCGCGGTGGTGGTGGACGGGCAGATCTTCCGCTGCGCAGGCGGTGTGCCGCACGGCGAAGTGGACCTTTCGGCCGCATTGGCAAAGAGCTGCAACGGCTATTTTATCCGGTTGGGGCAGCAGCTGGGAGCACAGGCTCTTTTGCAGCAGGCGCAGGCGCTGGGCTTCGGGCGGAGCATCGGGCTGGCGGAGGGCCTTACCGCCCAGAGCGGAGCCCTGCCGGGAGCCGAGGAACTGACCCAGAGCGGGCAGCTGGCCAATTTCAGCTTCGGGCAGGGCAGCCTGCTGGCAACGCCGCTGCAAGTGGCCGCCATGATGAACACCATCGCAAACGGCGGTGTTTACCGTGCGCCGTGCCTGCTGGACTGTGCGCTGGATGAAACATCCGGGGAAGAGCTGTCAGCCTTTGCCCGCCCGCAGGCAGAACGGGTGCTCACGGAGCAGACCGCCGCGGCTCTGCGCACCATGCTGGAGCAGACGGTGGCCGAGGGCACAGCACAGGATGCTTCCGGCCTGCCCGGCGGGGCGGCGGGGGCAAGACCGGTACCGCCCAGACCGGGCAGTTCACGGCCGAAGGGAAAGAGCGCAAGAACCTGTGGTTCGCGGGGTTTTACCCGGCCGAGGATCCGCAATACACCATCGTGGTCTTGCAGGACGGACAGACGCAGGCGGCGGTCTCCAGCGCGGCGGTGTTTGCACAGCTGTGCACGGCACTGCACTGGTTGGGATAAATGCGGAATTGTGCTTGCTTTTTTGCAGATGGTATGATACTATATAGTCGTATTTTTGCGGGGTTTTCCCATTCAATTTGAATAAAGGAGCGTTTCAATCCATGTCTGTTATCGAAATCGTTGGCGGCGCGATCCTGCTGGTCGCTTCGCTGGTCATCGTGTTCCTCACCCTCATGCAGCACACCCACGGCCAGGGCCTTTCCGGCGCCATCAACGGCAGTGCAGGCGGTGCCAACAACGCACGCCTGACCCCGGCTGACCAGATGTTGGCCAAGGTGACCCGCATTGCCGGTGTCGTCTTTTTCGTGGTGGCAATTCTGGCTTGCCTGTTCACCGGCCGTCTGGCAGGTTGATGCACCCATGCGTTGCAGCCCCGTGCTCTGACGGGGCTGTTTTTCTGTGTAAAACCGACATAGTTGATAAAAAAGTGCGGGCAGCTGTCTTTTCGGGCTGCCGCAGCAGGGTGGGCAGCAATGCCCGGAACTGGCAGGGCTGCAGCCCGACGGAGGCCGCAGCCAGGAAGAGCAAGGAGAAAAAATATTATGGCAATGCGCGATAAAATTGAGCACGCGATCCAGAATCAGCCGTGCACCGTGAAGGACCTCAAGTCAAAGTTCGGCGGGGACCGTGGCTCGGACCGCAAGGTGATGGGGGCCGTGGACCAGCTGGTGCACGAGGCTGTGATCTGCCAGCGGCAGGGCGTTTTCTTTACGGTGCGTTCCGGCCGCGCCGACAAGGCCCTGCTGTGCAAGGTGGTCAAGCTGGGCAAGAACTTTGCTTTTGTCATGCTGGAGGACGGCACCAGTGATATCTTCATCCCGGGCCGCTTCACCCGCGGCGCCATGCCCGGTGACAAGGTGCTGGTGGAAAAGTTTGAGCATCCCCGTGTGGAGGGCAGCGACGAGGGCGAGATCCTGGCCGTGCTGGAAGAAAAGAACGATCTGGTGGGCACCGTCCGCCGTGTGGAGGGCATGCTGAAGTTCGTGCCCGATGACTGCCCCGCCATCTCCATGCGGATGATGCGCGACTGCGAGGGCGGTGCCAAGGACGGCGACAAAGTGGCTGTGGAGATCCTGCAGCGCGGCAACCGGCAGGAAGATCACCGCGTGGGCGTGGCCATGCGCTTTGGCAGCTCCGACGAGGCCAAGCGCTGCGCCAAGGCTCTGCTCTATGCGCAGGACATCCGCAGCCGTTTCCCGGATAAGGTCCGCGAAGAGGCCAAGAAGCTGGAGAACGCCGAGGTGACCGAGGCCGACTGTGAGGGCCGCATGGATCTGCGCGCTCTGCCCATCTTCACCATCGACAGCGCTGAGACCAAGGACATCGACGACGCCATCAGCCTGACCAAGACGCCGGAGGGCGGCTTTGAGCTGGGCGTGCATATTGCGGATGTGTCCCACTACGTCAAGCCCGGCAGTGAGCTGGACAACGAAGCCTTTCACCGTGCCACCAGCGTGTACTATGCCGACCAGGTGGTGCCCATGCTGCCCAAGCAGCTGTCCAACGGCATCTGCAGCCTGAACGAGGGGGCGTGCTGCGCCTGGCATTCTCCTGCCTGATGCGTCTGGACAAGGACGGCAACCTGACCGACTACCGCTTTGTCAAGTCGGTCATCCGCAGCCGTGTCAAGGGCGTGTACTCCGAGATCAACGCCCTGCTGGCCGGCAGTGCTGACGACGAGCTCAAGGGCAAGTACCACGAGGTTCTGGCTCAGCTGCCCGCCATGAAGGAGCTGTACGGCCACCGTGCCCGCCTGCGCAAGGAGCGCGGATGCATGGACATCGAGAGCGGGGATGTCAAGCTGATCCTCGACGAGAATGGCCACTGCATCGACGTGAAGAAGCGCACCTCCGGCGAGAGCGAAGCCATGATCGAGGAGTTCATGTTGCTGGCTAACCAGTGCGCTGCCCACTTTGCCCGGGTCAAGCAGATCCCCTTTGTGTACCGCGTGCACGAGGAGCCCAACGCCGAAAAGCTGGAGCGTCTGCATGCTCTGCTGCAGGCCTGCGGCATCAACGACCACTTTGCCAAGGAGGTGCCCACCCCCAAGGAGCTGAGCGCCATTCTGGAGGGCGTGCGCGGCTGCCCGTATGAGCAGATCATCAACACCGGTATGCTGCGCTGTATGTCCAAGGCCGTGTATGAGGAAAAGCCCAAGGGACACTACGGTCTGGTTCTGCAGGACTATGCCCACTTCACCAGCCCCATCCGCCGCTACCCGGACTTGGCCATCCACCGCATCATGACCGCCCAGCTCAAGGGTACCGATAAGGACACCATGATCCCGCTACACCGATTTTGCGGAGCGGGCCAGCAAGCAGGCCAGCGAGCGCGAAGTCATCGCCATGCAGATCGAGCGCAAGGCTGAGGACTGCTACAAGGCCGAGTATGCCCGCCGCCATCTGGGCGAGAGCTACGAGGGCCGCATCTCCGGCGTGACCCAGCGCGGCCTGTTCATTGAACTGGAGAACGGCGTGGAGGGCTTTGTACCGGCTTCCAGCCTGACCCCCTCCGGCACGATGCTCACCGAGGGCGTGCGCCTGTCCGACCCCGTCTCCGGCAGGAACTGGAGCCTGGGCGATACCATGATGATCACCATCGTGCGTGCAGACGTCAATCTGGGCAAGATTGACTTTGAGGTGGCCCAGCCCACCGCAAAATAAAACAAACGCCTACAAAAGCGGAATGACAGCGGTCATTCCGCTTTTTTGTCACAATTTTTGTACGCATTTCCAACAAAACGGGACAGTTGTCTAAATTTTATACAGGGGGCAGAGTTTGTTTGTTGTTCTGCGGGCCAAGGCAGGGTATACTGTTGCCATAGAGAGCAGCATTGAACTGCTGTAAGTAAGAAAAACAGCGAAGCAAGGAGGCTTTTCCATGTACTATTCCAGTGGCAACTACGAAGCATTTGCACGTCCCAAAAAGCCGGAGGGCGTTGATCATAAATCCGCATATATCGTCGGTTCCGGCCTGGCAGCCCTGACCGCAGCCTGCTATCTGGTGCGTGACGGCCAGATGAAGGGCGAGCATGTCCATGTGTTCGAGAAGGAGGCCCTGCCCGGCGGTGCCTGCGACGGCTACAAGTACAGCATCGGCTACGTCATGCGCGGCGGCCGTGAGATGGACAACCATTTTGAGGTCATGTGGGACCTGCTGCACTCCATCCCTTCGCTGGAGACCGAGGGTGCCAGCGTGCTGGATGAGTATTACTGGCTGAACAAGGAGGACCCCAACTTCTCCCTTTGCCGTGCTACCGTGGAGCAGGGCAAGGACGCCCACCGATGGTAAGTTCGGCCTGTCCGATAAGGGTGCCATGGAGATCATGAAGCTGTTCTTTACCCCTGACGAGCAGCTGCAGGATAAGAAGATCACCGACTTCTTTGACGATGAGGTGCTGAACTCCAACTTCTGGATGTACTGGCGCACCATGTTCGCCTTTGAGAACTGGCACAGCGCGCTGGAAATGAAGCTCTATATCAAGCGCTACATCCACCACATCGGCGGCCTGCCGGACTTCACGGCACTGCGCTTCACCCGCTACAACCAGTATGAATCCATCATCCTGCCCATGATCGAGTACCTGGAGGGCTTCGGCGTTCAGTTCCACTACGACACCAAGGTCACGGACGTCAAGTTCGACATTCAGGGCAGCCGCAAGATGGCAAGCTCGGTCACCGTGGAGCACGCGGGGGAGGTGTCCAACATCGACCTGACCGAGAACGATCTGCTGTTCATCACCAACGGCGGCTGCGTCGAGAGCTGCACCGTGGGTGCCCAGGACAAGGCAGCCGGTTTCGACCCCACCATCAAGCCCGGCAACGGCTGGGATTTGTGGAAGAAGATTGCCGCGCAGGACGCTTCGTTCGGCCGTCCGGAAAAGTTCTGCTACGATCCGGAGCAGAGCAACTGGATGAGCGCAACCGTCACCACGCTGGACGACAAGATTCCGCAGTATATCCAGAAGATCTGCAAGCGCGACCCCTTCAGCGGTCACACCGTCACCGGCGGCATCGTGACCGTGAAGGACTCCAGCTGGCTGATGTCCTGGACGCTGAACCGTCAGCAGCAGTTCCGCGATCAGCCGAAGGATCAGCTGTGCGTGTGGGTGTACGGTCTGTTCTCCGATAAGCCCGGCGACTATGTAAAGAAGCCCATGCGTGACTGCACCGGCAAGGAAATCTGCATGGAGTGGCTGTACCACATGGGCGTGCCCACCGACCAGATCGAAGAGCTGGCAGAGCACAGCGCCAACACCGTGCCGGTCATGATGCCCTATATTGACGCTTTCTTCATGCCCCGTGCCATGGGCGACCGCCCCGACATCGTGCCGGAGGGCGCTGTGAACTTTGCCTTCCTGGGCCAGTTTGCCGAGACCAAGCGGGATACCATCTTCACCACGGAGTACTCCATGCGTACCGCGATGGTTGCCGTGTACACGCTGCTGAACGTTGACCGCGGCGTTCCGGAGGTCTGGGGCAGCACCTACGACATCCGCGATTTGCTGAACGCGACGGTGCAGCTGCGCGACGGCAAGAAGATTACCGATTTGGATCTGCCGCTCATCCCGCGTCTGGCCCTGAAGGAAGCTTTGAAGAAGATCGAGGGCACCGACCTTGAGAAGATCCTCAAGGAATACAACGCCATTTAAGGCCCCCTTTCTCCGGCCTTTTTAAACGGATGGGAACGCCCCTGTATGCTGGGACAGCTGCAGGGGCGTTCCCTTTTTGTACGGCGATGATGCGCAATGCAAGAAAAACGGCTGATATGTGAAAGAAAATTGAACAAAACAGCATGTTTTGTCTTGCTCTTGGCGCGGTTCTGTGTTATGCTTGAACCAGTCAGGGGCAGGGGAGAGCCTGCCTCATCAAATGCCAGAAAAAAAGAGGAGGTCGTTTTCCCGTGAAACATCTTATCTCCCGCCGCAATTTCCTGAAGGCCGCCGGTGTCACCACCGCTGCCGCCGCCATGGCTGTCGGGGCCCCGGCTGCGTCTGCCTGCTGGACCGGTGAAAAATCCGAGGTCACCATCCTGTACACCAACGACGTGCACACTTACATCGACAAGCAGGCCCCGGAGCTCACCTATGCGGCCATTGCCGCCCTGAAGCAGAGCTATCAGAACGCAGGCAAAAAGGTCCTGCTGGTGGACGCCGGTGACCATGTGCAGGGCACCGCTTACGGCTCCATGGACGAGGGCGCTTCCATCATTGAGTTGATGAACGCCGCCGGTTACGATGTTGCCACCCCCGGCAACCATGAGTTCGACTACGGCATGGACCGTGCCAAGGAGCTCATGCGGGATGCCGACTTCCCGTACCTGTCCTGCAACTGGGTGGACCTGCGCACCAATCTGCGGGTGCTGCCGGAAATCAAGGTGTTCGTGCGCGGTGGTGTGCGCATTGCCTTTGTGGGCATCACCACGCCCGAGACGTTTACCAAGTCCACCCCGGCCTACTTCATGAACAAGGCCCAGACCAAGTACATCTACGACATCCTGGGCGGCGAGGACGGCCAGAAGCTCTACAGCGCCGTGCAGAAGGCCGTTGACAAGGCGAAGTGCCTGGCCGATGTGGTCATCGGCTTGGGCCCTTGGGCGTGGACCCATCGTCCTCTCCCTGGACCAGCGAGGAGGTCATTGCCCACACCACTGGTTTTGATGCCTTCATCGACGGCCACTCCCACACGGTGATGGAGAATAAGCAGGTGGCGGACGCTTCCGGCAGACTGGTCACCCTGACCCAGACCGGCTCCTACTTTGCCAACGTGGGCGAGATGACCATTGCCCCGGACGGCACCATCTCCACCCGGCTGGTGTCCACCTACGACCAGGAGGATCCTGCTGTGGCAGCAGAGCAGGCCGCATGGGTCAGCTCCGTGGACGAGATGCTGGGCGAGAAGATCGCCGTGGCCGATACCAAGTTTTACATCACCGACCCTGCTACCGGCAAACGCCGCATCCGCTCCGGCGAGACCAACCTGGGCGACTTTGTGGCCGACGGCATCTACACCTACTTCAATGAGGTGGAGCAGCTGCACTGTGACATCGCCATCATGAACGGTGGCGGCATCCGCTCGGACGAGGACGCCGGGTACTGGACCTTCAAGACCTGCAAGCAGGTCAGCCCCTTTGGCAACGTGGCCTGCCTGATGTCGGTGACCGGCAAGCAGATCCAGGACGCACTGGAGTTTGCAGCCCGCTTTGCCGGTGCAGAGGGCAAGGAGAACGGCGGCTTCCTGCAGGTGGCCGGTGCGACCTATGAGATCCACACCGACATCCCCAACACCGTGCAGACCGACGACAAGAACGTCTGGATCGGCAGTGCTACCGGCACGCCTCGTGTGCAGAACGTGAAGATCTACGACCGCGCGAACGGTACTTATGTGCCGCTGGACGAGAACAAGACCTACGCGCTGGCCGGCATGAACTACACCCTGCGCAATCTGGGCGATGGCTTTGCCATGTTTGACGGTGCTGAGCTCATCAAGGACTATGTGTCGGAAGATTACCTTGTCATGTCCACCTACGCCATGACCTTTGGCGGTGTGGACGCAGAGGGTCTGCCGCACCTTTCCAGCGCCAACAGTGTGCTGGCAGAGTACCCCGGCTACCTGCTGGACTACGAGAATCCCTACGGTGCAGGCCGCATCAGCATCCTGTAAGATGATTCAGCCCGCTGGCTGACAAACGAAAAAAGCACCCGCACTGCATCTCCCAAGAAAAGGGAATGCGGTGCGGGTGTTTGATTTGCCCAAAGACCTTTGGTACAGTGCGGTGTGTTCACTGCGTGAAATCGGCAGAAAACAAAACAGAAAAGCCACCCGATTGTTCATCGGATGGCTTTGTTCTGGTTGGGGATGAGAGAATCGAACTCCCACAAGTAGAGTCAGAGTCTACCGCACTACCACTATGCAAATCCCCATCATTTGGTTCGTGTTTTGCGGGGTGAGCCGCTCAACGTGTGCTATTATACCCGCAAATGCGGTGCTTGTCAAGCCTGTTTTTGAAAAAAAGTTGCACTTTTTTGGCAACCAACGCAGCAGCGCAAAAGTTTTCTGCACTCAAACGACAACCCCGCCCACAGAAGGACAGAAGAGTCCGGTCCGTGGGCGGGGGTTGCGTTTATTCGGGCTTACTGCCCCAGAAGGCGGCCAGCGCGGTTTCCAGTGCGGCAGGGCCGGGCAGATACTGCAGGTGCTTCCAGTGGAGCGGGAACAGCCGCTGATAGTCCGGTTTTGCAAAGCGGTCATCCAGAAGCAGCACCACGCCCTTGTCCTCCGGGGTGCGGATGACCCGCCCGGCGGCCTGCAGGACCTTGTTCATGCCGGGATAGCGGTAGGCGTAATCGAACCCGGCCCCGTTCTGGGCGTCGTAGTAGCGGCGCAGCATCTCCTGCCGGGGGTTCACCTGCGGCAGCCCCACGCCCACGACGGCACAGCCGATGAGCCGGTCACCGGCAAGGTCTACGCCCTCGCCAAAGATGCCGCCCATGACTGCAAAGCCCAGCAGGGTATGGGCAGGGTCTGGCTCAAATCGTGCCAGAAAAGCGGCGCGGGCGGCGTCATCCAGTCCGCTCTCCTGCACAAGGGTGGAAATACCCGGATAGCGGGCGGCAAAATCTTCCTGCACCTGCCGCAGATAGGCGTAACTGGGAAAGAATGCCAGATAGTTGCCCACCCGGCTCTGCGCCAGCCGGGCCAGTGCATCCGACACGCTCTGTACGCTGCGCTCCCGGTCGCGGTAGCGGGTGGAGATGCCTGGCAGGCAGAACAGCCCCAGGTTCCCGGCGGGGAACGGGCTTTCCAGCGCCACAGCCCGGGCGTCGGCACAGCCCAGCACGCTGCGGTAGTAGGCGGGCGGGGTGAGGGTGGCGCTGAACAGCGTGGCACTGCGCCCGGTGGAAAGGCTGGCATCCACAAAGGGGGCCGGGTCCAGACAGAGCAGCTGCAGTTCCAGCTCGCTGCCGCGGGCGGTGAGCTGGGTCACAAAGTGGCTGTCGTACCGTTCGGCAGCCCGCACCAGATCCTGTACCGCAAAATAAAGCTCCAGCATCTGCGGGTGGGCGTCGGCTTCCGGGTTGTCTTCCAGCCAGGCCTGCAAAGGGGCCTGCACCGCCCGCAGGGGCGTCAGCAGTGCGGCGGGCAGCTCCTGCAAAAAAACACCGTGCCGTCCTGCGCATACAACGGCTCCGGCAGGGCAAACGCCGGGGCATCCGGTTCCGGCAGAAGGCTGGTCTGGGCCGGTTCGCCGGGGGCGTCCTCCGCGTGCCTGCGGGGTGCCAGACGCACACAGGCCTGCCGCGCCTCCCGCATGGCCTTGTCGGCCTTGGTCAGGGCGGTTTTCAGGGCACTTTTGCCCTTGCCAAGCGTGCGTTTTGCGTCGGTCAGGCTGCTCTTACAGAAGCGGGCCGAGTACATGGCGCGGGCGCGGTCGGGCAGATTGTGTGCCTCGTCGATCAGAAACAGCCAGTCGCCGGAGGTGTCGAAGAAACGCTTCAGGTGCACCACCGGGTCAAACAAATAGTTGTAGTCCCCGATCACAACATCGCACCATTCGCTCAGGTCCAGCCCCAGCTCAAAGGGGCACACGGTGAACTGTCGGGCGGTGTCGGCCAGTGCGGCACGGCTGAATTGGCCGCTGCCGTCCAGCAGTGCGGCCAGCGCATTCTTGATGCGGTCGTAGTAGCCGTTTGCATAGGGGCACACCTCCGGCAGGCAGGCCGGATGGCCCTCGGCGTCCGGGTGCAGGCAGGCTTTTTCCTTGGCGGTCAGGGTCACACTGCGCAGGGCAAGGTCGGGCTGTACGGCCCGCAGGCGGGCAATGGCGTCCTCGGCGGCGGCCTGTGTGGTGTTGCGGGCGGTGAGGTAAAACAGCTTCTCCCCGCAGCCGCTCCCCATGGCTTTCAGGGCAGGGAAGAGCGCACTCATGGTCTTGCCGATGCCGGTGGGGGCTTGACAGAACAGCCGTGTGCCTTTTTTGAGGGGGCGGCGGTGCAGGCCCGCCAGACCTCGCCCGCCAGTGCCCGCTGCCCGGGGCGGTAGGCTTCAAACGGGAACCGCATGGCGGTCAGGCTGCCGCTGCGGGTTTCCTGCCATGCAAGCTGACGCTGTGCCCAGGGCAGATACCGGTGCAGGAGTTTGTGCAGGAATTGCTCCAGCTCCTGCCGGGAAAAGTGCCGTACAAAGCGGAGGATCCGGTCGGTGTCGATCTGATAATAGGTCAGCCGCACATCCACGGCGGGCAGGCTTTCCTGTGCGCTGTAGATGGCTCCGTACACCATGCCCTGCGGTGGCAGGGGTTCATGTCCTCGCAGATCTCTTCCTCGGGCACCGCAGTGGTCTTGATCTCGTCAATGGTCACAACGCCGGTTTCATTGGTAAAAATGCCGTCGGCCCGGCCCTCCAGCGTAAAGCGGATGCCGTCGACCGTATAATCGGCGCAGAGGGGCACCTCGGCGGCGTAACCCTCCCCGGCGGCCTTCTGCAGCCTGCGGTGGATGCGGGCACCTTCCAGTGCGCGGTCAAAACCGGCAAACCGGCTGTCGATGCTGCCGCTGCGCAGCAGAAACTCCCCCAGCTGCCGGATGGGCATACGGATGTCGGACATGATTTCCCTTCCCTTATCATAAAGAACTCAGCAGTCGGGTGACGGCGCTTCCAGCCCGAACAGCTCCGCGCACCGGGCGGCAGCTTCGTCCACCTGGGCGAAGTCCACGGTAGCACGGTAATAAGTCTCCAGTTCGTCGTGGCAGCTCTTGGCCTGTGCCATCAGGGCGGTGGCCTGCTCCAGCAGTTCGGCGGCCGCCCGCTCGTTGAACCGCAGCCGGGCGCGGTAGCCCGCCAGATTTTTCCCGGTCAAGGAACCGGGTGCACCGCACGGCCTGCATGCCGGGCAGCTGCACCGGGTGCCACCGGTTGTCGGTGAGGAAGGCCAGCCGCAGCTCCGGGATCAGGATGTGGTCGATCTTATCCTCCGGGTGCATGGCGCAGGGGCAGGTGATGATGTGATAGCCCCGGGCCAGTGCCTCGGCACGGATCAGCTCCAGCAGCAGGCGCGACACGGCACCATATTCGTCCCGGAACACGATGAACCGGTCAGCCAGCGCCTGCGCGGTGTGCTGGTAGAACACCTCACCCTTTGGGGTCACGGCCGAGAGCAGCCGCAGTTCTTCGCGGGCGGTGTTCTCGGTGCGGGGCAGCAGCCGGGTACACAATCGCTTGACGTAGCGGCGCACTTTTTCAAAGTTGGCGCTGCATGCCTCGGCCCGGCGGCTGTCCAGCAGCAGGCTCCCGGCAGAAGCGACACACCGCGCAGCCCGCGCCCGCAGCGCAGCGTTGCGGGCAAACAGCGCCTTGACCTCTTCAGCATGGGGGCGCAGGGCGTCGGCCTGAATGGTATGGTACAGGCTCAGCACTACCTCGTCGGCACCGGGCGCATCCGGCTCTATGGTGTGGGGCGCGGTGGCATCTACGATGGCCCGGCGCTGCCGAACAAAGATCACGCCGTCAAAGCTGTCAGGGTCGCTGGCGCAGTGGATGCACTCCACCGGTTCACCCTGCTGGATGGCCCGGCGGGCCAGCTGCTTCATCAGGGTGGACTTGCCGCAGCCCGGCCCGCTTTTGATCAGCACCATCTGCATGCCGGGCTCCCGGCGCAGCGGCTCAAAATAGCCCTTGAACCCGGCGGGGGTGGTGGCCCCAGAAAGAAATCGACCCGGTCAAACGAAACACGCTGCATAAAAAACACCTCGCTTTTGCTTTAGAGTATGCAAAAAAGAGGTGTGGGGTGAATGAAAATGAAACCCTCTCAGTCATCGCTGCGCGATGCCAGCTCTCCCGAAGAGCGAGCTTTTCGCCATCTGGCTGTTACGCTGCCAAAACCTCCCCCCTTCGGGGGAGGTGGATGCGAACGAAGTGAGCAGACGGAGAGGATGATTCATTCATAGGTATGCTCACACACTTCGTGGATCTTGTCCCGCAGAGCCACAAAGTCGGCAAAGGCATTAGGCTTGTTCTGCGGGCCGCGCAGCAGGGCGGCCGGGTGGAAGGTGCCCATGAACAGGATGCCGTTCTTCTCCATGAACTGCCCGTGCTCCTTGGTCACCGAAAAGTCGGAACGGATCATCCGCTGGGCGGCGATGCGGCCCAGGCACACCACGATCTTGGGCCGCAGCAGGCGGAACTGCTCCCGCAGCCAGGGCATGCAGGCCTCGCTCTCGGCGGGCAGAGGGTCACGGTTCTGGGGCGGGCGGCACTTGACGATGTTGGCAATGTAGCAGTTTTTCCGGTCCAGGTCGATGGCAAACAGATACTTGTCCAGCAGCTGACCGCTGCGGCCCACAAAGGGCAGGCCCTGCTCGTCCTCGCTATGGCCGGGGCCCTCGCCCACAAACAGCACTTCGGCGTC
>VOFC01004140.1_pt1 | contig 17835 bp, 35 predicted proteins | sample 5384161 | NCBI WGS metagenome assembly VOFC01 (sample SAMN12384722, study PRJNA508395) | human gut metagenome | isolation source: healthy gut B | host: Homo sapiens
GTTACGTATTTGCTATGATGAATTCGCGAAAGGTAACTTAGGTTTGCAAATACATTGCTTGATACCTTGAAGAAATATCACTTAACTACTGTCCCGTCATGCTTTCCTCCAGTGCGCAAGCCTCGTTGACCGGTCGCTTTGGTGACAGTGAATATGGTCGTAGCAAAAAGGCGGTGAAGATTTTTCTACAATACGGCAAAGAAACAGAAGCTAAGGTTTGGTCTATCGCTTTCCCGAACCTTTACGGTAAATGGTGCCGTCAAACTATAAACAGTGCCGTAGCCACTTTCTGCAATAATATTGCCAACGACTTGCCTATACAGGTCAACGATCCGAGTGTAGAACTTGGTTGCTCTACATTGATGACCTTGTGGACGAAATGATTCATGCCCTGAAAGGAGGAACATCATTGCGAGTTCGAAGGGCTTGACAGTACAACCCGAAGACTGACGGCAGATATTGCTATTGTCCTGTCACCCATAAGGTAACGCTTGGTGAAATCGTAGACTTATTACATCAATTCGCGGAAATGCCTAAGACACTGATGATTCCGGAAATTTCGGCTGATTCATTTTGATCTGCCAAACGTCTGTACAGTACCTTTTGAGTACTGCTGCGAGCTACCAAAAAGAAAAAGCGATCTTCGACTTGAAAATGAATGTAGATCAACGTGGCAGTTTCACAGAACTTGTACATACCTTGTTGTGGTCAGGTAAGCATTAATATCTCCAAACCATGTGTAACCAAGGGTGAACACTGGCACAATACCAAATGGGGAACAGTTTATTGTAGTCAGTGGGCATGCCTTATTCAACTTCGTAGGAAGGAACAGACGAAGTGTTTAACTATGAGGTGAGCGGAGAGAAAAATACAGTCTGTCATCATGCTTCCCGGTTATACTCATAACATCATCAATCTTTCTGATACGGAAGATCTGGTGACAGTGATGTACTGCAATGAGGTATTCAATCTAATAAGCCGGATACATACTTTGATAAAGTAGAAAGATAATATGGGAAAAACAACCTAAATTCGATTATTCAGATATAAAATTCAAGGATAATAAGTTGGTAAATTAAATGATAATCGGTTGTCGGCACTCGTCCCGAGATTATCCGTTTAGCAGCCGTCATCAATGAATGTCGTCAGTATTTCGATGTGATTCTTGCCCATACCGGTCAGAACTATGAGTTACAATTCAATGGTATATTTTTCAAAGGATTTGAAACTAGCAGAGCCTGAAGTTTTATATGGATGCTGTAGGTGATGATTTGGGAGCTACTTGCGGTAACATCATCAACTGCTCATACAAACTCTTCGTACAGACCAAGCCTGATGGGGTGCTTGTGCTTGGGGATACCAATTCATGTCTGAGCGTTATTGGAGCCAAGCGTCTCCATATACCTATTTTTCATATGGAAGCTGGAAACCGTTGTAAAGATGAATGTCTTCGGAAGAGACCAACCGTCGTATCGTTGATATCATTTCAGTGATGTGAATATGGCATACTCGGAACATGCGAGAAGATACCTTGCCTGATTGGTTTGCCCAAAGGCGTACTTATGTCACGGGATCACCTATGGCGGAAGTTCTTCACAACAATCTCGCAGAAATAGAAGCGCCAGCGAAGTGCATCGGCGTCTGTGTTTGGAGAAAAGGAAAATATATTCTGCTCTCAGCCATCATTGAAGAAAATATTGATACCGAGAAGAACTTCATGTCGCTCTTCAATGCTATTAACCGTATATGGCCGAAAAGTATGATATGCCGATTCTCTATTCATGTCACCCGCGTTCTCGTAATCGTCTTGCAGATATCTGGTTTCCAGTTTGATTCACGTGTCATCCAACACGAACCTCTCGGTTTCCACGACTACAACTGCCTTCAGATGAATGCTTTGTGCAGCAGTAAGCGATAGTGGCACACTTCCTGAAGAGTCTAGTTTCTTCACAAGTGTTGGTCATCCATTTCCTGCTGTCTGTATTCCGAACCTCTACTGAGCGTCCGGAAGCAATTGATAAAGGTGACTTTATTATTGCAGGTATTGATGAGAAGAGTCTTTTCAAGCTGTAGATACTGCAGTTGAACTGTGTAAAGATGATCAACACGGTATTCCTGTACCTGACTATTTGATGAGAATGTGTCAACCAAGGTCGTGAAAATTGTGCAGTCATATGTGGGCATTGTCAATAAAATGGTTTGGAGAAAAAGTTAACTCATTATAAAAAGCTAAATATGAAGACTATAATGCTCGTTTTCGGAACTCGTCCAGAGGCAATCAAAATGTGCCCGTTAGTGAAGGAGTTGCAAAAAGCATGCTGATATGTTCAATACCATAGTGTGCGTGACAGGTCAGCAGCATCGTGAAATGCTTGACCAAGTTTTAAAAATATTTAATGTAGAGCCTGACTATGACCTCAACATTATGAAGCAGGGACAAGACTTATATGACGTGACGTCCCGTGTATTGACAGGTATGCGTGATGTGTTTAAGGAATGTAAGCCCGATGTGATATTGGTGCATGGTGATACCACTACTTCAATGGCCGCCGCTCTTGCTGCTTTCTATCAACAGATACCTGTGGGGCATGTGGAGGCAGGACTCCGTACACATAATATATATAGTCCATGGCCAGAGGAAATGAATCGTCAAATAACGGGACGTATTGCAGAATATAACTTTGCTCCAACTCCATTGTCTGCAAAGAACTTGCAAGAGGAAAAAGCGCATGGTAATATCTATGTAACAGGTAATACCGTGATTGATGCACTCCATATGGTAGTTGGGAAACTTAGAACAGATACAGCGCTTTCCAAAGAAGAAGATGAGATTCTTCTTCAAGGAGGTTATGATGTTACTCGACTTCAAGCAAATAAGAGACTTGTGTTGATTACAGGTCATCGTCGTGAGAACTTCGGAGATGGTTTCATTCGCATGGTGACAGCCATGAAGGACCTTTCAGAAAAAAATATCCTAATGTGGATTTCGTTTATCCGATGCATCTCAACCCGAATGTGCGCAAGCCTATTCGTGAGGTGTTTGGTGAAGATTTGACTCGTCCAAACTTTTTCTTCATTGAACGCTGCAATATTTGAGTTTGTTCATCTCATGTCAAAAAGCTACAATTGTTCTTACCGATTCAGGAGGCATACAGGAAGAAGCGCCAGGCCTTGGCAAGCCCGTTCTCGTGATGCGTGACACAACGGAGCGTCCTGAAGCTTTAGTAAGCGGAACTGTTCATCTTGTGGGTACGGATTACGACAAGATTATGAATGAGGTAAGCATATTGCTTGATGATACAGGTATATGAAAAAATGAGTAAGGCTATAAACCCTTATGGTGATGGGAATGCGTGTCATCGTATTACAGATATTCTGGCAGGTAAGGAGACTAACTATTACGATAAGTAGACATTGCAGGTTGCATTGTTGTGGGTTGCTAGTCTAATGTTCTACTGTCAAGTTGTTCCCGGTGGTCACAATGAATGCATATTTCGGTCGGATGTATGTTTACTCCGACCGAGATAGAATGATTAAAATACCTTTTTCAGTACATCAGCAATGCCGTTTTTCAGCAAAAAGGAGATGGTTGCCAAAATATAGAAGCATTCTAAAAGTCGAGCCAAGTGTATCCAAAAGCATGAGGAAAGCAGTTTTCATATATTCTTAAGTAGGTGTTCAGAATTATTTTAATATATGAAATATTCTAATTAATGACAGATAATTCAGCAAATAACAAACGAATAGCAATTAATACAATCTTGCTGTATATTCGTATGCTTTTCACAATGGTAATATCACTTTATACTTCAAGAGTTATATTGCAGGTGTTAGAGCAGATGATTTTTGGAATCTATAATGTAGTAGGTGGAGTTGTTGTTTTGTTTTTCGTTCTTAACGAACGCAATGACATCATCCACCAAAGATTTCTTAACTATAACTTCGGTTTAAAGAATGAAAGTAAAGTTTCACATATTTTTTAATGTGTCGATATTGACGCACTTTACAATATTTTTGTTGGTACTTTTATTATCAGAAACTGTAGGGTTATGGTTTGTTATGACACAACTTAACATTCCTGTAGGAAGAGAAACTGCTACTATGTGGGTCTATCAAATGTCTGTTGTTACCACATTGATTGGCATTATGGTCATCCCCTTATAGAGCCTCTATAATTGCAGCAGAGAGAATGTCTATTTTTGCGTATGTGTCAATCCTTGAGGTCGCTCTCAAACTTGTGGTTGTGCTCGTACTTTCATATATGTCGTTTGACAACCTTGTGATGTATTCCATTCTCCTAACTTTAGTAGCTATGTTAAATTTTTTCATCTATCAAATAGAATGTAGGCGAAAGTTATCGTTTACAAAATACCATTTTGTTTGGGATAAAAAGCCAGTACAAAGGAAATGATGTCCTTTTCCAGTTGGTATCTTTTTTGGAGGAATGGCAATGGTGGGCGCAAAGCAGGGTATAAATATTTTGATTAACATTTTCTATAATGTAGCAGTCAATGCTGCAGTTGGAGTTGCCAATCAGGTTCGTAATGCCGTTTTTGGTTTTATAACAAGTTTTCAAACAGCCTTTAATCCACAGATTGTTAAACTTTATGCTGCAAAAGATACAGAGCAGCTACTTGCATTGATTTATAGATCTTCGAAGTTTTTCATATTATTTGTTGTTTATAATCTCTTTTCCAATACTGCTTTTCTGCAAAGAGATTCTTTCCATTTGGTTAGTTAATGTTCCAGATTATGCAGTTGTATTCACTCAACTTGTAATTATAGCATCATTTACCGAAGCACTATCGGCTCCTTTATGGACAGCCATTGGTGCAACTGGTAAGGTTCAGAAATATCAAATATTAGTTAGTCTAATTGTATTTTTGGACGTGCCATTAGTGTATGTTGCCTTCAAATTAGGAATGCATCCAACGACAGCATTTGTTATAACTTTGATTATCGGTGTACTTGCTTTATCTATATCGTTTGTTTTATATCAGAAAATTTGTTCCATATCATATAAGCCAATATATCAAAAGGTTGTTTTGCCATGTTGTGTGGTAACAGTTCTTTCTATTCCTGTTCCATATATCCTTTATGGATATGGTACGTCCACTATTAATACAATATTGCTTGCTATTGGAACAACTGCCATATCAACAGTAATCACATTGTTTATTGGATTGGACAAGAGCGAAAAAAAATTTGTAAAATCAATATTTAATAAAATGCTTAAGAAGATTTCATGAAAATAGGAATTTTAACATATCATTTCGTTTCCAATTTTGGAGCAAATCTTCAGACACTATCAACTTTTGGATATTTCCAAAATGTAGGGCATGACCCCATTATAATAAACTGGGTTCCAGAAGATTTGGAAAAGTATTATGAAAAGGTCGTTCCTATAGAACAGAATGTAGCTTTTCATCAGTTTGCTAAAGACAGATATTCGAGTATAACGAAAGTTTGTCGTAATAGTTTGGATATTGCAAGGGTGATAGAAGATGAAAACATTGAACTTGTAGTGATTGGAAGTGATGCAGTTTTTGACATACATACCAATTGTTTGTCGTTTCCATCTTACAAGGAGAGGTTTTGTTTATAAAAAAAGCCATGTATAGATTCCGATTTTCCAAATGCCTTTTGGGGGGATTTCGTTGAATATCTCGGCAAATCAGTGAAACTTGTCGTTATGTCTGGTTCAGCCCAGAATACAAATTATCCAAAGATACTGTTCAAGAAGTCTCAGTTTAAGGAAGCAATAGATAGATTCTCGTACTTCTCAGTGCGTGATGTGTGGACACAGAGCATGATACAGAAGTTGAGCAATGGGAAGTTGACTCCAGTTATAACCCCAGATCCTGTTTTTTGCGTTTAATCAAAATGTAAAGACACAGTTTTCCAAGGAATATATCATGGAGAAATTTGGACTTGATGAGAATTATGTATTGGTTTCTGTTGATCATGAATCAATATCTGCAGAGTGGGGAAAAACAAGTTGAAGTTGAATTCGCTAAAAAAAACTTTACTGTTTATAAGCTGCCTCAAGCAAATAAACCAGCAAAGCATGTATTGTCTCATAGGATTAAATTCCCTATTGACCCTATGGAGTGGTATTGCTTGATAAAATTTTCCAAAGGATATGTTGGCGAACTTATGCATCCTGTTTTGTGTTCTTTGCATAATTCTATTCCACTGTATGTGATTGATACTTATGGATTTACCAAGAAAAGAGAACCTTATGGTATTAACCCTTTATCGAGTAAGACTTACCAGATTATTAGTAGGTTTGGGTTGTTGGATAACTATTGCAATGTTAATCTCCCTTCAAGTATTGCTACACCAGTTGAAGTAGTATCCAGTGTGCTAGGTTTTAATAAAGAAATGTGTACTCTAAAAAGCAAATCAAATGCTTGGTGATTATAATAACATGATGAATAATATACTTATGGTATAATCGTATGAAAAGAATATTATATATAGCTCCTCACTCTTTTCCTATAAAGAGTTCGGAATCTATTTGTAACTCGGAAGGTTGCTTATGTGTTGGCATCTATGGGTTATCAGATTGATGTTTTTTGCTTGTTCAGATTCTTCTACATATCCCAAGGACTCAAAGATAGATCAGTTCCTGCAGGAAGTTCCCAATATGAGAATTTTACAGTAAGGCCTTCGAAAAAGAACTTTTTATAGAACAGCATCTATCACCTCCAATCTTAAATGTATTCCGCATAACCTCAAAGTATTTTTTTAAAACAGGCTTTTACTATAATGGTATCTCAACTTCTTTTTTGCGGTTCTACAAGCCATTGAGGATCTCATCAAGAGCGAAGGTGGATTTCATTATGATGTTATGATTACAAGGGATTTCTGACAGATGTCGTAGGTATAACTTTGAAGAAGAAATATGGTGTCACTTGATTGCAAACTGGAACGATCCATTCCCTTTGAAACGCTTTCCTGCTCCATACGGTCAAGGTTATGATGCTAAGTTACCATTCTTTGAGAATAGGGTTTATGAAGCTATTCAAAAATATGCGGATATACACACGTTTCCAAGTTCTCGACTCAGAGATTATATGCTCAAGTGTTTTTACACATGTTAAGAAGGAGAATACAAGAGTCATCCATCACATGGCACATTCAGAATTAACGCAATTCTTTAATAAAAAAAAAATGCCAGTGAATCTATTCTTAAAATTGTGAGTTGTGGAAGTGTAGGTGTACCAAGAAAACCAGAGGTGTTTTTAAAAGCCTTATCAATAGCATTGAAAGAAGTTAATGTGAAATTGAAGCTATTTTTTTGTTGGCTTTTTATAGTGATAGCTTGAAAAGCCTTTCCAAAGAGTTGAGACTTTCAGATATTGTTGAGTTTATACCTCCAAAGAGATACTCCGAATGTATGGACTTAATATCCTCTTGTGATGTTTTCTTTAATTATTGAAACTACTTGTGAAGAGGGCATATACCTTCCTACTAAATGTGTTGATGCCTTTCAATGTAGCAAACCTATCTTCTGCGTAAGTCCCAAAATTGGTACACTGAGGGATATTGTTGAAAAAAATTTCACGTAGGTTATATTTCTGATATTGATAACATTGACGATGTTGTTTCCCAAACAAAAAGAATGTTAAATGACCATTTACAGCACCAATTGCCTGTTGCAAAATAAAAAATAGCTCCGGTATTTTTGAAGAGTATATAACTGAACAATTTGCAAAAATTATTGAAATAATTACAATACATTTGGTTAGATATTATGAAGTTGTTAAGGGCCGTAGTATTCATATTCCTACTAATAGGATTGTTTTATTTGGAGGCATCAAGAATGTTTGTTGTTGATACATCTATCCACTTCTCTATTCTGTATCCTATAGGTGTGCTCTTATGTTCTTTATTTATTGTTAAATCAGGAGGTGTTTTTTAGATAGAAACAATAGAGGAATACTATTACTTGTGGTTTTGGTTATATATCATAACCTTATTGCATAGTGTTTTTACTCCATTGCCAGCAAAGTACTGTTATGTAACATTGATTTTACCTTCTATATGTTTGTACTTACCACAAAAAGCTGTTGAATAGTAACTTTAATCAGAAATATTTTGATAGAGGTAATATTGTAGTCTTTGTATTGTTGCTATTCTATTATTTTCATAATTATCAAAACAATATTTTTATTGATATAGATAGTCAAAATAACTCTGCTTACACAGTGCTGTTTTTGCTCCAATCTTATTATGCATAAACAATAAGTATATCAGGTATGTTGTTTTGTTTTTGACAGGTATCGCATTGTTCTTTTCGCTTAAGCGTTCAGGTATTGCTGTTTTTCTCTTGGTCTTGTTGCTTTTCTGTATTTTACGATTAAAACTTCAATTACTCAAAAGAACAAGTTTATTTATTTAATTTTTTATCTGCATTTGTTTGTATAGTTCTTTAGTTCTTTTACAGAGCATTTTAGGAGAACGAGCTGATTTGTTGTCGAATAGATTTACTCAATTAGATGATAGTGGTTCTGGACGTGACGAAATTTATAAAGCAACTTGGAAATTGATAGGAGAAAACAGCATTATGGATTTTGTCATAGGTCATGGTTATGGAGGAGTATAAAAAAAATTCGCCTTTAGCTTGTTCTGCACATAATGATTATTTGGAGTTCTTGTATGATTATGGTGTGATAGGGCTGGCTTTATTACTCTCTTTTATGCTAAAATTCGGGCGATTAGTTATTGGCTTGATACGAAAAAGTCAAACTATGCAGCTCCTGCAGCTTTTACATTTGTAGTTGTTTGATAAATTCTTGCTTTTCACATGTTTTTTACTATGAGTGGTATTTGTTACTTATTGCAATATTTTTGGGGATATTTAAATTGGAATGTAAAAAAAAAAGAAAGTGTAGTTGGTCAATAGAAATTGTCTAATATTCAATTTAAATTTTGTAGTCTAATCTCTCTTAGTTGAATGTTTTCTTAATCAGAGGTTTTTGTCTTTCTCATATTCTTAAATCTGATGAGTAATCGTTTACTCATATTTAATCGTCGGTATTGTCCAAGTGGAGTTTGAACCAATCGTGCGTTAGTTTATGTAAGAGGGGCAGAACTAGAGTTTAATGTGAAGATCTATTATCAAATAAGTAATGGAAGAAGAATCAAACCTAGTATCAATATACCAAGAGTGAAGGTTGTAAACCTATGGGAGAATGATGGCTGGTTTGCAGGAAAGTTTAGATTTATATCATTCGTCAAGAATCTATCCCGATTTAAGAAGGAAGTGAAAGTTGGTGGTTGGGTATATCAGTATGGAATGATGGATTATCTGTCTTTGAATATTTATGTAGTATTTATTGCTATTTTATTATTAGTATGCATTTATGCAAAATTGTGATATATTTTATCTATTGACCAAATAACCATTGCATAGCATAATAGGGTCTAAACAGTATACCCTCTTTCTTCTTGTTCTTGATAAAAGTGGTGATATTTTACGATTTTATGGCCCACTTAATGAATCGGGGGGCTTAGGTGTTGTGCTGTATTGCTTTGTACTCAAAAAATTTAATTTTAAGAACTGGAGAACTTTGATTATCTTACTTTCAGGAGTTTTGTTTATGTTTTTTGTTCTTTTTGCCTCTTGTAATTGGATATGGTGTTGTGTACTTGTTCTTTCTAAGAAAAAAATTTGATAGCTGTTCTCTTTACGATATGTTTTACATTGTTTTATGTTCAGACAAAAGAAGCCCCTGTATTGTATAATATATTGTGGCAACGTTTTGAATGGGATGAGACAAATCATAAATTTAAGGAGGATAATAGGGAAAATGATGCGGTTGATAAGTTCTATGATGAACTGAAAAAAGCTTTTTGGGTTTGGTTCTCCAAAATCGAAGTAGAAAGGTTTTTAGAAACTAGTAGGGGAGACATCTTCATATAAAGTAATTGTACTTAATAGTGGCATGATTTTTCCTTGTTTTATATTTATTGTTTTGTGATATTAGCTAAAAAACATAAAATAAATAATAAGGCTTTTTATACTTGTACTAGTGGCTAATACCTATTAACGTCCTAACATCTATAGTGTAGTTATGATATTCATCTACTCATGTTTTTTGCACATTGGGGACTTGATAATCTGATAGAAGACAAAAATAAACTTAAAAAGAAAAAGTGTCTAATATGAAAAAAAAAGAATACTATATCTCTCAGCACTGTCATCTCAACGATTGATAGATGGACTTTATCAGCAAAATAAGGTAGATCCTGGATTTGCGGTTCAAAAAGTTTAACAGGTTGTTGGTTAGTGGTCTAATAGAATTTAGTAGAAGTGACGGTATTGTCAGCTCCTCCAGTAGGAAGGCATAATTCTTCAAAAGTCCTTTGGCATAGGCTACGAGAAACAGAGAAAGAAATCACATACAGTTACCTCAACTTCATTAATTTTTCAGGATTACGTCAGATTTGCTTGGTTGTTGAAGCTTTCTTTAAGACACTTTTTTTGGTCAATAGGAAAGAAAAAGACTGAGAGTGCAGTTGTATGTGATGTATTAAATGCGAGTATTTGTGAAGCTGTTATTATGGCTTGCAAGATAACTGGAATTCAGAGTTTGGGAGTGATGACGGATATGCCAGGATTGATGGTTCGTTTTGAACGTGAGCAGAGGTTACCGTGGAGAACTCGTATAGCTACAGGTATTATCAAGTGGTGCTTGAATAATTTTAAGAAATATGTATTTTTTACAGAAGCGATGAATGTAGTAAATGAACGTAAGCGCCCTTATATTGTAATGGAAGGAATGAGTGATCGTTTTATGGCTACGTATAAAAGACCTTTTGAAGCAAAGGATATCAAAAAGTTGTAATGTATGCCGGTGGGCTACATGAGCGTTATGGCCTTAAAAAGCTTACGGAGGCATTTATGATGCTTCCTCAAGAGAATTTTCGTTTGAAATTATTCGGGTCAGGTCCTTTCGTTGAAAAACTAAAAACAAAATATACAAAGAAGGACTCACGTATTCAATATATGGGAGTTGCTCGAATGCAGAAGTGGTGGCTGCAGAATTAGATGCTTCTTTTTGCTTGTTAATCCACGTCCTACTCATGAGGAGTTTACGAAGTATTCTTTTTCCTTCAAAGAATATTGAATATATGGCTTCCGGTACACCTCTACTCACTACTAAACTACCAGGAATGCCAAAGGAATACTATCCATATGTCTTTTTGATAGAAAATGAGTCTGTTGAAGGTTATGCAAAGGCACTAGAAAGCGTATTAGCTCAGTCAGATGAAGAACTCTATGTATTTGGAGAAAAAAAGCGAAAGATTTTGTTCTTGAAAAAAGAAAAATAGTTTTGAACAGGCGAAACGTGTAATTGAACTTATTAAGCTATGAAGATACTGATAATCGGTCCGGGAAAAATGAAATATATGCCATATATCCATTTCTACTTGGACAATATAAATTGAAAGCACATGATATGCATGTGGCTTATTGGAATCGTGATGAAAAGACGAGAACTTGTCCCAATTCGAGGGTTTACATTTGCATGAATTCAAAAGATTCATGGTAAATGATGCTCCATTGAAAAACAAAACTTTGTCTTTTCTATTCTTTTCGCAGGTTCTGTGTAAAGCTCATAAAAAACACGATTTTGACTGCTTAATAGTGTTACATTCTATACCAGGAGTTGTTCTTTACGATTGGTTGGTGAAACGATATGGGGGCAAAATATATCTTTGACTATCGTGACTCGACATATGAACCTCGTGTAAAGTTTTTCAAAAGAGCTGTCGGCAATATTATCAGATGCTCTCGGATAACTTTTACAAGCAGTGATGGTTTTAGAGAATATTTCCCTAAAGACTGTAAAGACAAGATTATCACATCACACAATCTTTTGGAAGATTCTCTAAAACATAGAGATTATAAGAGAATATGCTCCGAGAAGATTCGTATAGCTTTTGGGGGATTTATACGTCATGCAGAGTTGAATAAGTTTCTTATAGACAGAATAGGAAATGACGAACGTTTTGAATTGCATTATTATGGACGTGAACAGATAGATGCCTATACTCTCAAGGAGTATGTACGTATTAATACTTACAGTAATATTTTCTTTCATGGTGAATACAAACCAGAAGATCGTTATGAGTTTGCAAAAAAAACAGATATAATTCATAATATATATTTGGATGATAATACGTTACGTGCTATGGGCAATAAATACTATGATGGGGTTATTTTCAGAATTCCTCAGATTTGTTTTCCGGGTTCGCAGATGGCAAAGATGAGTAATGATGCCCAAATAGGCATATCATTGGATCCAAGAGATTCTGGGTTTTGTGATACGCTATGCAATTACTATAATCAGATTGATAAAGTTTCTTTTAATCGATTTTGTGATGTTGAATTAAATCGTATATTGCTTGAGTACAACCGAGGGTGTGAAATCATTTCTGGAATCTTTTCAAATAGCTTATAAAAAAGATAAAAGATAATTCAAGGTATATATCAGCTATTTTCTATTTCTGTTTGATTGAGAAAGTTAGCGACGAAATGACAATAAATAATCAATATGAAACTATTATTCATGCTCAACAGTGGGTTCGATACTTATGGACCATCATTACATCTTTACAAAGCTTTGTTTGAAGATTTACTCAAAGCTGGGCATACGATTCATTTGCTTGAAAGTGTATCTACCCGTAAAGATCCGGTTATTCCTGATAGTATTGAGAAACACCCAAATTTCTCTTATGAACTGATTCCTCTCACTATAGCGAAGAAGAACCAGTTTGTGAAGCGTTATCTGTCAGGAGTTCTATATAGCTTTAGAGCGAAAAAGTACTTGAAACGTTGTAAAGGAAAGTTTGATGTTGTTCATGTTCAATCATGTCCTTGGGCTCCTTTCTTGGTGTCAATAGTGAAGAACATTCTTAAGATTCCTACAGTGTTCAATGTACAGGATATGTTCCCTGGGAGTTCTATCGCAAGTGGTGTGATGCCTCAGAAATGGATGCAGCAGTTCTTTTATAGATTCCAAAGAGTGGCTTATAAGAATGCTGATATTATTACAGTAATTTCAGATGATATGAAGACTAGAGTTGTTACTCAAGGTGTACCGGAAAATAAGGTGCGAGTGATTGTAAATTGGTATGATGATAGTTTTGTTAAAAGAAATTCCTTGGGAGGAGAATGAATTTGTTAAGAAATATAATATGAGTCCGGATATGTTTTATGTACAGTATGCCGGAACCATGGGGTTTGTCTTTGACTATAAAATGGTACTCAAAGGTAGCTGAGAACTTGAAAGAATATAAGGATGTTATATTTCAAATGATAGGTTTTGGCAGCCAGTATGATCAGTTCATTGCGGAGGCAAAGGAGCGGAGACTTGATAATATTGTGTTCTATCCGTTAGAACCTCAACCTATGGTACCACACGTATATAGTGCTTGTTCTATTTGTTTTATCCCATTGAAACGAGATATTATTGGAAATTCAGTTCCAAGTAAGGCTGGACTTTTAATGTCTTGTCGTCGTGTGATTGTCAATTCAGTAGATGAATGGTCGGATTACTATAAGATGTTTGAGCGTGAGGATATGGGGATTTCAGCATCTAATCTTGATTCAGATGCAGTAACTGCTGCTATCCTCAAACTCTACAACAATAGAACCCTTATTGAACACTTTGCTAATAACGCACAGTCTTATGGAAAGGCATATTATTCAAGAACAGTAAATACAAAACTCTATAATGACTTATATGTGGAAATGGGAAATTGGGGAAAATGAAAAAAAAGTAATTACATACGGTACATATGACCTTCTTCATGAGGGGCATCTCAATCTTCTCCATCGTGCAAAGGAACTTGGAGATTATCTAATAGTAGGTGTTACCAGCGACAGTTTCGACAGAGGGCGAGGTAAACTAAACGTGCGCAACAATGTATTGGAACGTGTAGAAGCAGTTAAGGCGACTGGATATGCTGATGAGGTAATCATTGAGGATTATCTTGGGCAGAAGATTGACGATATTCAGCGTTATAATGTGGATATTTTGCTATTGGTTCAGATTGGGTAGGGAAGTTTGATTATTTAAATGAGTATTGCAAGGTGATCTATCTTCCTAGAACCGAAGGCATATCTTCTACTATGCTTCGTGAGCAGACCGAGGAGGTCTATCGTATTGGTATCGTTGGCTCTGGACGTATTGCAAGACGATTTGTGCCTGAGACAAAAGGTGGTTAATAGCGTAAAAGCGACTGCGGTCTTTGATCCGAATAAGGAGAGTGCTGATGCATTTGCTGCACAATTTGGAGTGAAGGCTTATTTTGATAAGTATGAGGAGTTTTTAGAAAATGTCGATGCTGTGTATGTAGCATCTCCACATTTGACTCATTATCGATTACACAAAGTACAGTCGCTTTATGCAGGTAAGCATGTACTCTGTGAAATCCCTTTCATGTTGTCTGCTGCTCAGGCTTATGAACTTTATGATTATGCTGAAATTAATAATCTAGTGCTCCTGGGGGCCAGCAAAACTGCTTTTTGTCCTTCATTCAATCATCTTGTGACTCTCGTGAAGAGTGCGGTGTGTGATTGGAGATGTAGTAGATGTGAAGACTTCTCTCCAAAATGGTTTCTGCACCTACTCGTGAATTGGATGTAGTCCAGGCGGGTGGAGCTATGAATGAGCATGCCCTCTTGCTTTGATGGCAATTATTAAACTTCTCGGAAAAGAGTACTCTGATTTTGATTTCCATTCAAAGGTTGAAAATGGGGTAGATGTATATACGAAGGTTGTATTGAATTATCCACATGCTACATCCTCTGCAACATTGGGTATCGGTGTGAAGACAGAGGGCAACATGGTGATTTCGGGAACCAAGGGTTATGTGTATGTTCCTGCTCCATGGTGGTTGACTTCTTTCTTTGAGGTTCGTTATGAGGATCAGGCTAAGAACAAGAAGTTTTTCTATAGTTATGACGGTGATGGTCTCCCGTTATGAAATACAGGAATTCATGTCAATGATTGTGAACCATCGTAAGAGTTCGTATAAGCTTCGTAGGAGGGATAGTGTGACCGTTGCTGAGATAATTGAGAAGTTTAATCTAAGAGAAAATTATAAGGAGATATGACAATGAAATATGCAGTAGTGACTGGTGGTACTTCTGGGATGGGATTGGGAGTCGCCAAAATGCTCCTTAGTAAAGGATATTATGTATTTACAACTTACGTAGGTTCTGATTTTACAGAGAAAAATTGAAAACTTTGAAGCTCTTAAAATCGACCAGACAAATCGAGCAGAGGTGTATAAATTTATTGATTATGTAAAGAGTAAGACTGACCATTTAGATTGTTTACACTGCAATGCGGGTATATCTATTCGTAAGTCTTTCACAGAGTACGAGGATAAAGATTGGGATGCGATGATGGAAGTAGCTGTAAATTCTCATTATATTATATGTCGTGAATTTTTTCCAATCATTCCTCCAGGAAGCCGTATTCTCTTTACTGGTTCACAAATGGGAGTTGACCCTCATGCAATGGTGTTGGCTTATGGTGTTACCAAGTCTGCGGTTCACGCTCTTTGTAAGAATCTTGTGAAGGAATTTGAAGGTACAGGAACTACGATTAACACTGTTGTTCCTGGATTTGTGGAAACTCCTTGGCAAAAGGAAAAGCCAGAAGATATCAAACAGAATATTTACAAGAAAACAGCCATACATCGTTTTGCTACTATTGATGAGATTGTAGATGCATTCCGTTTTTTGTATTGACAATCCTTTTGTAAATGGTAGTTTAATCGAAGTGAATGGTGGGTATAACTATAAGTAATTCGATATGGCGGAACAAAAAATGCATGGTTTCCGTGCAAGATTAGACTATATGTTAAAGCATAATTATGCTATAAATCGTATATTTAATTGGACGGCTAGTTCTTTTATGAAAGTATGGGGATGTTTTATACCTTTTGATGATGAGATAGTAATTTTCAGTGGACACACAAGAAGGTATAATGATAGTCCTCGTACTCTTTACGAATATATGTTAGCTCATCCGGAAAAGTTTGGTCGATATAAGTGTGTGTGGGCTCTTGAAGATCCGGAGAATGTAGATATCCTGGGGAATCAATTAAAGTAAAATCTGATACCCTAAGTACTTTAAATATACTTTTGAAAGCAAAATATTGGGTGACATGCGTAAATATAGAACGAAGTCTTCACTACAAAGAAGAGAAAATGTCGGTATCTCAATACATGGCATGGGACTGCATTTAAGCATATAGGTAATGATGCTGGTGTTAGAAAGGATTTTGACTTTAGCAGTGTAGATTATTTTTTGCTACGCCAGCGAGTATGAAAAAAAAATATATATGAATGCTTTCAGGACTCGAGAAGATGCAATGATACCAACCGGACTTCCTCGTAATGATGAACTTTTATCATGTAACTCCTAATGAAATAGGCAGTCTTAAAGATAAGTTGGGGATTGCCACGAGACAAAAAGATAATATTGTATGCACCAACATGGCGTGAGAGTACAGATAACGGGAAGACTTGTGCTATCAAACCACCTATTAATACAAAGAAATGGAAACAGAGTTAAAAGATAATTATATAATTCTTTTTCCGTATGCATGCTTATACTAATCAATTATTGGGGCTTGAATTTAATGATACTATTCGTGATTATTCAGCATATCCTAATGTGAACGATTTATTCAAAGTTGCGGATATTCTTATATCTGACTATTCCGCATCAATGTCTGACTATGCTATTTTAGAACGTCCGGTTCTCTGCTTTACTTACGATTATGAACAGTATCGCGATGAAAGGGGCTTTATCTGGATTTCGATAAAGATATGCCAAGTGGGATATTGAGAACTGAAGATGATGTGTTGAAATATATCAAGAATATGGATTACGAAAAAGAGTGTGAAAAGACTCGTATAATGATTAAAGAAAAAACTGATACATTTTGGGAGGGCATGCTACTGAGATGTGTTTGGTGAAATTGTTTGAAAAATAAATGGAAGAATTATTATTTACAGGTGGTACAGGGTTCTTGGGTAAGAACATGGGGCCAGTTCTGGATAAAATGTATAATGTTACCACATGTGGTATTACTCCACATGATGATATAAAAAGCTAATTTGGCTAAAAGATACCTGATTTACCCCATCATTATGATGTAGTGTTACATGCTTGTGGTAAGGCTCATGTGGTGCCTAAAACTGAAGCGAGAAACAGCTATTCTTTGATATAAACTATATCGGTACAATTCATTTGTGTAATGCACTAGAAAAGGTACACCTAAGGCTCTTGTTTTTATTAGTACTGTGGCCGTATATGTTTGTAAAATTTGGTGAACTGATCACCGAAGAACATTCACTGGATGGTGATACTCCATATGCTAAAAAGCAAGATTTTGGCCGAGGAATATCTGACTAAATGGTGTAAGATGCATAATGTTATTCTCGGAATCCTTCGTCCTTCACTTCTTGCAGGTAAAGGTGCTCCAGGTAATTTGGGTGCTATGGTAAATGGTGTGAAGAAAGGGTGTATTATTCGAATATTGCCGGAGGCAGGGCCGAAAAGTATTTTAATGGCAGAAGATATTGCTCGTATCATGCCTGCTTTGGTTTAAGAAAGGTGGTGTATATAATGTATAGATACATTTCAGCCAACATTTGGCCAAATTAGTGAATCAGTAGCAAATCAATTGGGTAGAGGAAACTATGAGTATTCCGATGTGGATAATTCTAAATGTATGGCTTTTGTCGATGATTTTTGAGTCCTAAAGTTTCCTATCAATAGCTATAAATTAGAAAAA
>VOFC01004107.1_pt1 | contig 17826 bp, 24 predicted proteins | sample 5384161 | NCBI WGS metagenome assembly VOFC01 (sample SAMN12384722, study PRJNA508395) | human gut metagenome | isolation source: healthy gut B | host: Homo sapiens
ATATGTATAGGTCTTTTTAAATACAGATGATGATTTGAAGTATTATAATGAGAAACATAGATATTTTGCTTCTTCATATTATATGATATCTACGGAGGGTACAGCATGAAGTGTCCATTTTGCAGTAGTGACAACACAAGGGTAATAGACTCAAGACCGGCTGATGACAACAGCTCTATCAGGCGCAGAAGGTTGTGCGATGATTGCGGCAAGCGTTTCACTACATATGAGAAGGTGGAGACAATCCCACTCATCGTCATAAAGAAGGATAACAACCGGGAGCAGTACGACCGCTCCAAGATTGAAAAGGGCGTGCTTCTTGCATGTCACAAGAGACCGATTTCAGCAGATACAATCTCAAAGCTTGTAGATGAGGTCGAGATAGAAATCTTTGCCAGAGAGGAAAAGGAAATCTCTACATCACTCATCGGAGAGCTGATTATGGACAAATTAAAGGAGCTTGATGCGGTAGAATATGTGAGGTTTGCGTCAGTTTACAGAGAGTTTAAGGACGTCAACACATTTATGACAGAGCTTAAAAAGATGCTTGACACCAAATAGTGTTTATGCAGCAGTTTTTATTTAAAACAGGATGGGAAGCAGCCTTGAATGAACAGATTAACAGGGAGACAGAGAATTTTATACTATGAGTTTTTTATACCCGGGAGAGTACATTGACTCGACATACAGCATAGATTTTGATAAATTATATAAGGAGGGCTACAGGGGCATTATTTTTGATATCGACAACACGCCTTGTGACTCATGGTTCGCCTGCTGATGCGCGGGCGATTGCTTTGTTTAAGCATCTTAAGGAGCTTGGCTTTTCGTGCCTGGTGCTCTCAAACAATAAAGAGCCGCGTGTGAAGAGCTTTGCTAAGCAGGTTGGGATAAAGTATATCTACAAGGCAGGAAAGCCCAAGCCATCAGGCTATCGTACAGCAATGGAGAGGCTTGGCACAGATACGAAACACTCTTTTTGTGGGAGATCAGATATTTACAGATATCATCGGAGCTAATCTTACGGGCATCAGATCAATACTTGTAGCACCTATTGACCCGCATGAGGAGATACAGATTGTGCTTAAGCGCTTTATTGAAAAGCCTGTAATTGCATGCTACAAGAGGCATTTAAAGAAAGTAAATAAATAATTTTTAATTAATAATTTAAAATTTGGAGGCATATATATTATGAAGATTGCAATCGGAAACGATCACGCAGCAGTTGAGCTTAAAAAGACAATAATGGAGTACGTTGAGAGCATGGGTCACGAGGTGACCAACTTCGGCACAGACTCAAGTGAGAGCTGCAATTACCCGGAGTATGGTGAGAAGGTGGCTAATGCAGTGGCATCAGGCGAGTTTGACTGCGGAATACTGATATGCGGTACCGGTGTAGGTATCTCAATAGCAGCCAATAAGGTCAACGGAATCCGTGCGGCAGTTTGCTCAGACACAGCCACAGCACGCCTTGTAAAACAGCACAACAATGCCAATATCATAGCCTTTGGTGAGAGGATTGTAGGTGTTGAGCTTGCAAAGGATATCGTAAAGGCTTATCTGACAGCCGAGTTTGAGGGCGGCAGACACGCAAAGAGAATAGCTATGATATCGGATATAGAGGCTAGAAACTAATATAAAACCAATACAAATTCATGCAATAGAAAATAAATACTTGAAATGTATTGCTTTTTATTGTAAAATGGACGAATGAGAGAGCTTAGGCTCGCATGATTTAAGGAGGAAGAATCTAATGATTTCAGCAGGAGATTTCAGAAACGGTGTTACTATCGAATACGAGGGAAACATCTATCAGATTATCGAATTTCAGCATGTTAAACCAGGAAAAGGTGCAGCATTTGTACGTACAAAGTTAAAGAATATCATCAGTGGTGGTGTTGTTGAGAAGACATTCCGTCCAACAGAGGAATGCCCTACAGCACACATTGATCGTAAGGATATGCAGTATCTTTATGCAGATGATGATTTCTATCATTTCATGGATGTTGAGACATATGACCAGATTGACTTACCAAAGGATGAGGTCGGTGATGCACTTAAGTTTGTAAAAGAGAATGAGATGTGCAAAGTATGCTCACACAAGGGCAATGTATTTGCAGTTGAGCCACCACTTTTCGTTGAGCTTACTGTTACAGAGACAGAGCCTGGCTTCAAGGGTGATACAGCAACAGGTGCTACAAAGCCTGCTACAGTTGAGACTGGTGCTACAGTTTATGTACCACTTTTTGTTGAGACAGATGATGTTATCAAGATTGATACAAGAACTGGTGAGTACCTTTCACGTGTATAATCTGTATTTTTATGAGTCTGCACATATTCCGGTATGCCCGGAGTATGTGCAGGCTTTTTTTATTTGTGTGCTGTGTGGCAGGTGAGAATCCCGACAGCAAGTGTCATAAACACATGCGACACAAGCATAGCCCACAGATATGCATCTATCCCATAGTGGGGGACGAGAAGCATAATCATCAGAATTCTTATCGCACAGGTGAGCAGATTGACGAAGAGCACCTGCTTTGCTTTACCCAGACCGTGCAGTATGCTGCAGAGCATTCCACTTATGTGCATCAGTGGGCACAGAAAACACAGTCTTCTAAGGAAATATCCACAAAGCTTCGATGAAAAAAGAAAATCCCCTATAAAATCCGACAGCAGATAGAATATGCATGTAAAGATAAGACCAAAGCATAGTCCGAATAAGGCACAGGAGTTTATGGTTTTAGTGATTTTTGTATCCTTTCCGGCGGCATTCGCTTCAGAAACAGATGGCAGAAGCATCACGCAGGCACAGCTGCAAAGTACACCGGGAAATAAAAGCACGGGAAGGGTGAGACCGGAAATGGTTCCGAATATGTCAAGGGCCAATGCCGGGGATAGTCCGTAGAGCTTAAGAGTTCTCGGGATAAGCACATTTTCGACGGAGGATGAAAAGCTTGCCAATATGTAGTTTAGTGATAAAGGGATGAAAAGCGCAGCCATGCCATAGGCTGTTGTTTTCAGGCTTTTGACTGATATTTTAAAGTATGAGAAATCTTTTTTTATTGTGATAACGGAAAAAAGACGGTTGCGCTCGCTTCGCCTGCCACGATACCGTATATAGAGTATACAGGCTTAAAGCAGCTGCCACCGTCAGATAGTATTGAGTATATCAGATAGCAGGTGCCAATGCGTGCGGTCTGCTCAATTAATTGAGTGGCAGCGGGAACGGCTGCTTTTTTCAATCCATAATAGTATCCGTTTATGCAGGAATGGATAGCAGCGGGCAGAATGGAAAAGGACAGCGCCTTGACAAGCTCTGTGCAGCGTGACTCACTTAAAATACAAATGCTTATGTAGTTGGCATTGGAATACATAATAATTGTGAGTAAAAGAGCAATGGTGGCTGACATAATTATTGCACAAATGAGTATAATCTGCCTGTTTTGAGGTTTTCGGCAACAAGCTTTGATGTAGCAGTCTGAAAGCCGTTGCAGCAGAGTGACATGCATACGGACATGAGTGGAATCACAAGCTGATAGAGTCCCAGACCGGTTGAGCCCATGACGTTATTAAGAAATATGCGAAAGAAAAATCCCATAAACCGACTGGTTGTACCGGCAAGTGTCAGAAAAATAGTTCCGGTCACAAGTGGATTGGATAAATATTTTTTTACAATCAAAAAATCACCTGTCATATGTTGTCTTAGAAGTATATGTACTTCCGGGGATATATATGACAGATGATTGTTTTTTGTGTTAAACAGCTATTTTGCGTCAAACAGCTATTATACTCTTATATGACCGGTATCGTTATTTTAATTTGTGAGATTAACCCATAAAGTGGCGGATAGCCTTGGCTACGCCGTCATTTTCGTTTGTGTCGGTGACGTAATCAGCCTGTGCCTTAAGTTCATCGGTTGCATTTCCCATGGCCACGCCGATGTGTGCGGCTTTTACGATAGCCATGTCGTTTTCGGTGTCACCGACAGCCATTGTCTCATCAGCCGCTATATTCAGGATTTGAGCCAGCTTGTGAAGTGCCACACCTTTGTCAACGCCTGCTTTTGTGAATTCCAGATTACCATAGCCACCGCTTACGAGCGTGATTTCAGGGATTTTTTTCAGATGCTCAAATACTTCGTCGCGGCAGTAGTAGTTATCATCTACATCCTTTGGGAAATTGATGGTCATTTTCTGCATATGGTAATTGTTTTCGCGCATCATTTCAGTGATATCGTTCACACGTTTTCTGGTTGTCATGATGTATTCCTTTATAGAAGGAGGCATTTTGAGATCCTTTGCATCCTCGAGACACTTGTATGGAGAATAGCCACAGCCGTTTATGAAGGCATCCATATGAACGCGCTTTGTCATCAGGTAATCGATTATTGAAAACGCTGTCTCATCAGAAAGGCAGTTTTCGTAAAGACATTTTTGGGTGTCAATTTCGTAGATTGCACTTCCGTTTGCAGTGATAGCGTAGCGGATGCCGGTGTCCTTAATTGCCTCAAACGGCAGCCCTCCGAATGGACGGCCGGTGGAGATGACCACATTTATCCCGGCAGCAGTTGCCTCTTTTATAGCTTTTATATTTTCCTTGGATATCTGACTTTTGTTGTTGAAAAGTGTTCCGTCAAGATCTAAAGCGATAAGTTTCATAAGAAATCCTTTCTTTTGTTTGAAAAATATAGTGTTTTAGTATATTATGGTGAATAGACTATTGATTTTTGTGTTTTAAAATCGGTTACAATGATAATATAAATTTTCACAAATTTCAAGGATGAAGAGCACATAGCTTTTGCTTTGAAATATTTCTTTACACTGTGGAGTGAATAACAGCTGAAACAGAAAAGGAAACGAAATGACAAGAGAAGAATTCAGAAAATATATCAGAGAAAACATAGTTATCCTGGATGGAGCGACCGGTACAAACCTGATGGCAGCGGGCATGCCTGTAGGTGTGTGTCCGGAGGAATGGGTGATGGAGCATCCGCAGGTGATTCTTGATTTGCAGAAAGCTTATGTCGATAACGGCACGAATATTGTTTATGCACCTACATTTACAGGAAACAGGATTAAGCTTTTAGAATATGGTTTACAGGAAAAAATTAACGAGATAAACACCACGCTTGTTGGCCTGTCAAAGCAGGCTGTCGGGGATAGGGCACTTGTAGCAGCAGATATGACGATGACCGGCAGACAGCTTTTTTCCACTCGGGGATCTGATGTTTGAGGAGCTTTTGGAGGTGTACAAGGAGCAGGCGAGGATCCTTGATGCGGCGGGCGCAGATGTTTTTGTGGTTGAGACAATGATGAGTCTTCAGGAGTGCAGAGCGGCAGTGCTTGCGATAAAAGAGGTAAGCGACCTGCCTATTATGGTGACACTCACCTACAACGAGGATGGCAGGACTCTTTTTGGTACACCGCCTGAGACAGCAGTTGTTGTGCTGCAGTCACGAGTGGATGCTATCGGTGTGAACTGCTCGACGGGACCTGCTGAGATGATAGCGCTGGTTGAAAAAATGGCAGAGTACTCTACAGTGCCTCTTATTGCCAAAGCCAAATGCAGGGCTTCCGGAGCTTGAGGATGGTAAAACAGTATACAAGATGACTCCGGATATGTTTGCCGATGCGATGAGAGGGCTTGTGAAGGCAGGTGCATCCATTGTCGGAGGCTGCTGTGGCACCACGCCGGAGCATATCCGTGCACTCACAGAGGCCGTAAAGTCAATGCCTGTTCATAAGCCGCTTGAGCATCATAGAAGAGTGCTTGCATCCGAACGAAAGAATGTAGAGATTGACTTAGATGGCAACTTTACTGTGGTCGGAGAGAGAATCAATCCTACAGGCAAGAAAAAGCTGCAGGCACAGCTTCGTGAGGGAAAGCTTGATCTGGTGCGCCAGATGGCTATGGAGCAGGAGACAAATGGTGCGGGAATACTTGATATCAATATGGGCATGAATGGTATCGATGAGAAGGAGATGATGAAATCGGTTATATATGAGGTTTCATCAACCGTGGACTGCCCTCTTTGTATTGATTCAAGCTATGTGGAGGTAATAGAGGAGGCTCTTAAGATTTATCCGGGAAGAGCTCTAATCAATTCCATTTCTCTTGAGACTGAGAAGATGGAAAAGCTTCTGCCTCTTGCGGCAAAATACGGAGCGATGTTCATACTCTTACCACTTTCGGATGCAGGATTGCCAAAGGATGTCGAGGAGAAAAAGCAGATTATAAATACTATTTATGACAAGGCACTTTCGCTTGGAATGGCACATGAGGATATCGTAGTGGATGGACTTGTTGCGACAATAGGTGCAAATCCAAAGGCCGCAATCGAGTGCTATGAGACCATTGCGTACTGTAAGGATGAGAAAAAGCTTCCTACAATATGCGGCCTTTCAAATATATCCTTCGGACTGCCTGAGCGTATGTATGTGAACACAGCGTTTCTTACAATGGCCATATGCAAAGGGACTCACCATGGCTATTGCCAATCCATCACAGGAGCTTTTTGATGAATGCTGCATTTGCATCGGATATGCTGCTCGACAGACCTGACAGCGATATAGCATACATCGAACGCATGAGCAGGCTTGCGGAGGAAAAGGCCCAATATGAGACTGTTGTTGTGAAAAAGTCGGACAATGATGCGTCTGCTTCAAACGGCACATGCGCAGCGGGCAGTAAGGATGCGGTATTTCAGGCTGTCTTAAAGGGAAACAAGGGCAGTATAATTGATGAAGTAAAGAAAATGCTTTCTGATGGTGCAAAGCCTGACGAGATTATTAATAACAGCCTGATTCCGGCTATTAATGAGGTAGGAGAGCTTTTCAACCAGAAGAAATATTTCCTGCCACAGCTTATCGGCAGCGCAAATACCATGAAGCTTGCTATAGAGCATCTGGAGCCGTTACTTGAAAAGAAGGACTCAGGTGATGATATGCCGACTCTTGTCATTGCAACGGTGGAGGGGGATATCCATGATATAGGAAAGAACCTTGTTGTGCTTATGCTTAAAAACTATGGCTACAACGTGATTGATATGGGAAAGGATGTGCCTTGTGAGGATATTGTCAACAAGGCGATTGAGACGAACGCGGCAGTTATCGGACTGTCAGCTCTTATGACCACCACCATGATGCGCATGAAGGATGTAGTGGAAATCTGCAAGGAAAAGGGCTGTAAGAGTAAGGTTGTAATCGGTGGAGCCTGCATTACACAAAGCTTTGCAGACGAGATAGGAGCCGACGGATATTCAAAGGATGCGGCAGAGTGCGTGAAGCTTGTGGAGAGACTTCTGAATAGTTAAAAATTTTTTTTTTAAATAAAATGAAAAAAGTTGTTGACAATAAGGTGCCGACTGTATATAATAATCAAGTCGGTTGACGACATGGGATCTTAGATCCTTTTAAAGGATATCAATCAATATGGCGAGGTGGCTCAACGGCAACATACCCGGTGCTCATGAGAAAACCATGGAACAGAAAAATGACAGGTCTTTTGTCGGTAAATAATATAACAGAATTTGTGTATCTTGTCGAACAGATAATAAGTGCATCATTATATAGAAACAAAAAAGACGATAAAACCATCTGTGATTGCTCTTGTGGGACCATCAGGATCGGGAAAAACCCAGCTTGCTGAAAAAATGTGTAGTATGGAAAAATTTGAAAATCCTAAAACATATTGTACAAAAAAAAGCAGCAAGCACAGATATATTCCGGAAGAAGAATTTGAAAAACAGATTTTTTTTGAAAAAACAAGATATGCAGGAATCCAGTACGGAACGAAGAAGGAAGATATAGAGGATGTCCTTTTTAAGAGGAAAATATGCGGTTATGCCGCTTGATATGTGTGGTGCGATCGCAATGAAAGACATTTCCCTACAACGATCATATACGTTGCCCGGGATAAGGAAGTTTTAATAAAGGATATAATTGAGCAGTTTTACGGACCGACACTTAACAGTATGGACTCTGTGTCAGACAGGGATTATCTGATCGAGTTTTTGTCCGCACTTTCCACGATCATGATGCATCTGTGACGTTTTTCTGAGGAAATTATCATATGGAATTCCAATGAGTACCAGTTTGTTGAGATTGACGATGCGATACAGCACAGGAAGCTCAATCATGCCACAGAAGAAAAATCCTGATATAGCAGAGCTTGTCAGAGGAAAGACAGGCCGTGTATACGGTGCGCTCACTTCCCTCCTTACAACAATGAAGGGGATCCCGCTGGCATACAACAAGGATATGCAGGAAGATAAGGAGCTGGCATTTGATGCATTCGACACTGCAAAGGGATGTATCGCACTTTTTACGGGAATGATTGATACAATGAAGTTTAACAAGGACGTGATGAGAAAGAGTGCAAACAATGGCTTTACAAATGCCACAGATGCAGCTGATTATCTCGTTAAAAAGGGTGTACCGTTTAGGGATGCACATGGTATTGTAGGAAGAATAGTGCTTTACTGCATCGACAAGGGCATTGCAATCGACGATATGAGTATCGACGAGCTCAAGGCTATCTCTCCGGTATTTGAGGAGGATGTATTTGATGCCATTTCAATGGAGACCTGTGTCAGCACAAGGTGTACAGTTGGAGCACCATCAAAGACATCAATGGACAAGGTAATTGCCGTTTACGACGAGTATATGAAGTCAAATTGGCAGGATGAAGTGTAGTTTTTGTGCATATTTTATAAAAAACAGGGAGAAAAATTATTAATTTAATATAGTTTTTTCCTTGTTTTTCTTACGAGATTCAAGTAATATATTTCCTATAAAGACAGTTGTACGCGACAGACGGACAAAACCTGATTTTAATGTCAAAGTATAGTGTATGGCATGGTCGAAGAAAATCTAGAAGATAGGGAGATTAGAGTAATGAGTGAAAAGCTTAAAGTAGGTATCCTCGGTGGCACAGGAATGGTAGGACAGAGATTTATTTCTCTTTTAGAGAATCATCCATGGTTCGAGGTAACAACAATTGCAGCTAGCCCAAGAAGTGCAGGCAAGACATATGAGGACGCCGTTGGCGACAGATGGAAGATGGATACTCCGATGCCTGAGGCAGTTAAGAAAATCATCGTAAAGAACGTCAATGGGTGAAGAAGAGGTTGCTTCACAGGTTGACTTCGTATTCTCAGCCGTTGATATGTCAAAGGACGAGATCAAGAAGATCGAGGAGGACTACGCAAAGACAGAGACTCCTGTAGTTTCAAACAATAGTGCCCACAGATGGACACCTGATGTGCCAATGGTTGTACCTGAAATCAACCCACAGCACATGGAGGTTATCAAATATCAGAAGGAGCGTCTCGGTACAAAGAGAGGCTTCGTAGCAGTAAAGCCAAACTGCTCAATCCAGTCATATGCTCCGGTTCTTACAGCATGGAAAGAGTTTGAGCCATATGAGGTTGTTGCTACAACATATCAGGCTATCTCAGGTGCCGGAAAGACATTCAAGGACTGGCCTGAGATGGTTGGAAACATCATTCCATTCATCGGTGGAGAGGAAGAGAAATCTGAGAAAGAGCCACTTCGTCTCTGGGGATATGTGGATGATGAGAAGAAACAGATTGTTCCTGCAGAGTCACCGGTTATCACATGCCAGTGTATCCGTGTTCCGGTATTAAATGGTCATACAGCAGCTGTATTTGTCAAGTTCAAGAAAGAAACCCTACAAAGGAGCAGCTCATCGAGGCACTCGAGAAGTTCAGCGGAGTACCACAGGAGCTTGGGCTTCCAAGCGCACCAAAGCAGTTCATCAGATACTGTGAAGAGGATAATCGTCCTCAGGTTGCACTTGATGTGGATTATGAGCATGGTATGGGAATCAATGTCGGACGTCTCAGAGAGGATACAGTCTATGACTGGAAGTTCGTCGGACTCTCACACAACACAGTACGTGGTGCAGCCGGTGGAGCAGTGCTTTGTGCAGAGCTTCTTAAGGCACAGGGTTACATCACAAAGAAGTAGAGTTAGCAATTTGCTGGAAAATTTATTAAGGAGGGCGGATTTTCCGTTTGTGGGCTGTGGGCACCGGTGTAGCACACAGTAGTATTCCTCAGATAAAATATGAAGTCAGCCACGGGATTTTTTCTGGATAGATTATGGCAGTTTGCAAGTCTAAACTGTCATTTAACCTATTGGAATCCCGTGGCAGTTCATATTTTTTCTTCGGAACATACTGTGTACTCTCCGGTGAAGGCAGTGTGTTGAACGGAAAATCCTCACTCTGTGAATTAATTACTATGCAAAAGTCGAGCCTCTTAAAAGAGGCTCTCTTTTTTTTTACTTTTTATTCGTTCAGTTGTTTTAAATAGTTGCTTGAATTTATATTTTATCGTGGTAAAATAGATAGGCTGAGGAGAATATTTTTTAAGAGGTAGAGATAAGTGAAGAATAATAAGTATGAAATTGATATGGTGAACGGTTCAATAATGGATAAGCTTATTTCATTTGCGTTGCCGCTTATGATTTCGGGTATTTTACAGCTGGCATTCAATGCGGTGGATATTATTGTCGTGGGACAGTTTAGTGGCAGCAAATCACTTGCGGCTGTTGGCTCGACTACGGCACTTATCAATGTGTTTGTCAATCTGTTTATGGGTATATCGCTTGGTGCGAATGTGCTCGCTGCCCGATTTTATGCGGCAGGCAAGGATAAGGAGATGTCTAAGACGGTGCACACCTCTATTATGATTGCACTCATAAGTGGTATTGTGATGGGTGTGGTCGGTGTTATTTTTGCAAGGGGTGCGCTGGAAATCATGGGTACACCGGATGATGTCATAGGTATTTCTACTATTTATATGAGGATTTATTTTTGCGGTATGCCATTCTTTATGCTTTATAACTATGGTGCGGCAATTTTGCGTGCTGTCGGCGATACAAAGAGACCTCTTATCTTTTTGATTATTTCAGGCTGTATCAATGCACTGCTCAATCTGTTTTTTGTAATAGTGTGCAAACTGGATGTTGCAGGTGTTGCAATCGGTACGATTGTTTCGCAGTTTGTTTCCAGCGTACTTGTATTATATTGTTTGAGCAAAGCAGATACCAGCTATAAGCTCTGCTTTAATAAGCTTGCGATTGATAAGGAATATATGCTTCAGATATTTCAGGTGGGAATTCCGGCCGGCATACAGAGCACAGTCATAAATATCTCAAATGCCATGCTTCAGTCATCAGTCAATTCCTTTGGCTCAATAGCAATGGCTGGATATACGGCGGCAAACAATATACTTGGCTTTTTGTATGTATCTGTCAACTCAATCACACAAGCCTGCATGAGCTTTACAAGCCAGAACTATGCGGTAGGAAAACAAAAAAGAGAATGGACAGGGTACTGATAGACTGTCTGTTTCTCACGACAGCGGTAGCACTTGTTATGGGAAGTGCTTCATACATATTTGGAACACAGATACTTGGCATATATACTAGTAATAGCGAGGTAATTAAATCAGGACTTGAGATTATTTCGATTACAACAATACCATATTTCCTGTGTGGAATCATGGATCTTTTTCCGGGAGCACTAAGAGGAATGGGATACTCAACTGTACCTATGATACTTTCTATAATAGGAACAGTCGGAGTCAGAATTATCTGGATATATGGTCTGTTTCCAAGCCACAGATCGCTGTTTTTCCTGTTTATATCATATCCCGGTTCATGGATAGCGACAATCATCATGCAGGCTATCTGCTATATGTTTGTCAGAAATAAAGTGAAAGCTACAATAGGAGCTCGGAAATTATAATTAAAATCTATTTGTATATGTGTTAAATTGTGATATAATATTTCCAGTTGATTATTTTGGAGGAATATTTATGAAAGCAAAACACACAGATTTAGAGAAACTTGAGCAGCTCTATAAAGAGTCGGGTAACCAGCTCGTAGTGCTCTACGGAAGGAGAGGCTGTCAAAAGGAGGAGCTCATAAAGGAATTTTGTGACGGAAAGAAATTCTTTTTACTACAGATGCAGACAGGCATCGCCAGAGCATCAGCTTGAGATGATGGGGGAGGAGATAAGCCGTCAGTACAAGGTGAGCCTGAGCAGACAGACATATGAGGAGTACTTCGCGAGAATCAAATCAGGAGACCCTTCCAAGCTCGTCGTGATAATCGATGAGGCACAGTTTGTGGCAAAGAGGGATACATCATTTATGGAAGCAGTTGCAAAGCTTAAAAAGCACAAGCTGTATCCGGGGCCTGTACTTATAATACTTGCCACATCATCTACAGTCTGGGCCACACAAGAGGCAGCAGAGCAGTTTAAGGGAGCCGAAATGAAGCTTGAATCGCTCAATTTCCTTGAGGTTGTAAGACATTTTGAAAGTCTTCCGGTCGCGGAAATCGTGAGAATTTACGGAGCAATCGGTGGAGTTCCGGCATATCTGGATAAGTGGGATGCAGCTAAATCCTTTAAGGATAATATATGCAGGCTCGTATTGACACCATCGGGAGCACTGTATGGTGAGGCGGATGCTGTTATATCCGCAGAGCTTCGAGAGCTTTCTGCATATAGCACAATACTTGCAGCAATCGCAAGAGGTGAGAACAAGCTCAATGATATTTTCCATGCGACAGGATTTTCGCGTGCCAAATCAGCGTATATTTAAAAAATCTTGCCACCTTCAATATCGTGGAAAAAGTAGTTTCATTTGAGACCGGCGGATGGGAAAATGCAAAGAAGGGCGTATATCAGATAAAAGACACATTTGTTAATTTCTGGTTTAAGTTTGTCTATCCGAATATATCCAATTTGTATATGCTTTCAACGGAAGAGTTTTATGATACATATATAGAAAAAAAGAGCTTGATGCGTATCTTGAGAGATATTTCAGGGAGGTCTGCACAGAGTATCTGCTTATATTAAATCAGATGGGACAGCTTCCGTTTACCATAAAGCGTGTGGGTACATGGATTGGAAAGACAGGCCGCATAGACATCGTGGCTCAGAGCGAGGATAGAAGGAGCATCATCGGCTTCTGCAACTGGGACAAGCCAATGATGACCATGGATATGTGCGAGAATATGGCTATGGCTATGGATCAGGCAAGGCTTACATCTGATGACTATTATCTGTTTTCGGCAACAGATTTTGAGCCATGAATGAATTATAGAGGAGCTTATGGGAAAATCACTGATAATAACAGAGAAGCCATCCGTGGCACAGGAATTTGCGAAGGCGCTGCGGGTGAGCGGACGCAATGACGGTTATATAGAAAATGGAGAATATGTGATTTCATGGTGCGTGGGACATCTGGTCGGGCTGGTCTACCCTGAGTCTTACGACATGAAATACAAGAAATGGCGTCTTGAGGATCTGCCGTTTCTGCCAAAGGAATACAAATATGATGTGATAGACAGCGTGCGCAAGCAGTACAATATTGTGCACGCTCTTTTGCAGAGAGAGGACATTGACAGAGTTTACTGGGCAGGCGATGCCGGAAAAGAAGGACAGACCATTGAAGAGAATATCAGAAACTTTGGTGGTGTCAGGGAAGGCATGGAGGAGCTTCGAGTCTGGATAGATTCGCAGACCGAGGAGGAAATCCTAAGAGGCATAAAGAGGCAAAGCCGATGAGTGCGTATGCAAACCTCGGAAAGAGCGGCATCATGCGTACCATCGAGGACTATGCGATGGGCATCAACTTTTCGCGTGTCATGTCGGTCAAATACGGCAATCTGCTAAACGATGCAGCGGGTACACGCTCGTACACGGCAATCGCGGTCGGACGAGTGATGACCTGTGTGCTTGGAATGGTAGTAATCCGTGAGCGCGAAATCAGAAACTTTAAGGAGACTCCGTTTTACAGGGTAATCGGCAGGTTTACGGATGCCGGTGTAGAGGCAGAGTGGAAGGCTGTAGAAGGCTCAAGGTACTTTGAATCACCGCTTTTATACAAGGAAAACGGCTTCAAAGAGGAAAAAGATGCACTCGCTTTAATTGAAGAATTAAACGGCAAACAGGCAAAAGTTAAATCTATAGTTAAGAATATTGCTAAAAAAAGAGCACCGCTTCTTTTCAACCTGGCGGAGCTGCAGGCAGAGTGCTCAAAGAAGTTTAAAATCAGCCCTGATGAGACATTACAGGTGGCGCAGGATCTGTATGAAAAAAAGCTCACCACCTATCCTAGAACAGATGCCAGGGTGCTCTCAAGCGCTGTGGCAAAGGAGATTGGAAAAAAATATAAGCAGGCTTAAAGGTTTTGAACCGACAGCAGACTTTGTGGAGCATATTATGCAAAAGAGGCTATATGCCAACATAGCTGATACGCAGTACACGGATGACAGCAAGGTAACAGATCACTACGCTATCATTCCGACAGGTCAGCTTACAGAGCTTGCGGGGCTTACATCGCTTCAAAGAGCAGTATTTGAGCTGATTGTCAGGCGTTTCCTTAGTATTTTTTATCCACCGGCAGAGTATAAGAATGTGAAGCTTGTCGTAGATGTGGATAAGGAAAGTTTTTTTGCATCATCAAAGGTACTAAAGAGCGAGGGCTATTTACAGGTGGCGAATCCGCCGAAAAAGAAGTCGTTTGAGGAATCAAACGCACGAATACTTGGTAAAAACACTGAAACTGCAGATAGTACAGATGAAAACAGCACAGCAAACGGCAGCAATGATGAGATAGTCGTAAATCCCAAGGTGATGCTTGAGCTTGCCGATAAGCTAAAGGCGGGTGATGAGATAGCATGCCAAGGCTATAATATCAAGTTTGGTAAGACTTCTCCGCCAAAGCGTTATACTTCAGGCTCCATGGTGCTTGCCATGGAAAATGCGGGACAGTTAATCGAGGACGAGGAGCTTCGTGAGCAGATAAAGGGCTCGGGAATAGGCACCTCAGCAACGAGAGCGGAGATAATCCAGAAGCTTGTCCGTATAGGATATCTGAATCTTAATAAAAAGACACAGATACTCACACCTGAAAGCCTTGGCGAGATGGTGTTTGAGGTCGTATACATGACAGTTCCGGCACTTCTTAATCCAAAGATGACAGCCAACTGGGAAAAGGGACTGGACGGAATTACAAGGGGCACGGTGGATTTCTGGGAATACAGGGGAAAGCTTGAGAGCTTTATCCGCAAAGAGACAGAAAAGATGATTGAGCAGAATCTGCGCCCTGAGATTGCAGACCGTATCAGCAGCTTTGCAGGCAAAAATGCCAGAGGTGCGGCGGCCAGACGAAAGATAGGTGTCAAGTGCCCGGTCTGCGGCGGTGAGATAGTGACCACACCGTTTGGCTACGGCTGTGCCAATTACAAAAATGATAAATCAGGATGTAATTTTAATATCGGACAGGTGGCAGGACTTGATATTCCGGAGGAACAGGTCAAAAAGCTGATTGAAGAAGGAATCACCGACACAATCCGTGGTTTTAAGTCGAAGAGCGGCAAACGCTTTGATGCATGCTTAAAGCTCAACAAGGATGAACAGACGAACAAGGTATCAGCCACCTTTGATTTTGAAAATGTAAAGCCGCAAAAGGTCGAGGGCATTGTATGCCCGGACTGTGGAGGCGATATATATGTGTCGCCATACGGCTACCGATGTGCAAACTATAACAGACAGACAGAGGATGGCTGCCATTTCTTCGTTGGAAGGATAGCAGACAAGCAGCTGTCACAGGTACAGTTTTTAGAGCTCATGGCAAACGGCAGAACGGAGACGATAAAGGGCTTTAAATCAAAATCTGGAAAGCGCTTCAACGCATGCCTTGTCTTAAAGAAAGAGCCTGTCACAGAGGGCGGTGAGAAAATGCACACCGTCGTAGCATTTGACTTTGACAATGTGGAGGATGAAATAATAAAGGATGTCGTCTGTCCGCTTTGTGGTGGTCAGATAAAAAAGACATCGTTTGGCTATGGCTGTGTGAACTACAAGGGTGACGAGCCGGGAAGCTGCCGCTTTTCGGTGGGACAGATTGCGGGAAAGACAATCACAGCCGCAAACCTAAAGCAGCTTCTTAATGATAAAAAGACCGAGACCATACGAGGCTTTAAATCCAAAAGCGGGAAACGCTTCGATGCGTGCCTGGTGCTTAAGGAGGATGAAAATAAAAGCTTTCTGTCCAGTTTGATTTTGACCATGTAGAGCCAAAGACAGTGAAGGATGTAGTATGTCCGAAGTGCGGAGGCAAAATCCAGGTGGCGCCGTTTGGCTTTGTATGCGAGAACAACAGACGTGATGATCCTGAGAGCTGCCGCTTTATGGTGGGTAAGGTCGCAAGCGTCAAAATAAAGGAATCAGTCCTTAAGGAGCTTCTGACAAAGAAAAAAGACAGAAGTTATATCAGGATTTGTCTCAAAGACAGGCATGAAGTTTGACGCACCGCTAAAGCTCACAGAGGACGGAGATATAGCCTTTGATTTCCCCGAAAAGCCTAAGCCAATCGAGACCAATGTACTCTGTCCAAAGTGTGGCAGACCTCTCAAAAAGTCACAGTGGAAATATGAGTGTGAGTGCGGCTTCAATGTTTGGCATACTGTGGCAAAGGTGGAGCTTTCAGAGGAAATTCTCACGGAGCTGTTTACTACAGGAAAGACAACAAAAAGAAGGTCACAGGCTTCACCTCCAAGGCGGGAAATGTATTTGATACATGTCTTAAGTTTGAAAATGACCAGATATCATTTGATTTCGATAACCCAGGTGAGGAAGAAGTGCAGAGCGCGGCTGAATTACATAACAATGCTGATACACAGAGCAATACTGATGCACATAACAATGCTGAAGTACAGAGCACGGCAGATGATGCGCCGGATGAGACAACCCTGAATAATACAACCATGGATGAGATGGGAATCCCAGAGGAATTTCTGGCAGGATTTGATATGGCAGCTGATAGTGCACAGGCAGATGATGTGTCGGAGGCGGCACTTGCGGCCGCGCATGAGCTGTTCGGTGAGTAGCTCTGCCTATAATTAATTATTAAATCTATAATTAATATGAATTTTTATATTTATATTTAATACTTATATTTAAGTTTAATATTAAAATGACAGTTAAAAAAATAGTTAATAATTTTCACATAATAAATAAAAGAAAGGACATAGAAAATGGAAAACGCAAAAATAACAAACCTCTATAATCTGGATGAAACAATCGCAAAGGAGTATTTATCACAGTTCACTTATCCATGGGAGGCACTTGCCGGAATAAGTGATTTCATCAAGGAGCTCGGACCAACACTCGACCCTGAAATCTATGAGAAAAGAGGAGAGGATATCTGGGTAGCAAAGAGCGCAACAGTATTTGACAGCGCATATCTGCACGGTCCGCTCATCATCTGCGAGGATGCAGAAATCAGACAGTGTGCCTTTATCCGTGGCAGTGCAATCGTAGGCAAGGGCTCAGTAGTAGGAAATTCCACAGAGCTCAAAAATGTAATCATCTTCAATTCAGTACAGGTGCCACACTACAACTATGTAGGAGATTCAATCCTGGGCTACAAATCACATATGGGCGCAGGCTCTATTACATCAAATGTAAAGAGCGACAAGACTCTTGTAGTCGTAAAGGATGTTTACGATACAAAAGAGGAGATTGAAACCGGCCGCAAGAAATTCGGCGCTATGCTCGGTGACCATGTGGAGGTGGGCTGCAACTCAGTGCTCAATCCGGGAACAGTAATAGGAAGAAATTCAAACATTTATCCGCTTTCAAGAGTACGCGGAGTCATCCCTGCAAACCACATTTTCAAGGACAAGGACAACGTAGTTCTTAAAAAAAATAGTAATGTTGTTTGAAAAAATATTGTATTTTTGTTGTTTTTTGTCGATGATACTCTAGACTTATGACAA
>VOFC01002476.1_pt1 | contig 17823 bp, 31 predicted proteins | sample 5384161 | NCBI WGS metagenome assembly VOFC01 (sample SAMN12384722, study PRJNA508395) | human gut metagenome | isolation source: healthy gut B | host: Homo sapiens
ATACCGTTCGCGGTATCCTGAAGAAGGCCGGCTGAATTGAGTGAGGTCGTCGAAATGAAAGAGTTACTGACTTATATAGTCGAAAATCTGGTTTCCGAGCCGGATGCGATTGCCATTACTGAGAGATGCGACGGCGATAACGTCACCTCTCGCTGCGCCGTTGTAGCACCGGAGATATGGGTCGCGTTATCGGTCGCCAGGTCGCATCGCAAAGGAAATCCGCACACTCATGAAAGCGGCAGGCAATCGCGAGAACAAGCGCAACGGTCGATATTCTCGACTGAGCCTGCGCGGATCGCGCCGAAGGTTAATCACTTCCGGAATGGAAAGCCGGTGCCGTCAGGCGCTGGTTTTTTCGAAAAAATCGCCGCAGCGCGGCGATTTTTTTTTTCTGCGATAAAAAGGGAGAAAGCGAACTGCGTAATGATAACCTCATCCGTCAGGTGTTTTCGCTGCCGCAGCGCGACCGGAGCCTGCGCAAGTTTTTCTCAACCGTTTTCAGGCCAGATATCGGACTGAAACCTGCGGTTGGCACCCCTTGAATCGGGGGTCGGAATTTGCAGGTGAGCAACCCAAATGCAGCGGCAAGTTTTCAGAACTTCCGTGGATTTTGGAACCGTTTTTAAGGGCGCGACGCCGGACTGCTACATGAGTTCGAAGCGGTCGCCGGTCTATGGTCTGCCGCCGGACTGACAAATAAGGGAAAGTTGAGGTTCGAGAGTGGGATAGAAAACCGCAGGTTGCAGGTGCATCGTGCTTTGGCCCCACGGGGCGGCGCGCCCCGTCCGCAGACGGTGAAATCCCCGACAGATAAACGAATCACCATCAATCAAACATCGCAGGAATAAAAACGCTCACAGGCAGGAGGAAAGAACGAATATGCCGAAGAAATTTTTGGAGGCCGGAATCGTCGGCACGCACGGCGTGCGTGGCGACCTGAAGGTGCAGAAGCTGGTGCGACAGCCCTGAGGTGCTGTGCGACTTCGACACGCTCTATCTGGACGAAAAAAACGCCTGTGACCGTCGAAAAGGCGCAGGTTCACAAGAATGTTGTGCTCATGCACATCAAGGGTATTGACACGGTCGAGGCCGCCGAGGCGATGCGAAACAAGGTGCTCCACCTTGACCGTGAGGACGTAGAGCTGCCTGAGGATCTCGTGTTCATTCAGGATATTCTGGGGGTGTTCGATCTGCGCGTTGACCGCGTAATCGGCCGTATCCGTGACGTACTGACCAGTAATCCGGCGCATGATATGTACGAAATCGCCGGTGAGGACGGCCGCCTGATCTACATTCCGGCCATCAAGCCGTTCCTCAAGGAGATCGATATGGAAGCCGGCGTGATCTACGTTGAGAGCATCGAGGGCCTGATCGAATGAACATCGATATTATGACGCTGTTTCCGGAGATGATCAACGCGGTTATGCGCGAAAGCATCATCGGACGTGCACAGATAAGGGTGTTGTCGAGGTCAAGGCAACCAACATCCGCGATTATGCGCCTCGACAAGCACCACAAGGCGGATGACGCGCCCTATGGCGGCGGACGCGGACAGGTCATGCTGGCTGAGCCGCTGTATCTGTGCCATCAGGCGCTGAGTGCCGGCGAGCATGTGCACACGGTGTTCCTCTCTGCACAGGGACAGCCGTTTAACCAGCAGAAAGCGCGTGAGCTGCTCGCGAAGGAGCATTTTATTCTGGTCTGCGGCCATTACGAGGGCATTGACCAGAGGTTTATTGACGAGTGCGTGGACGAGGAAATTTCCATCGGTGACTTTGTGCTGACCGGCGGCGAGATTCCCGCGATGGCAGTTGCGGACGCAGTATGCCGCATGGTGCCGGGCGTTCTGCCGGACGAGAAAGCGTTCACGGCGGAAAGCCACTGGGACGGCCTGCTCGAGCATCCGCAGTATACCCGTCCGGAAAACTGGCGCGGCAGAGAAGTGCCGGAGGTGCTGTCTCCGGGCACCATGCCAATATTGAAGCATGGAACGCGAAATGAGCCTGCGCCGCACGAAAAAGGATCGGCCCGACCTGTTTGCACAGTTTCAGCCGCAGGATAAGCGGGATAAGAAGATTCTCGATAAAATTAACAGCGATGAGCGGTAAAAAGAACCCTTCGGGGTTCTTTTTTGTTGCGCAATGAAAAGAGAGCCTGCTTACACAGACTCTCTTTCCGGACAGCTCCAAAAGGAAAATTATGCGTTTGTATCATTGGCTGCTCGAGTGCGGCCTGTTCGTCCGCAAGAGCAGCCGCGCTTTTTCTCCAGACGCGAGCCGATAAAGTAGCCGACAGCGGCTACAGCGACCGCCCAGACGGTTGCGCTCGGGGATTTCGCCAGAATATCGCCCAGACCGGTACTCCTGCATCTTCTCACCGAGAATACCGACCAGTCCGCACAGGATATAGCCGGCAGCGGCGCCCAGACAGGTCAGCTGGAACACATGGCGCTTCATGCCGAAGATCTTCACATCGGCAGGATCAATATCTTCTTCTTCCTCTTCGGGTTCTGCGTCAAGGATGGCAGGCGCATTTTCGCCCTGCGCGGCGGGCAGGGTATCTTCGGCTGCGGCAGGCAGGTTTTCCTGCTCCTGCATCGGAAACCGCCTGTTCTTCGTCCAGCGGCTGCTGATTTTCGCTCATAGCGAGTACTTCCCTCTTTTCCGGAGAAACGGCGATGGGTCACATCATATTGTTATTGCGCGTGCTCTCGGACGGAATGATGATCGCGGCGACGATATACGCCAGGATACCCGAACCGCCGAGGAAGCATACAAGCGCCCATGCCAGACGGATCAAAGTCGGGGCGAGATCAAAATATTCCGCGATGCCGGCACAGACACCGCACAGCATGCGGTTGGATTCACTGCGATACAATTTCTTGCCATTCATCGTAAAGTCTCCTTTTCTTTTATCATACGTTGTTTTGCGGGTTTCGTCAAGTTACATCTTGACCCTGTGTATCTTGAGGAACAAGGCCGACCTCATATTTGCTCAGCAGGTCGATGCGGCCGCTGCCGCCGACGGTCGCGTTCAGGTCGAGCGAGAAGTCGAGCCGATAGGACTGCGTTTCGGTATCGTAGCGGTTGTCATACAGCGCCGTGCCGCTGCCGTCCTCGTTGAGCTGCACCAGAGAAGTGCCGTTCAGCGTGACTGGACCGCCGTTTTGTGTGTGCCTGTATATGGCACTGGCCCAGATTGATTCCAGCAGGGATGCCGAAATGTTTCCGGTGTTGGTGTGAAGACTGATGTTCTGTGCATACAGCCCATTGGTCGTCAGAGTGCCGTCCTGCGTGGAGAGCTTGATGCTGTCTGCGCTGAGGTTATCCTCGATGAACAGGTTTGCGGACTGCGTGCAGGCAATGTCTATCTCACGGAACGATGTGCTGTCCCGCGGGATAATGAGGGTGACAGTGCCGCTGTTCGCCCAGATGTTTGCTGTCCATTTGCCGTTTTGGGTAAAAGAGCTGGTCGCAACGCTGTAATCGCCGTCCAGCGTAAAGTCCGTGCCCGCGCCGGATACATACAGTATCTCAAAATCGCCGCCCTTGAGCGTCAGGTCGATGCTGGTGATATGGTCGAGCGACTGCTTGGGCAGGCTGTAACCTTCGATGGCATTCCTGCGGGTTTCGAGGTAATCCTGCACCCAGTCAGTGTCAAAATCGCTGTCATCATCGTCATCGGCGGTGACAATGTGGTCGCTGATGTTCACAAACTTATCGGAAAATTTTGTGCGGCATCGCTGAACGGATGCAGCGCACCATTATAGTACACGCTGTAAAACTGTCCGCCGAGCATGACCGACCGTTGTCAGTCCGAGTCCGAGCACCAGCACGGCAGCGCAGGCAATAATGAGCTTTTTCATACATTTCCACCTCCTGTACGGCGGCATCTGTTGCGAATCCAGTTAAACGGCGCACGCAGCACGGCGACAAAGGCGCGGAACACCGGCGGCACAAACAGAATGCTCAGCTTGATGGACAGCAGTCCGAGCAGGATACCGGCGGCAAAGGCAGCCAGTCCGTTGCCGAGTGCGCGGTGACGAGCGCGTTCGCCGGTGTCGCCCACAGTGTGCAGGGACAGCAGGGCAATCACGGCTCCGCCGCAAATCAGCGCAAGCGGAATGCCGTACAGAATGAGCAGTACAGCGAAAATCACCGCGAGCACGGTCACAACGATCGCCAGAAGCACGCCAAGCACGGTTGCACCTGCGCCGAATACGAGCGGCAATCCGATCGGGATGGCGAGCAGCACCAGCACAATCAGCAGCAGCGGACTGATACCGCGCCAGCGGCGCTTCTCTTTATCGGCTGTGCATGCGGTACAGCGGTCAGTTCGCGGTAGTCCGCCAGGATCTGCGCGCCGCAACTTTGCCGGCTCGCCGAGTTCCTCGATGGCCTTCGCCTCGTTTTTTCCGGCCTGCGTCATCAAAATATTCTTCGTAATAGCGCAGAGCGTTCGCGCGTTCCTCCTCCGGCAAAACCGAAAGCGCACGCCGCAGCGCTGCCATGTAATCTGCTCTGTTCATTCGTTCACCCTCCAAAAAGATCGTGTCGATCCTGCTGCGGTAGTTCTGCCAGTCGATGCGGTGTTGCCGCAGAGCGGCTCTGCCGTGCTCGGTGATCTGGTAGTAGCGTCGGTTGCGGCCCGCATAGGCTTGATCGTGGGTGGTCAGGCAGCCGTCCTTCATCAGCCGCCGAAGTACCGGATACAGCGTAGATTCGGAAATATCCAGTACCTTTTTGTACGTCCTGCGTGATACGGTAGCCGTAGGTGCTCTCTCGCTCGACTACGGCAAGCACGATGCCGTCCAGCAGGGAGGACGAGATGGGATAGGACATGGAATCCTCCTCTCCTGTGTTTCTAATAATATTATATGGAATATAATATAGTCCGTCAACAGGTATATCAAAAATAACTATGAAGGAATTGTAAATTTTGTGGGATCAGTGCAGGAAAAACACTGTTTTCACATTGTATTCGCGGAAAAGATAGCGTATAATGATATCTGTATAAGTATGGGCAGAGGGAAACGAACGAAAAGGGCGAATCTGATAAATGAAACTGGCTGTATTATTCGGCGGTATTTTGAGTGAGCACGATATCTCGTGCCTGTCTGCCGCTTCTATTTTGCGAAACCTGAATAAAGATAAATATGAAATCTATCCGGTCGGCATCACCCGTGACGGCGAGTGGTTCTACTGCCCGGACTGCGATCCGGACCGCGTAGAGAGCGGTGCGTGGGGAGCGCATGACCGGCAAGGTCAAGGTCGTTCTGGCACCCGACCGCGGCATGCATGGCATGGTGCTGCTCCGTGAGGGAGAAATCGAGGTTGTCCGTCTGGACTGCGTATTTCCGGTGCTGCACGGCGTCGGCGGCGAGGGACGGCACGATGCAGGGTCTGCTCGAACTGGCCGGCATTCCGTACGTCGGCTGCGGCGTAGCTGCAAGCGCGAACACGATGGATAAGGCACTGACCAAAAAGGTCGTTGAGGGCACCGGCGTCCGTCAGGCGCGCTACTATCTGGCGCTGAGATATGACTTTGAGCGCAATGCCGAGGCGGTTGTCGCCGCGGCAGCGGAAACGCTGGGCGCGTTCCGGTATTCGTCAAGCCGTGCTCGCAGGGCTCGTCCGTGGGCGCTGCCAAGGCGAACAATCTGCTCGAGCTGGCCGGAGGGCCTGACCGAAGCATTTAAGCTGGATACCAAGGTGCTCGTCGAGGAGTTCATCGACGGTCACGAGGTCGAGTGCGCGGTGCTCGGCAACCTCGAACCGCAGGCATCCACGGTCGGCGAGATCGCCCGACGCAGGAGTTCTACACCTTTGACGCCGGTACTGGGGACGAAAAGCTCGCGTCTGTACATTCCGGCACATATCACTGAGGAGCAGCTTGCGACCGTCCGTCAGACGCTGTCCGCGTTTATACCGCACTCGGCTGCCGCGGCCTGTCGCGCGTGGACTTTTTCGTAACGCACGACAGCGGCGAGGTCGTTTTCAACGAGCTGAATGCGATTCCGGGCTTTACCTCGATCAGCATGTACCCCAAGCCGTTTGATTGCCGAGGGCATCGGCTGCCCGAGCCGTTTCGACCGCCTGATCTCTGGCACTGGAGTGAGCACAATGGATAAGCGTGCGGATCGGCGTATTTGACTCCGGCTTGGCGGTCTGACCGCCGTGCGCCGTCTGCACGCCCCTGATGCCGCAGGAAAATATCATATATTTCGGGCGATACCGGCCGTGTGCCGTACGGTACGCGGCCGTGATATCATCACCAAGTATGCCCGGCAGGATGTGGCGTTTCTGCGCCAGTATGACCTGAAATCCATCATCATTGCCTGCAACACCGTGTCCGCTATCGCGCTCGACCTGCTTTCCGAGGAGAACGACATTCCGATCATCGGCACGGTAGAGCCTGCCTGCCGCCGCGCCATGACCATGACGCAGACCGGCAGAGTCGGCGTGATCGGCACGGCGGCCACCATCCGTTCGGGTGCATACGAGAAGTATCTGCACAAAAGGACGGCACGCTCGACCTGTTCACGCAGGCGTGTCCGCTGTTCGTGCCGCTGGTCGAGAACGGCCGCGTGCATCGCGGCGATGTGGTCATCGAAACGGTCGTGAAGGGAATATTCACGCCGCTGAAGGACGCAGGTGTGGATACGCTTATACTCGGCTGCACGCATTATCCGCTGCTTGAGGAGGTCATCGGCGACTTTATGGGGCCGGATGTGACGCTCATAGACTCGGGCGCCGAGGCGGCAAATCTTGCCTCCACGCAGTTTGACCCGAAGGGTACGGGCACGACGCAGTATTTCGTTGCTCGGACGATCTGCAGGGCTTTGACCAGCTCGCCGAGCTGTTCCCTGCAGAAAAGGTCGATGTCGGTGCGGAGCTTGTGGATATTTCCCGTTATTAAAGCTGTTTTTACGGCTAAGGAGCATAGAAATATGAAGAAGGACGTTTGGCTGACGATTTCCCAGCAGCAGTTTGCGGGCTGTGACGAGGAGAACATCGACCTGCAAACCGCTGCCACGCTGTATGAGCGCGGCGGAAAAATATTACATCGCATACGAGGAAAGTGAGCTGACCGGACTCGAAGGCACCAAGACCACCGTCAAGCTGGACGGCAAAACGGTTGCCCTCATCCGCACGGGTACGTTTCCCTCACACATGCTGTTCGCTGAGGACGAGCGCCATGTCGGTCTGTATCAGACGCCGGTCGGCAGCGAAATGGCTATCGCCACCCACACCTCGCGTGGTGCACAACACCATCGGCGAGGACGGCGGACACCCATCATCATCGACTACACGGTCGAGGTGGACAACTCTCTCATGGGAGAACACCACTTTGAGATGACGGTATCGACCAAACCGAACATTCAGGTCGTTTAACAAAGTAAAAATAAGAGATTTTAGATATAGGAGTGTACACATGAACGCATATGAGATCGCACGCGCCAGCAACCTGCGTTGTAGAAGCGGCGTACCGCAAGGCTGTAGCCGCAGGCGAGCTGCCTGAGGGCACCATTCCTCCGGTTGCGGTAGAGACCCCGAAGGATTCCTCCAACGGCGACTGGGCATCCACCTTTGCCATGCAGTGCGCAAAGCCGCTGCATATGGCGCCGCGCAAGATCGCGGAGAGCATCGTGGCAAACCTCGACCTCGAGGGCAGCTGCTTTGACACCGTGACCATCGCAGGCCCCGGCTTTCGAATTTCACGCTGAATCAGGGCTGGTACGAGCAGGCTGTCCGCGGTGTATTCGCCATGGGTGAGAATTACGGCCGTACCGAGAGCAAAAAGCCGGAAAAAGTCATGGTAGAGTTCGTTTCCGCCAACCCGACCGGCCTGATGCACATGGGCAACGCACGCGGCGGTGTTCTGGGCGACTGCCTGTCCTCGGTTCTGGACTGGTCCGGCAACGACGTTACCCGTGAGTTCTACATCAACGATGCAGGCAATCAGGTAGACAAGTTCGCGCACTCGGTTGAGGGCCGCTATATCCAGGAGATCAAGGGCGAGGACGCCATCGCGTTTGACGCTTCCTGGTATCAGGGCGACGACATTAAGGCACTGGCGCACGATCTGGTAGAGCAGTACGGCGACAGCCTGCTCGAAAAGACCCCGGAGGAGCGCTTTGCCATTATCGAGGGCACGGTCTGCCGACCAACATTGCCCGCATGGAGCGCGACCTCAAGCGTTACAAGATCAACTACGACGTATGGTTCCGTGAGTCCACTCTGCACGAGAGCGGCTACGTTAAGGAGACCATCGACATGCTGACCGCCAAGGGCGCAACTCTACGAGACCGAGGACGGCGCACTGTGGCTCCGTTCGACCGACTTCGGCTGCGACAAGCGACGACGTTCTGCGCCGCGCAAACGGTTTCTATACCTACTTGCGGCCGATATCGCTTACCATCGCAACAAGTTCGAGAAGCGCGGCTTCGACCGTGTTATCAACATCTGGGGCGCTGACCATCACGGCCATGTAAAGCGTCTGCAGTGCGCTCTGGATGCACTCGGTCTGGACGGCTCTCACCGTCTGGAGATCGTGCTCATGCAGCTTGTCCGCATGATGCAGGGCGGCGAGGTTGTCCGCATGTCCAAGCGTACCGGCAAGAGCCTGACGCTGACCGACCTGCTCGACGAGATTCCGGTCGATGCAGCGCGTTTCTTCTTCAACAGCCGCGCCGCTGAGACCCAGATGGAGTTCGACCTTGACCTTGCTATCAAGCAGGATTCCGATAACCCGCTGTACTATGTGCAGTACGCGCACGCGCGTATCTGCTCCGTGCTCAAGAACGCACAGGAGAGCGGCATTGCGCTGCCGGATACCGGCAAGACCGACCTGTCCGTGCTGACCGGCGCAGATGAGCGTCAGCTCATCAAGCAGGTTGCTCTGCTGCCCGAGGAGATCGTGCAGTCCGCTGTCAGCCGCGATCCGTCGCGTCTCAACAAGTACGCCGTTGCACTGGCGCAGCAGTTCCATCACTTCTACAACGCCTGCCGCATCAAGGATGCCGAGCCGGCTGTCCGCGATGCGCGTCTGACCCTGTGTCTGGCGGCAAAGCAGACCATTGAGAACGTGCTGAAGCTCATCGGCGTAGACGCACCGGAATCCATGTAATTCGCATACCCTCAATCGAACCGCGTTATTCACGCGAGGAGACCCACATGAAAAAATTAGCGAAAAGAATAGCGGCACTGGCGATGACGGCGGCGATGATGACCGCCTCCGCCGGTGCGATCACGCAGGACGGACAGAGCGAAACGTGGTTTGACGGCGTTTGGGCGCTCATTGATGCTTTCGGCCTAAAGGCGGAGCATGATCCGTACGTTCTGCAGAACTATATCAATAAATATCTGGAAAAAGCATCCGGATGAGATGTATGACGTGCTAAACGACATTCTCTCGCTGCTCGATACGCATTCCATGTATCTGTCGAGCGAGGAGTATTCGCGGGGCTTTTCGACGCTTGAGGGCTTTGTCGGCATCGGTGTCGGCCTGCAGGAGACAGAAAACGGCGTACAGATCGCTGAGGTCATGCGCTATTCAGCGGCGGAGGAAGCCGGTCTGCAGATTGGCGATCTTATCGTGAAAAATCAACGGTGAGGACGCAACCAAGCTGAAAAATGCCGATGTAGCATCTAAGCTGCGCGGCGAGGAAGGCACGTCGGTCAAGCTGACCGTGCGCCGCTACGGACGGACATTACCGTTACCTGTGAGCGCCGTCAGGTCAACCGCGTGTACGTTTCCAACAAGACGATGGCGGACGGTGGAGTACATCAAGGTCAGCGCCATCGGCTCGCAGAACGACTGGTCGGCGTTTTCGGAGATTTGGGACAGCCTGCCGTCCAAGAACACCCGTGCGGTCATTCTCGACCTGCGCGGCAACGGCGGCGGCCTGATCGACGCGGCGCTCAAAATGGCCAATGTTATGACACCGGTCAAGGATGCAGTGCTTGCCGGCGTGCGCTACCGCGATGATATGGGCGGTCTGGAGCAGACCTATTTCGACCGGCAATGCGCTGCCGCTGGGCAAGATTGTCGTTCTGGTGGACGGCGGCACGGCTTCCGCGGCGGAGCTGCTGGCAGGCAGCCTGCAGGATACCGGCTCGGCGACGCTCATCGGCAGCAAGACCTACGGCAAGGGACAGGGGCAGTTCCACATTGATCTGGTAAACGGCGACAAGCTGGTCATCACCACGCTGGAGCTCGAGCTGCCCAAGCAGGGCTGCTGGGAAGGTGTCGGCCTGACGCCGGATATCCAGCTGGAAAACCGCAAGGTTACGGTCAATACCAAGGATCTCAAACCGCTCGATACGAGCACAACCCCTGCGTTTTGGCGACAGCTCGGACGCGGTTTACGCCATGACCGAGCGCCTGTCGCTGCTGGGACTGCTCACCGAAGCAACCGGCAGGTATGACGGCGACGTAGCGGACGCAGTAGCGTCCTTCCGGGCGGCTTACGACCTGCCTGCGGCGCTGTATGCGTCTCCGGAGATGCTGAGCGCACTGGACGAAGCGGTTACTGCGCTGAACGGCCAGACCTATCTGGTGGACGATCAGCTGCAGAGCGCACTTGAAATGTGCAGGCTGGCGGCGGCAAACCGCAGCAGTATACCGTTAAGAGTGACGGCAGCTGGACGAAAAAAGTAAACTTTATCAACTGAAATATGAATATTTTTCATCTTCTTAGGAGGAAGAACAACCCTTGGATATTCCTTTATGTCAATCCGAGCATAAACCGCAGCTTTTGCTGAACGATCCGGCGGCAATTCCGCTGTATCATACTGCGCCCGAGAAGTTTGCAGGCGCGCTTGCACCGAATGCTGAACTGTGCGATGCATGGGCTGAAGAGCTGGCGCCGCTGCCGGTCGGCCTGGCGCTCGAGTGTCGCCTGAACCCGATGCGGAGCACTGCGAACGCCCGATCACCATGCACTACATTGAGCAGTGCAAGGAGGTCTTCCGTCCTCTGCCTGCAATGACGGATGATGCGGCGTTCTATTATCTGCATGGTGGCGCGCCGACGTTTCCGGCGCTGCGTGCCGCTGGTGCTGGCTCTGGGCGATCTGTGCGGCCGAACGGTAATTGCGGAGCTGCATGTGGAGGACGATGAAGGCCATCTGCCGGACGGCACGGATGTGCGGGCGGCTATCGGTGTGCTGCAGCGCATTGGCGTTACGACTGTGCTGATCAGCGCACATGATCCCGGAATCGCTGACGCAGGCGCTCGAAATCGCGGCGCCGTATGCGCGGGCTGTCGCTCGGCGTGCATGCACGCGGACTGGCTGTCTCAAACCACACTGTACAACACCGAGGTCATTGTGCCCGACATTACGGAAGCATTCGTCGCAGCGCTGCGCGGCAATCAGGTGGCGTGCAAAACGCTGCCGCGCGATCACGATGATTTTATCTGTGCGCCGGACGGCAAGCACGCGCATTTTATCGCTCCGACCATCGACATTTCAGATGAGATCGAGTGCGGTCCGCATCTGGATGAGGATCTCATCGAAGCCGAGGATGATTCGGGTGCGTTCAAGCTGCTGCTCGAAACCGAAGAGGATGTTGTCACACTGGAGGAATCCCGCTATATGATCTCGCGTCCGCTGTGCCTGTGCGCGGAATCTGCCGACCTGCTCGAGCAGGGTCTGCGGGTATTTCCGGGACTTGCACTGTATGACGGCACATGGGAGCAGGAAGACGCGGTCATTTTCGTACTTCGAGACGAAATAAGGCATGATCCGCTTATAGGGACTTCAAAGTCCCTATATACGAAAGACGGTTCCGGAGAAACCGCCTTTCGATACCCGGAATGACGCCCGGCGCTATCCTTGCGCGACTTCGGTCGCGCTGCGCCCCAGGGGCACTGGTGGGAAACAAAACCCACGCACATGTCGCGGGTTTGTGTTGCGGCGCAATGCGCCGCGGATTGAATGCTGCCGCAGAGCGGCAGTCGCCTGCGGGCGGGATCAAAGACTCGGTGTTTCTGGACGAAAACCGGTCTTTGTAGTTGCAATTATGCAAGCAAATTGTTATTGAATACCGCGCGGAGCGCGGTTATCTGGATAGGAAAGACAGGGTGGAACCTATGGACTGAGAGAAGTTACGATCTACACGACGACCGAGGGCATCGGTCCGGTCGAGGCACTGCTCGAGGACAATGGCGTAGAAGGCTATGTGCTTGAGGATGCGGCGGATTTTGAAAAATTTCTCAAGGATACCGAAATATACTGGGACTATGTAGACGAGGATCTGGTGCGCGAGAAGCGTGCACAGGAGACCTGTCTCAAAATCTATCTGCCGGACAGCGACGAGGGTGCAAAAGCAGTACGCGGATATCCGTGCCGCGCTGGAAAACCTCAAGGCGCGCGATGAGGAGCACGCCTGGGGCCGACTGTGTACCGAAAACCGCGATGACCCGCCAGGAGGACTGGGAGTGGGGCTGGAAGCAGTATTTCAAACCGTTCCCGGTGGGACGCGGCTTTATGATCAAACCCTCGTGGGAGACGGTTGAGGACCCGCAGGGCCGCCGTATTCTTGAAATCGACCCGGCGTCGTCCTTCGGCACCGGCAGCCACGACACGACCCAGCTGTGCATGATGGCGCTCGAGGATGCGGTAAAGCCGGGCGACAAGCTGCTCGATATGGGCACTGGCTCGGGTATTCTGGCCATCGCGGCGGCAATGCTCGGCGCGGATGTGCAGACCATCGTCGATATCGACGAGAACTGTCTGAAAACTGCACACATGAAAATGCGGAAAAAACCATGTCGAGATCGGCAGGGGTCTATGCGGCGATGCGCTGCGCGACCCGGAAGCTCGCCGAGGACATCGGCGGCGGCTACGACGTGATCGTGGCGAATATCGTGGCTGATGTCATCATCGGCATGTCGCCCATGTTTGCGGATAAGCTGGTCAAGGGCGGCACGCTGATCTGCTCCGGCATCCTCAACGAGCGTGCCGAGGAGGTGCGCGCGGCGCTGGAAAAGAGCGGATTTACGATTCTTTCGCACGCGAAGAGCGATGACTGGAGCGCTTTTGCTGCGAAAAAGTGATTTGTTTCAGGATTCACGGAATGTTCACTTGCCAAACGGCTGTTTTTTTTGCTAAAATAGGAAAGGTTATTTGATTATTATGCCTCGATTTTTTGTCGATCAGCAGCCGCAGGACGGCGTGCTGACCCTTACCGGAGAAAACGCGCATCACGCGGGACGTGTTCTGCGTCTGCGTGTCGGCGAAGGTGTTACCCTGTGTGACGGTGCCGGGAATGGATTTTGACTGCACGGTGGAAGCTGTGGAGAAGGAAGCCGTGACCTGCCGGGTCGTAAGCTGCCACGCGGCGGATACCGAACCGAAGCAGTCTATCACGCTGCTGTTTATGGCGCTGCCCAAGGGCGACAAATGGAATTTATCGTGCAGAAGGCGGTAGAGCTCGGCGTCAGCCGTATCGTGCCGTATCTGTCCAAGAATTGCGTTTCCCGACCGGATAAGACCGAAAAGAAGGTGGAACGCTGGCGTAAGATTGCTGCCGAGGCAGCAAAGCAGTGCGGCAGAGGACGTCTGCCGGAGGTGGCAGCCGTTGTACCGGTCGCTCAAGCAATCGCGCAGGCGGCGGAAAGCGAAACAGCACTGTTTTTCTACGAAAACGAGAGGCGGACCGGTCTGCGCGATGCGCTTGCAGGCGGTGTCAGGGACACGGTTTCGCTGATGGTCGGGCCGGAGGGCGGCTTCGATCCGGCTGAAGCAAAGGCAGCCGTGGACGCGGGACTGCAGAGCGTTTCGCTCGGTACACGCATCCTGCGGTGAGACTGCGCCGATTGCGGCGCTTGCGGCCGTGCTCTATGCCGGCGGCAACATGTGAGAAGAAATAAAGGGAGTGTTAAACATTGGCAAAAAACAATGTGGGTAAAAGCCAATTTCTCAGGAAGAGTATACCACCAACAAGGTGCTCGCAGTATTCAGCGTGTGCCTGCTCGGCGTGCTGGTACTGATGATCCTCGAGCGCCTGCTGGGCTACAGCAACACCTGGAAGACCGGCGTGCTGGTAACGCGGGGTGCTGCTCGGTGGGCATTGTCGGCGCGGCAGCCGGCATCATCATGCTGGGACAGGAGCATGCAGGCAAGCGCAGCAGCGTGCGCCGCATCGTGTGCGGACGCAATATGCTGATTGCAAGCATCGTTGCCATCGTATTCCTGACCGCGATCAACTACTACGGCACCATGCCGATCAAGGCGATGTATGTTGTTCTGCCGGTTCTGGCAGTGTATTATCTGGTGTATCATTCTTATGCGCCGGAATTTTTCCTGATTGCAGTAGAGATACCGGTGTGGGTGTTGCGGCAATGCTGGTGATTCACCGCGCGCTGGTTTCGGCTAACCATACATGGATGTCCACCGTGGCGGCAGCAGGTACCGTGGTACTGGCGCTGATCCAGATCGCTGTTACGGCTTCTCTGCGCCGCAAGAAGGGCAAGTTCACCTTCCGCGGCCGCAAGATCGACACCCAGTTCAGCAAGAACGCGTACCTGATGCTCACCATTACGCCGATCGTGATGGTAGCGCTGACGGCAGTCGTTGTACTTGCGGCAAAGCCATGTCATGATCGCACTGGGTGCGGCAGCGGCATATCTGTTCATCACTGCGGTATACTACACCGTGAAGCTGATGTGATAATTGCATTTTTCCTGTCGAAGCGCGGTGCGTTTGACGAGTTGAACAACAGGCGGCGCAGCCGCCCGCTTTGTCATACCCGAAGGAGGGACATATGAGACGGTTTTTCGGCTTTCTGCTGACCATGGCTCTGCTTGGCGGCGGTGTATTCTGGCTGCCGTATCTGCAGGCGGAGCCGGTGGATAACGTCTATCAGGCGGCAGATCTGCTCCGGCAGGACGCGCGGAGAACGGCGGAAACGGCGTTGCCTTCCGCGAGGACAACGTGGATGCGGACGAGGTGTACCGGGCGCTGGAGGCGCAGTATCCATACGCATTCGCGCTGCACGCGGTAACACGGCCGAACAAGACCATCGAGCTGAACGCCGAGGTTTCTCGGCAGGCGCGGCAGGAGCAGGCGTGGGGAGTATGCCAAGGTGCTGACAGCTGGTTCGATCTCACAGACCATGACGGCCGAGGAGAAACTGCGTGCGCTGCACGATACCCTCATCCGCCAGTGCGAGTACGATGTGGATACGGCAGAGGAGGATGCTCCGGACGGCTCGGCACCTGCTTTTTGCGGCAGACGGCGCGCTGCTCGATCATAAGGCCGTGTGCGCCGGTTACGGCCGCGCGTATGAGATGCTGTGCAAGGCGGCAGGCATTCAGGTCATCTATGTCGCATCCGAGGAAATGAACCACGGCTGGAATGCCGTGCGGCTGGGCGGCACAACATATTACATCGACTGCACGTTTGACGACCCGATTCCGGACAGAGGCGAATATGTATCCGATCAGTATTTTATGCTCACCGGAGATGAGCTGGCGCAGACGCATACCTGGAATGAGGCGTTCTACGAAGCAGCTTCTGGACAGTCTGGAGCAGGGCGGAAAATAGCGGAAAATCGGTTCGAAACTTTTTCAAAATTTTTTGAAAAAAAGGTGTTGACATTTGCTCGATTATGGACTATACTAAACAAGTCGTCAGCGAGCGGGCGATAACAACGGAAAAAGGATATGGCGGTATAGCTTAGTTGGCTAGAGCGTCCGGTTCATACCCGGAAGGTCATTGGTTCAAGTCCAATTACCGCTACCATTTTCCCTTGGCCCGTTGGTCAAGCGGTCAAGACACCGCCCTTTCACGGCGGTAACGGGGTTCGATTCCCCACGGGTCACCACTTGGAAGTTTAGCTCAGCTGGGAGAGCATCTGCCTTACAAGCAGAGGGTCAGCGGTTCGAGCCCGTTAACTTCCACCACGAAAACCACTCACGAAAGTGAGTGGTTTTTTTTTGTCTTTAGAAACCGCCGGCTTTCCGGGGCATACGAGGCGCGCAGCTACGTTCCTGTTCGGGCGGCACCTTTTCCTGCACGGATTGACCGGGGTACCCTGAACCGCGCAGGCGGTTCACCCTTTCCGGGCGGGAGGTTTTTCGCTGAGATTCAGCGAGGAAAACACCGTCTGCGGACGGCGGGAACGTCTTGCCGCGCCCCGGCGGGGCAAGAGGGTAGACACCAAGGTTTTCTACCCTCTTAACTCCCACTTCCTTTTGGGAGGGTCTGGCGCAGATTGCCGACCTGTGACCGCTGCGAAATAGGGGAACGGCAGTCGGGTTACCACAGCGTGAATTTCGTAAAATATTCGCAGTTCACAGACAGCGTACTGCTACACATACGGTTTCATCTACGCAGAGCGCGGCATAACAGTGCCGCGCAATTTTTTGCGTGTTGTAACGGAAGGCACCTGCGAATTTAGGCGTTTGGTCGATTTATCTTCGCAGGTGCTGTCTATAATAACGTGCTCACGAATTGCGCGGGCACTGCTATGCCGCGCCTGCGTAAACAACCCACATGTGTAGCAGAACGATATCCGGCACTGCGTATAGGTTTCGGCATGGGAGCACACTGTGCTCCCCCTACGGTAAAAAAAAAATCCTCTGCCGTTCCCTATTTTCGAAGCGGTGACATATAGGAAATCTGCGCCAGATTAGGAAGCAAGGGAAAGGCAGGAGTTCAAAGAGGAAGGGGAAACCGTAGGTGTCCCTTCCTCTTTGCCCCAACCGCAGGTGCGGCAATCTCCCGCGCTCCCCGCAGCGCAGCTCGCTGAATTTCAGCGAAAACTCCTCCGCCCGTTAGGGACGAACACGCTTGCGCAGTTCGAGTGCCCTGCTCAGCCGGTGCTGAGAAATGCCGCCCGAATAGGGCGGACCGCCTGCGCGGTTCGTGCATCCCAACGGGTCGGTGCCGGAATAGCCTGCGTTGCGGTTAAACCACCGCAACTTCACATAAACTACGTTTGCGTTACTCCCACATATTTGGTATAATATAACCCGTTAGACAAACTTTTCCGGAATCGAGGGAAATTATGCAACAAGTGACCCGAAAAACGCTGGGTGCGGGAATCAATCTCACCTGCGTGACCACACCGAAGTTTAAGCGGGCAGTGCTGCGTGCGATGCTGGAGTGCTGCCGCTCGGCGGCGAGGATGCCGCGCTGCGCGTGTCTGCTGCCACCAGGTTTTTGCGCCGCGGCACGGCCAGGCTGAACGACATGCAGGCGTTCGGCACCGCGCTTGACGAGCTGTACGGTGCGCGTATTGAAGCCGCAGTGCGCAAGGAGGAGCGAAGAACCTGTGCATCGGCTTTCTGTCCGACTGTATTGATGAGGCTTATGCACCGGGAGCCGACGGTCTGACCGCCGGTGTGATCGGTCTGCTGTGCGATCTGCTGTACAACCCGTATCTGCAGGACGGCCTGTTCTGCGCCGCTTATGTAGAAGAGGGCGAGCGCGGCAACCTGATCGACCACATTGCCGCACTCAAAAAACGATCCCGCGTTCGTGGGCGCCGCGCCGACTGAACGAGCTCATGTGCGAAAACGAGGACTACGGCAAGTCCGCGCTCGGTACGATCGAGCAGGCGGGCGCATTACGCCGGAAACGTTGTACGCGGCTATCGCCGTGCGCTGAGTGAGGCGCAGGTGGGCTGTTCCCACTGCGGTACGATGATGCCGGACAGGTGGAAGCACACTTCTGGCAGCGCCGCTGGCCCAGCCAGCGTGAGGGCACGCTGTATCAGCCGCACACGATCGTGCAGGCGCGGGCCTGCCGGTGATGTTCGTGAGGTCGTTGAGGATGCCGAGGTAACCCAGGGCAAGCTGTCGCTCGGCTTC
>VOFC01004416.1_pt1 | contig 17821 bp, 28 predicted proteins | sample 5384161 | NCBI WGS metagenome assembly VOFC01 (sample SAMN12384722, study PRJNA508395) | human gut metagenome | isolation source: healthy gut B | host: Homo sapiens
TTTTATTCCCAACATTGAAAGCATTACCTTGCTGGTCAGCGGCAGCAGCGATGTGGAGGGCGGCACTTTGAAGAAGAATTGTCCTCCACCATTGTAGGCGCTACCAGTCAATATGTAGAGATTACCAATTTGGAATTGCTGATGGGAGAATTTTTTACCGAGGAAGATAATGAAGCGCTGGAACGGGTGGCTGTGCTGGGCTATGACGCGGCGGTAAGTATTTTTGAAAATGTATACGACGCTTACGGCAGCCAAATTAACATCAACAGCAAAAAATATACGGTGATTGGCGTGTTGACCGAAAACAGGCTCTACGGTGTCGGATATTCTTTGGACAGCGCCGTCTTTGTGCCCTATAACAGCGCTGTCAAATATGTTGGCCCAACAATGCCAGTCCTAAAATTGTGGCGGTGGCGGAGGATGTCAACCAGATAGAGGAAACCATCAGCAATGTGGAAACACTGTTGATGGAGCTGTATCCCAAAGGCAGCTTTACGTCACCGACGCCGGCAGTCAGGTGACGGCCAGCCAACAATCGGCCAACACCATGTCCATTTTGCTGATTGCGGTGGCCAGCGTGGTGTTTGTGGTGGGCGTCATTGGCATTATGAATGTGCTGTTTGTGTCGTTGAAGGAACGCACCAGAGAAATAGGCATTTTGAAAGCGCTGGGCAGCTCCCGCAAGGATATTTTGCTGCAATTTTTGCTGGAGGCCAATTTTATCAGCATTTTAGGCGGCATTGTCGGCGTGGCGGTGGGCTATCTGCTGATGCCGGTGGTGCGGCTGAGCGGTATGAGTGTGGTAGCCTCCACAGCGGCTTCGGTGATTGCGCTGCTGTTTGCCATTTTCACCGGTACGGTGTTCGGCTTTTATCCAGCTTGGCAGGCCGCTTGCTTGAAGCCCATAGAAGCGTTAAATCATGAATAAAAAAGATAGACAGAAAAAACAGAACAGAAGGAGTGCGGACTATGGAACCGTTGTTGCAGCTTGACCATATCAATAAGTCCTATCGTTTGGGGGCAGAACGGGTGCAAGTGTTGTTTGACATCAATTTGCAAGTGATGCCCGGCGATTTTATCGCCATTTTGGGGCCATCCGGCTCAGGCAAATCGACGCTGATGAATATTATCGGCTGTATGGATACGGCCGACGACGGCGCCTATTATCTGAACGGCGAGGCGGTGCATACTGCCGGCGACGCCCAGATGACCCGTATCCGCAATCAGCATATCGGCTTTATTTTTCAGCGCTATCAGTTAATCCCCAAATATGATGTGCTGCAAAACACCATTATGCCGCTGTTAATTCGCGGTGTGAGCCGCAAAAAGGCGGTGGCCATTGCCGAAGAAAAGCTGGAGCTGCTGGGCATGAGCCAGCGGCTGCACCACAAGCCCAGCGAATTATCGGGCGGCCAGCAGCAGCGGGTATCCATCGCCCGGGCGTTGGTGGGCAATCCGGCCATTTTATTGGCCGACGAACCGACCGGCGCTTTGGATTCCAAAACCGGTCAGGATGTGTTACAATTATTTCAGGAGCTGAATGACATGGGCAATACCATTTTGATGATTACCCATGACCCGTCGGTTGGCCGACAGGCCAAGCAGATTGTCCGCATCATCGACGGACGGCTGTATACGGAGCAGGCGGCCGCCTGCGAGTGAGCGTGTTTGGTTTGCCTGAAAACCTAGAATGGTTCTCGCGAAAGCAGGGACTGGCTGGCAGCTATCCCTTTCATGCCAGTACAGTCAACCTCCTTTCCTGTTTTCGCCATCGTGATAGCCGGGTTAGCCCCTCTATCCCGGGCATAAAAAAAATTCCGGCGGTCAGGCTGAGAAAAGCCAACTGCCTTTTGATAACGGCGTCTGCAAGAAGTTTCCTTGCAGGCGTTTTTTGCATTGCGCCACACCTTCACTGGTCTTTTTCGGTTTTTTTGCTATCCTTCGCCTATCCCTCCGTGGCTCTGGACAGTTCCTTGCTTGGGCAAAAGCGTGACGGACAGCGTAGCTAGTCCGGCAAAGCTGCACAGACAAGGCGGTGTCCAGAGCCACGGAGGGATAGGCGAAGGATAGCAAAAAAATCGAAAACATTGCGGCAGCAACCAATCTATGATACAATAACAAAAATGACAACGAGGTGGCATAAGTATGTTTTCTTCCTATTTGCAACAGGTGCAGCAGCAAAAACCGCTGGTGCATTGCATCACCAACTATGTGACCGTCAATGACTGTGCCAATATGGTACTGGCCTGCGGTGCTTCGCCGATTATGGCCGACGATGGACGGGAAGTGGAGGACATTACCTCCATTTGCAACGGTTTGGTCATCAATATCGGCACTTTGAATGAGCGCACCATTGCTGCCATGATCAAGGCGGGCAAAAGGCCAACGCTTTGGGACATCCGGTGATTTTGGATCCGGTGGGCGCAGGGGCGTCGGCGCTGCGTACCGACACGGTATTTCAGCTATTGAAAGAAGTGAAATTTACGGCAATTCGCGGCAATATTTCAGAAATAAAAACAGTGGCTTTGGGCACAGGCACTACCAAAGGGGTAGACGCCGATGTTGCCGACGAGGTGAACGCCCAAACGCTGCCTGATGTTTTACAATTTGCCCGCACATTGGCCAAAGAGACCGGCGCGGTGATTATCATTACCGGTAAGCAGGATCTGCTGACCGACGGCGAGGAAAGCTGTCTGATTTCCAACGGCCATGCCATGATGTCCCGTATTACCGGCAGCGGCTGTATGCTGACCTGTCTGCTGGGCGCTTATCTGGCCGCCAATCCAGAGCATGCCTTTGACGCCTGTGTGGCGGCTGTGGTCGAAATGGGGCTGGCCGGTGAGTTGGCTTATCAGCCGGGCTGCGGAACGCTGACCTTCCGCACCGGCTTGTTGGACGCCATCAGTACCATGACAGCGGAGCAGTTGGATGGAGGTGCGCGGGTTGAATATCTCTGAGAAAAAATTGACCTTATATGCGGTGACAGACCGTAAATGGCTACAGGACGGGCAAACGCTGGCCGGACAGGTGGAACAGGCCATTCTGGGCGGCGTAACGTGGTGCAGCTGCGGGAAAAATATGCCAGCGCAGCAGAATTTTTGGCCTTAGCGCAGGAAGTGAAGCAGGTGACCGACCGGTATCAGGTGCCGTTGATTATCAATGACAATCTGGAAGTGGCTTTGGCGGTGGACGCAGCCGGAATTCATGTGGGACAGGAGGATTTGGCGGCAGCGGCTGTGCGGCAAAAATTGGCGATAAGAAAGTAGTGGGCGTATCGGCCCAAACAGTAGAGCAAGCCTTAGCAGCAGAACAGGCCGGCGCCGATTATCTGGGCGTGGGGCCATATTTCCCACCAGCAGCAAGGACGATGCAGTAGAAGTGGATTTCGCTACGCTGCAGGCCATTTGCCAGGCGGTGCAAATTCCCGTGGTAGCCATCGGCGGCATCACTGCCGAAAATATGACCGCCCTGCAAGGCTCCGGGATTGTGGGTGTCGCAGTCATTTCCGCCATCTTCGGCAAGCCCGATGTCAAAAAAGCAGCCCAGGAGCTGGCAGACAAATGGAAAAGCCTGCGGGAGCACTGTTAAACCTACAGAAGAGAACAGCTTTCCCGAAGAAAAAGCAAGGGACAAACTGAAAACCTTGCAACACTATTGGCTGAGCAGAAAACCAGCATTTTGCTGTATTGTCCACCCCTATTAGAGCTACCAATACAGAAAGCACTGAAAAAGACAAAAAATTGGAACAAAATGTTTCACGTGAAACATTTCTGCTCTAAACATAAGAAAGCGATGGGTGGGCGTATCGTTCACCCATTATGTTATAGAAAAATTATTACCAAGCGTTGCACATTGTTTTTATAGCAGCGTAATTAAAAAATATGAAACCTTGCAAACTCCGCCTGCTCTCTTTATGGATACGGCGGAGCTTTTTTTGGGCTGGCAAACCCGCTTGAAATGCATGTCAAAAGAATTTCTTGCGTTATCTATCACCAGCATGGATAATAAAAAGTGGGAGGTGAGAGCTTGCAGGTAGGAAAACAGATCGCGCGGATTCGCAAGGAACGAGGCATGAGTCAGGAACAATTTGGTCAGTGCTTTCATGTCACCAGGCAAACTGTTTCTAATTGGGAGAACAGCAAAAAGCTACCCTGATTTAGAAACGCTGGTTAAGATGAGCGAACTGTTTGATGTGACGTTGGATTCTTTACTCAAGGGCGATACGCCCATGGTGCAGACCATCGACTGGGAGCGCCGGATGGGCAAATGGTTCAAACGCTTGTTTATTGCTATGGGGATTGTGCTATTATTATTGAATATAATCTTGCCTGCTGTTATACCTCGCGTTACGCCGGAAAAACTGCGCAATGTATCGGAGGGAACAGAGCGGCAAATTGTTATGTATCTCAATTTTCCCAATGATACGCCGTCTCGCGCTATTGTACGCACCTTTTTGGCAGATGCGTACGACAGTTTTCAGAAAAGAAGCTGAAGAAGATTCAATCGGAAATTTATGGAAGGATAGAGGGCGACGCTCCAGCAATTCATTTACAGAATGCTGGTGAAAAAATGTGGGTGGTGTTTCAGGATCAAAGGCACAGAAATATCATGCTTGATGGGCCGCCGGAGATTCGTTTGGAGATTCGCGGCTATGATTCTCTGCAAGCCAAGCCATTGCCGCATAATAAGCTGGAGCCGGTGATCTTTCTGCAATCTGGAACGATGACGCCGACCGATTACGGCTATCTTTGGTGGATCGAGAGCCCCTTTGACGACCCTGCCCATTATGTGCCTCTGCAGGATAAGCCGCAGGACCAGTGGGGTATGGAGATTTGTAGGTATGTAGAGCCCTGCTATGTGGAAGTGCGTTACCAGATTGGGGGCGTTCGCTATGTATCGGTGACCTTCTGCAATGTGGTGGATACGTTGGAAAGTGAGGAGAGATAGATGCAACAATATGCAAAATGCTTTTTGTTTGGCTTATTGCCCTTTGTGCTGAGTATTCCGCTATTTATTTTGTATTTTATACCATTGTGGTTTGTTCCGCAGATCAGCACTGTGCTGACCAGCGGTTTTTTTGCTGATTTGCTGGGGCATTTTGAGCGCAAAGCTGTTGGACAAGCGGAAAAAATGCTGCCGCAGCTGCTTTGTCTGCATTTTGCGGCCATGACTGTCACGCTTGCCGGCGTTTTGGATCATATGCAGGGCAGCATGTTGGCTGCAATCGGCCAGTTCTATTATCAGGCTATTTGGCCTTTGCTGATTCAGGTGACCGTTTTGTTTGATGCTAACGTAACCGCCTATTATTCGCAAACTCCGTGGACTGTCTATGTAACAGGGTTGATAATGGCGCTGACTTCCAGCGCTATTGGCATGGAGCTTAAGAGAAGAAAGCCGGAGAAAACGGCAGAGTGCAACACAGAGGAGGAAACAGCATGAATCAAATAATAAAACGGATTGGAGCAGTCTTTTTTGTTCATACTAGCCATGACTGTCGTTTTTGCAGGGCTTTATCGGGTGGGCAGTCATCTCGGCTATGCAGCCATGACAAAGGCTTTGACAGAGATCGACACAGCTCAGTTCTTGAGCAGTTGATTACCGATCAGGAAGAACCGGCAATTATTTATCTGGGGCGGGAAAGCTGTTCCTATTGTGTGCGTTCCAGCGGCAGTATACGGACCATGCTGCGGCAGAATGATGTGTTGACCAACGGAGAAAGCATCGGGCAGTATTATTTTGATACGGACCGGCATAACGACCAGGCGGCGCAGGCTCTGCGCGAAGCCATCGGCGTGCGGGTTGTACCCAGTGTAGTGGTGCTGCGCGATGGAAACTTATCAGTTTACGAAAAAAATTTTGCGCAGCTGAACCTAAACAAAACCGACAACGGGATGCAAAAGGCAGAAGCCGATTCCCGCTCTGGCCTGTCCGTTGCCATTTACGGCAATTGGTGCGGCCTCAACTACGGCGACGGTACTCCCGTCGATTATGCAGCATACCCAATGTCTGGATGGGCCTAACGGCGCTGCTTATTGCGATGGGATGTTGGTTCAAGCCATCAAAGACCAATTGGAGAGGATGGCCGGTTCTCAAGAAACGGTTGCGAAATTATATCTGAATTATTACATGTTGAAAAACTGGTAAGAGGAAGACGAAGACATATTTTTGCAGTAGGGAGAACAGTGGAACTGTTACGCGAAGAGAAGCGTGACAGTCCCTTTTCTGTATGTTTCTGTATGCAAAAAGCAACAGCCGGCTCTCGAAAGAATCCGGCTGTTGTAAAATATAAGTATGCGGTTGCCCATTGATTTTTTTGAATGACCTTACTTCTCCATGGCTCTGGTTAAGAATGCTCTGGTGCGTTCATTTTTAGGATGATTGAAAATTTCATCCGGTGTGCCGTCTTCTAAAATGATGCCGCCGTCCATAAATACAATGCGGTCGGAGATATCGCGGGCAAAGCCCATTTCATGGGTGACGACCAGCATGGTTAAGCCGCTTTCGGCCAAGCTCTTCATAACCTTCAGCACTTCGCCTACCATTTCCGGGTCCAGCGCCGAGGTCGGTTCGTCAAAAAGTAAAGCGTCCGGCTCCATGGATAAGGCGCGGGCGATGGCCACACGCTGTTTCTGACCGCCCGATAACTGGCGGGGACGGGCGTTGATATATTGCAGCATGCCAACCTGTTCCAGATAGCGTTTGGCCCGTTCTTCCGCTTCCTTGCGGTCTTTTTTCAGAACCTTCTGTTGGCCCACTACGCAGTTCTCCAACACGTTTAAGTTGTTGAAGAGATTGAACTGCTGAAATACCATGCCCACTTTGGCGCAATACTTATGGGTTTTGCCGGAAGTCAAAATATTTTCACCGTGATAAAGAATGGTGCCTGCCGTCGGCGTTTCCAACAGATTGATGCAGCGCAGCAGCGTAGATTTCCCCGAACCGCTGGAGCCGATACTGCAGACAACCTCGCCTTTATGCACATCAAAGTTGATATCCTTTAAGACTTCCCGCGCACCAAAGGATTTTTTCAGATTTTTAATTTGAATAACAGGTTCGTTGGCCATTATTTTACGTCACCTCGTTTCAGGGTGTCAGCGCCGTTAATCACTGGCTCTGTGCCATAGATGGTGTAGGTGTCGGCGCCGGCCGTCTTTGTTTCTAGATAACGCAGGATTTGTGTGATACTGAAACATAACACAAAGTAAATAACACAAGCAATAAAATATGCAGGGAAGGTTTGGAAGGTAGCACCTGCAGCAGATTTAGTCTGGAAAAACAATTCAGTTACGCTGATTACACTCAACACACAGCTATCTTTGATGTTGATAATGAACTGGTTACCTACAGCCGGCATAATATTACGGATAGCCTGTGGTAAAACGACATAAAGCATAGACTGGAAATGAGTCATGCCAATGGAATGGGTGGCTTCAAACTGACCATTATCCACAGAGATAATCCCGCCGCGCACAATTTCCGCCATATAAGCCCCTGTGTTAATCGAGATAATGAACATACCGGCTGATACAGGGTCTAATCGTAGCTTGAACATGAAAGCTGCACCGTAAAAGATAACCGTAGCTTGTACCATCATAGGCGTACTGCGGAAAATTTCAATGTAGGCAGATAACAGAAAATTAAAGAATTTGTACAAAATTCGTTTCACAGCAGGGTCTTCTTTCCGAATGGGAAGTGTTTTATAAACCCCAATCAACAGGCCAATTAGAAAACCAGCTAATGTACCGACGATAGCTAATAAGACAGTAACGCCAGTACCTTTTAAGAGTAGGGTACCATAATTATTTAAAATAACTTGTACCCAATGAAAAAATTCCAAAATAAGTCCTCCTCTCGGAATTATAAGCACTATTTTTATTATAATACAAGAGCCTGTCGAGATACAAGACAGAAAAAAAGAAATTGCCGATTTCAGCAATTTCTTTTTATAACTTTCTTTTAGATTATTTATTATTCTGCAGTTGGTTGATTTAAAATAGCGTCTTCCATCAACTGGTCGCGTTCTTCTTGAGAAATCCCAGCTAAAACTTCATTTACCTGAGCAGTTAAATCGGAACCTTTTTTGATACCCATTGCGATAGCAGCATCGTCAACATTGTATTCAAAACCATTTTCTAAATCAAAACCTACATATGCGAAATTGGAGTTTGCAGCACTGGCAGAGATACCTTCTGGACGTTCAGAAACATAACCGTCAATAATACCGCTTTCTAAGGCTACACGCATAGATGGGAAATCAGGCATTGCAGTTACATGTTCTACGCCTTCAATCTGGTCAATAACAGTGTCATGGAAGGTATTTAACTGACCAGTAATTTTAGCGCCAGCAAAATCCTCCAAGGAAGTAGCATCAGCATAAGGACCGTCAGCACGTACAACAATTACCAGGTCAGACACATAGTAATTGTCAGAAAAATCAATACTTTCTTTCCGTTCAGCAGTTGGAGACATCCCGGCAATGATACCGTCGATAACACCGGACTGTACAGCAGGTACTAAGCCGTCCCATTCAGTTTTTACAATGACCAGTTTTTTGCCTAAGCCTTCTGCTACTTTCTTGGCAATCTGCACATCGTAGCCGTTGGCATATCCGCCGCCGCCTTCAATGGCCACTGCGCCGTTGGAGTCATCCTGCTGGGTCCAGTTAAATGGTGCATAGCCGCATTCCATACCGATACGCAGTTGATTGCTGTTTTCCGCTTCAGCTTGTCCATCTTGTTCGTTGGTGTTGGCATTGCTGCCACTGCCGCAGCCGAACATCCCGATTGCCATAGCGCCTACCAAAGCAGCTGCCAGTACTTTTTTTTCATTGTCATTTTCAAAAATCCCCCTCATAAATGTGAAATCATGTGATACTGAAACGATAGCATAAAAAAAGCAGTTTTTCGCAAGTAGCGGAAGGATAAAAGAAATTTAATATAGGGTTTCTTTATGGTAATGATGAATCTTGTATACAGTTTTTACCGCCATTAATGTCGTTACCACTGGCCTAACGATTCCTGCAACGTGTTTGCCGCATAGAATGCCGAAGAAAACAAAGCCCATACTGCCGCCTTATGGGTTTTCCATCCACGCTTTGCTTAGAATGACCGCATAGGGCACTTACTACAGGTCTATGGTTTAAAAAATCCCCCGCTACTTTTGCCAAAATTCCGACTTGCGCCCCACGCCTTTCTGGTGGGGGACGGATAGCGCTGTAGGCTGTGCAAAGCGTGACGGACAGCGTAGCTAGTCCGGCAAAGCTGCACAGACAAGGCGATGTCCGATGCCCGACGCTTGAAGCGCGTTTTTTTTGCGCAAATAGTCGGGTACACGGAGGAACGGGCGAAGGGTAGCAAATAAAACCGATGGGCAGCAAACAAAATCGAAGTGGTAGCGAAAGCAAATAAAAAAGAAATGTTCTGCCGCTTACAAACAGAACAGCCCAAGCTTTCTTTCAAAGCAAATATTTCCAAATCTCTTGACACATAAAAACTGCGATGTTAAACTATAATTAATATGAGCTGCCACATGGCATTGCTCAGGGGTTTTACTGGAGGACTAGCGAGTCATTGGTGGTGAGACGCTAGTCCTCGTTTTATTTCCTCTTGCTGTGCTTTTGGCGCAAGGAACGTATATGTTCATGCCAGTCTTTCACCAGACGAGTTGCAATCTGGATACTGGACAGACACAAAAAGACGGTATAGGCTACATAGTAAACTGTAATCATTTCATCCATCATACACGCCTCCCTTCCTGATAAATCGTAAGCTGATAGGTTGGGAGCAATAAATAAACAAAGAACTGCATCGCCGCAGCAATGTTTTTATTCGCTAAGCCGAATTTGATATACCCCGCTCAGCACCTAGGCTTGGCGAGAAATAAAATCCTAACTTCATTATAACGGAATATTTTGTAAACTGCAAGAAAATTCGTTCGACATTTTTCTACCCTGTATTTCCTATTATGATTGCTGAACCAATAGGAACCAGACAGAGACTCTCATCCGAGGGTCTCTGTTTTTTTGTGTTTTTGGGTATATAGATGTATTGAAGGCGACACTTTGCGCGTTACTAAGTAGGTAAAAATAGTCCGAAGATTGACAAAACCGGGCAGGGCAAAGTGAAATTCCGGTATCCCTATTGGTTGAGCAGAAAACTGGAATTTTAGCTGTATTGTCCGCTCCACTATTAGAGCTACCAATACAGAAAACGCTGAAAAAGATAAAAATTGGAGCAGAAGATGTGTCACATGAAACATGTTTGCTTCAAACTGCGGACACCTGTCCGAACCAGCTCATTATAGAAAAAACGATGAGGGGCGTATCGCCTCCCCATTTGCCATGACTAACGCTTATCATAAACCGCTGCACTACAATTCGTCACACAACATCGTAAAAAGACGACTCGGCGATTCACCGACTCCTGATAAAGCAAAGCATGCTACAAAGCTAACGGTATAACAAATCGTTCCCATCGCAGCAGCGCTATAAAACGGCAGCAAAAATCAAATGATAATTCTGCTTTCTTTTCTGGCTGTTTTATGCTATAATAGAAAACAAACATTCTTTCTTTTTGCAACAGCGCAGGTAAAATCTTGGTGTCGCTGGCGGTGTGTGTGAGATAGAGAAGGAGCAGCATGGCTATGATTATATTGGGTATCGACCCCGGTACGGCTACCACCGGTTTTGGCATTATCCGGGTGGTGGGCAATTCGATTAAGCCGGTGGATTACGGGATTATCAGTACGCCGCCCGGTGTTCCGATGGAACAGCGGCTGGTGATGATCTACGAGCAGATGAACCAGATTATCGAGAAATGGCAGCCGGAGCAGGTGGCCATTGAAGAATTATTCTTTAATAAAAAATATAACGACCGGTATCACAGTGGGGGCAGGCCAGAGGGGTATTGCTGCTGTCTTGCGCGCAAAAGGGACTGGCTGTCAGCGAATATACGCCGCTGGAGGTCAAGCAGGCGTTGGTGGGCAATGGCCGGGCTGAGAAAAAACAGGTGCAGTTTATGGTCAAAACCTTTCTGGGCCTGCGGGAAGTGCCTAAGCCCGACGACGCGGCAGACGCGCTGGCCATTGCCATTTGCCATACCCATTATTATCAGACGAAAATGAGGGAGTAGAACGCGATGATTAGTTATCTGAAGGGAACTGTCATGCATAAAACGGCAAGCAGCGTTATGGTGTTATGCGGCGCGGTAGGCTATGAGGTGCAGGTGCCGTCCAGCCGCCTGCTGCGTTATGCCCAGCAGCAGCCCTGTGAATTTTATATCTATTATCAGCAGCGGGAGGACGCTGTGCAGTTGTTCGGGTTTGAAAGCTGGGCGGAGCGGGAGTTTTTATGACGTTGCTCAATGTGTCCGGTATCGGGCCGAAAGGGGCGCTGGCCATGATTGGGCAGAGTACGCTGTCCGGTCTGTATCAGGCTATTGCCGGTGAAAACGTGGAATTTTTAACCAAAGTGCCTGGCATTGGCAAAAAAACGGCGCAGCGATTGGTGCTGGAATTAAAAAGATAAATTGCCGGAGTCTGCGTTAGAAGAATTTGCCGCCGCCGGTATAGAGCTGCCGGAGGTAACAACGGCGCCGTTATTGAAAGATGATATTTCCGAGGTATTGCTTTCTTTGGGTTACCATGAAAGTGAAATTCGCAAAATTTATCCCGAACTGAAAAAACTGCAGGGGCAGGATGAACAGACCATCATCAAAAAAGCGCTGCAACTGCTGGCGCGGATTTAGGAGGCTGCTATGGATTTTGAAGACGAACGCCTGATTACGCCCCATGCCATGTTGGATGACAATGCAGGGCAACAAGGTACGGCCCAAACGGCTGGAGGATTACATTGGGCAGAGCAAGGTAAAAGAAAATATGAGTATTTATGTGGAAGCGGCCAAGGCGAGAGGCGAAGCGTTGGACCATGTGCTGTTGTACGGGCCGCCCGGTTTAGGGGAAAACCACGTTGGCCAATATCATTGCCAACGAATTGAATGTGCAAATTAAGATTACGTCGGGGCCGGCCATTGAACGGGCTGGAGATTTGGCCGCAATTCTTACCAATCTGGAGCCCCATGATGTGCTGTTCATTGATGAAATTCACCGCATTAACCGTACTGTGGAGGAAGTGCTGTATCCGGCCATTGAAGATTTTGCCCTGGATATTATGATTGGCAAAGGGCCCAGCGCCCGCTCTCTGCGCATCGATTTGCCGCCTTTTACGCTGATTGGCGCCACCACCAAGGCAGGCATGCTGACCGGCCCGCTGCGGGATCGCTTTGGCGTTATCGAGCGCTTGGAATTTTATACGGTAGAGGAATTGCAGCAAATTGTAACCCGCAGCGCCGACATCCTGGCCATGCCCATTGAAGAAGCCGGCGCTTTGGAGATTGCCCGTCGTTCCCGGGGACGCCGCGGGTGGCCAATCGCTTGCTGCGCCGTGTGCGGGACTTTGCCCAGGTGAAGGGCGATGGCCTGATTACGAAAAAAATTGCCGATTTGGCGCTCAATCAGTTGGAAATTGATGCCGAAGGGCTGGATAAAATCGACCATCGCGTGTTAAAGACCATTATCCGCAATTTTAACGGCGGGCCGGTAGGACTGGAAACCTTGGCGGCTACCATCAACGAGGACAGCGGCACCATTGAAGATGTGTGCGAGCCTTATTTGCTGCAAAAGGGATTTTTAAGCCGTACACCGCGGGGCCGTGTTTGCACAGCGTTGGCCTATGAGCATTTAGGCATTCCGCTGCAACCGTCGTCGGCGGTGGCCGAAACCTTATGGGGGGATGATGTATGAACGGAAGCGAATTAGGCAAACTGCTGATTGTGCTGGGCTTAGGCGCTATCCTGCTGGGCTTGGTAATTATGGCTTTGAGTAAATTCATCAGCCTAGGTCATTTGCCTGGCGATATTTTTATCAAAAGGCGAACACGGCAGCTTTTATTTTCCCATTGTCAGTTGTATCGTGTTGAGTGTGGTGCTGAGCGTGATTCTAAATCTCTTGCACCGCTAGAAAGTGATTGTTTCCGAAAATCGTATCGAAAGCGTTACATCCCCAGAACTCCCGCAGCCAGCGCAAAGAGCCGCGGGAGTTTTTCTGCAACAGCCCTTTTATTCTCAGCAGCAAAGCCGATGGAGGTAATAAATCGTTATGCAACAACAAAGGGGTCGGCGATTCACCGACTCCTTATAAAGCAACGCGCGATACAAAACCAATGGTATAACAAATCATTATGCTATTGCAGCAGCCTTCTGTCATGTTGAGCAAAAGGAAACATCTTCCAGAAAATAAAAACGGAAAGAAACGTCTTCAACTTAAAAAGTCTAACAACCAATCTACCGGATAGATAGGGTACGTTTTGCCATTCTATGGGTTTGACAACCCCGCTGCCGTTGCTCAACTTTACTGGCCTAGCGGCCAGCGGATGCTTTCAGCGCATTCGCACATTCGCACAGAGAAACGTGCTTCAAACGTGCTTCAAACGTGCTTCAAACGCGCTAGCGGCAGCTATCCCTACAGTGTATCTGCCGGATAGAATACAGAAGAAAATAGGGCACTTTCTGCCCTTTTGTGGGTTTCGACTCCCCGCTACCTTCGCCAAAATTCCGACTTGGGATGGACATTGACGATAGTTGTCCTAGCTGTGGCAAACGCCAGCGCAGAACTTCGCGCTAGTTTGACAAAAGCGGACAACTGAGGAAATGTCCAGAGCGACGGAGGAACGGGCGAAGTGTAGCAAATAAAAACGGATAGGGCAAAAGAGTAGCAAAAAAATAAAAACGATGTGTAACAAAAAAATTCCATAGTATTTTCCTTGGAATAAATCATTTTGATGGAACTATTTGTAGAAAACTGGTGTCTAAAGGGATATGGGAAAAGTATTACCGGTTTGCATTTGTGGTAGTTTCCGCTATAATAGAACAGTGAGAATTTTTGCACGATAGCAGACATCTCAAACAACAGAAGAAGGAAGGAATGACATCATGAAGAAGGTAGCAGGGGCAGTGTGTACAGCACTGTTGGCTATGGGCCTATCTGCAACGCCCGCTTTGGCCGCTGATGTAACGGTCACATTGCCTACATTTCCGGTTACGTTGAATGGTGTAACCATGGAGCAGAGTAAAAAGCCAGTATCCAATGCTGGTATACACGGATATTACATATGTGCCGATGACTTGGGCCGATACCCGTCTGTTAGGGTTGGAGTCCAACTGGACGCAGCAGGCAGGCTTGACAATCGCCAAGGCGGCCACAGTGCAGGATCAAAAAACCGCCCAGAACGCTTATAAACCCTACACCACCAGTACAGCCAACGCCCAAAGCTACAAAGCGGTAACAGCCAGCGGCAAGATTACCGTAAATGGCAAGGCCATTACTAACAGCAGCGAGGAGTATCCGTTGTTGGTATTTCGGGATATCACCTATTTTCCGCTGACTTGGCGGTTTGCGGTGAACGAATTTGGCTGGCAATACAGTTTTGACCAGAAAAACGGTTTGGTGATTACGCCGAAAGCTACAGCGTCCAGCGCAACTGTGAATACCCGCGGCGAGATTGTCGGGCAGAAGGTGGTTGTAAATGCCAGCAATGTAAATCTGCGCGCAGATGCAGGTACGTCCAGTTCGACGGTAGGAACGGCGCAAAGGACGATGAATTTCTGGTATTGGGCACCAAAACGGTAGACGGCAAGCCGTGGTATCAGGTGATGTCTGTTTCTGGCGGCAGTCAGGTATGGATTGCCGGTTGGCTGACTGAAAAAAGCGGCAGCTCGGTGAGTACCAGCAGCGGAAGCAATTCGTCCACTTCAAATAATACCGGCAGCAATACCAGCAGCACCAACCAGAATCCTACAACGAGCAGTATGGTTGGGAAAACCGTTACGGTGACCGGCAGCACAGTCAACCTGCGGGCCAATGCCAGCACGACGGCGGCCGTTATCGCCCAGGCCAACCAAGGCGATACTTTCACTGTGCAGGCAGAAAAAACAGTCAGCGGCGATACCTGGTATCAGGTGACTGCGCCCAGCGGCGTTAAAGTGTGGATTGCCGGCTGGCTGACCAAAGGAAACGACCAGCAGCTCCGGCAATACGACCACCAGTACAACCGTTACGGAAAATTATGATATGGTGGGCAAAAAGTGATGGTAAATACCGCAGGCGTAAATTTGCGGACAGAACCGGGCACCAACGCGCCCATTGCAGGCACCACCAGCAAAGGAACCGTATATACAGTTTTGACGTTAAAAACGGTGAATGGACAAGTCTGGTATCAGGTGCAGGCCGCCAATGGCAGTAAGGTATGGATTGCCAGTTGGCTGACCGAAAAAGCCAGCACCAGCAGCACCACAACCAGCACCGCCGGACAAACCCGGTTAACGCTGCAGTCGGTGCAGGAACAGGGCAATAAAACGATTATCACGCTGAAACACGGACAGGGCAATGCCTATAGCACCACCTCGGCTACCGCCACCAGCTTGGTGCTGCAACTGGGCAATGTTTACTTGAATACGACGGATACCATCAATAACAGCTATTCAATGGGCCGTTGCAGCATTTGCAGGTGCAGGATGCCAGCGGCGGTTTGAAGGTAACGTTGACCTTGCAGAAGGGCGCCTATTGTACGGTGAAGGAAAGCGGCGATAATTTGGTGATTACGGCCTATAATCAGCATGCAGCCGGCGAACAGGGTCTGGCTGGCAAGGTGGTTGTCATTGACCCGGGACATGGCGGCAGCGATCCAGGCGCAATCGGGAAGGTGCTGGGTGTTACCGACGCCAATGTGGGCTTAACGGTAGGCCAGAAGCTGCGCGATTTGCTGGAGGCACAGGGCGCCACTGTGATTATGACACGGGATACCGATGTGCGTGTAGGCTTAAATGACCGTCCTGCTATGGCCAATGCGGCAGAGGCTGATTTATTTGTCAGCATTCACGCCAATTCCTCCACCAAAACAGAGCCTAGCGGCATTCAGGTATATTATTATGCACCGTCAACCAATGCCAATCTGTATGCCCAAAGTTATATCCGCAAGGATTTGGCCTCCAAGGTCAGCAGTGGATTGCAGGCAACCACCGGCACCAATTCGGTGGTGATGACATCCAATCTGGCAGTTTTGCGGGAAAACGACCGGCCGTGCATCTTGGTGGAAACCGGTTTTTAAGCAATGAGGCAGAGGAAGCGCTTCTGGCCACCGACGCATACCGGCAGAAATTGGCCAACGGCATTTACCAGGAATTTTGAATTATCTCAATCAATATTAAAAATAGGAACATGGAGCTGTCGCAGCAAAAGGAGCAAACAAGCCTTGCTGCGGCGGCTCTTTTTTTTGCAGCTTGGGAAGACGGCTGCACAGTTGATGTTACGGTTGATGTTTTTGGATAGCGCGGTACAGGATTGCGACAAACACGGAGAGTGTTGTAAAAACTAGCAAATTTTTTTTGTCGGTTGTAGAAGAATGTCCCAATTTGTAGCGGAAAATTACAACTTTCTTGAATAAAGTAGATGTTTCATGCAGCTTTTCAAAATAAACAATTTCCCCCATATAATAGAAGAATATTGGCGATTTTTTTATTATATAGGAGTGAAATTTATGAACGGAGAACGGTTAAGCGAATTGCGGAAAGACAAAGGGTATACGCAGCAACAACTGGCAGAGCTATTATCGGTCAGTAAATATACAATTTCTTCTTACGAAAATGAAAAAACCTCTCCTGATGACCGCAGCCTGATTTTCATAGCGAAATTGTTCAATATATCGTTAGATTATTTAATGGGCTTGATCGATACGCCGGTTTCTTACAATCGTGAACATAATTGCTTGCAACTGCCGTCAGGGATCACCGATTTGCAGCTTGACCAAATTCAGGAATATATCGAGTTTTTGGAATTCCGCAACAAGCGCCAGTCCTAAAACAAAAAAGTGGATAGCAAAAGAGATAGAACTTTTTTACAAAAAATACTGCCGGTATGACTTGTAACCGGTTTGCAGACAGTGTAAAATAAAGATACTTTGAATCTATATGAAATTTTTAATGGATGGTGGAAAACATGAGTCATGATGTAATTTTTGTTACAGGACATAAAAATCCTGATACCGATTCAATCTGTTCTGCAATCGGTTATGCGGCCTTAAAAGGAGAAGGGTATGCCGCAGGACGGGCCGGTGAACTCAATCCGGAAACCCAGTTTGTATTGGAACATTTTGGTTTGCCTGCACCGGAATTGCTGCAGGATGTGGCTGGCAGTCAAATCATTCTGGTGGACCATAACGAAGCCGGACAGGCGGTAGATGGCATTGCCGACGCTAACATTGTAGAAATTTTGGACCATCATAAACTTGGCGGTCTGCCGACATCAGAGCCGATTTTGTTCTGCAATTGCCGGTAGGCTGCACCGCTACCATTGTGTATCAGTTCTATCTGCAGAGCGGGAAAAAACCGGAAGCAGCCGTAGCAGGCGCTTTGTGCTCTGCAATTTTATCCGACACGCTGGCGTTCCGTTCGCCAACCTGCACCGAGTTGGACAAAGCGGCTGCCGCTGCATTGGCGGAAATTGCCGGCATTGCCGACATAGAAGCCTATGCCAAGGAGATGTTCGTGGCAGGCAGCAATCTGGGTTCCAAAACCGAAAATGAAATTCTGTATCTGGATTTCAAAAATTCACTTCCGGCAACACCACCTTTGGCGTGGGACAGGTAACTTCTATGAGCGCGGAAGAATTGCAGGCCTTAAAACCGCGCATGGCAGCCTATATGCAGGAAAGCTTTGCAGAACATGGCGCCGACATGCTGTTTTTGATGCTGACCGACATTATGGACGAATCC
>VOFC01002367.1_pt1 | contig 17815 bp, 29 predicted proteins | sample 5384161 | NCBI WGS metagenome assembly VOFC01 (sample SAMN12384722, study PRJNA508395) | human gut metagenome | isolation source: healthy gut B | host: Homo sapiens
GTCCATCACCGATGGCAAACACTTCATCCGCATCTAAAATATCCGCTTCATTCATTTCTGAAATGTCTACCCCTTCCTCATCAAAGTAGGTCCAGACTTCTTTGGCTCCTTTTACCACAACCGCCATACACTCATCCAGAAAAATCCTTCGCTTCCTCTCTTGTCGCTGCCACTTCTTCCGGAAACAGCTGTAACTGCTTCTCTAAAAATACATCCAATACTTTTTCATCAAATTCAGGCATGATCCTTCTCCCTTCTTATTGATCCATTTAATCATTTCTACCGACCATCGTTCTCTGCTGTCCGGTTATTACTTCCGCTTCAAAAATCTGCAACAGAACTTAGTCCAAGTTATAACAATGTTTTTCAGGACGGAAAGCACACCATTCTCCCAATAGGGCGGGCATGTATATGCTGCTGCCGACTTTACAATCTCCTTGGCATTTTCCACCGCATAACTGTAAGCCGCCGATTTCAGAAGTCCGATATCATTTTCGTTATCACCGAATACCATCGTTTCCTGTGGTGTGATACCAAGTCCTTCCTGCACTACTTTCATGGCATTTCCTTTATCCACCGAAGCATCCATAAAGTCCACCCATTCTTCTCCCGCCATGCAGACTTTTTACCTTATCCTTCCATGCAGGCACAAGGATCTTCTCACCAATCTCGCGGATACTGCCCTTTTTATAGATCGCCAGTTTCACAATATCCACATCATGCGCCAGAATATCGTCTGTCAATGTCACATCATTTCTGTATGCATCGCGGATCAGATGTATGAAATCCGCATCCTTGCTCTCAGGAAGCAGCCATGATCCGTTGATGCCACAACATGACACCCCTTCCGGATAAAAGCCGCGGAGCTGTGCCATGATCGCTGTCACATCTTCCCGTTTCATCTTTGTCACTGCATAATTTTGTCCGTCTTTGATAATATGCGCGCCATTCTCCGCAATAAAAAGCAGATTTCGGTTAACCGGTGCAAACATCTTTCGGATGCTGCCATACTGCCTGCCACTTGCGATCATAAAGTAATACCCCTTGTCCACAAGCTGCTGAATGGTCCCGATCACTTCCTGCGACACCTCTCTGGAGGAATCTTTCACTAAAGTACCGTCTACATCCGTTGCGATCAGTTTGATCCCGGCATGTTTTATTTCTTTCTCCATGTTCTTATTCTTTCTCCTTACAGCTCTACTGATCAATATACTGCAAAAGCTCCAGCGGCTTTTCAATAATGGCATCTGCATGGTTTTCAACAAGTTCCTGTCTGTCGCGGAAGCCCCAGAGTGCTCCCACGGTAAATACGCCCGCACTTTTGCCGGTCTGCATATCCGTGCAGGTATCACCGATATAAAGCACATCCGCTTTGTCCAGATGCAGCTGTTCCAGAATATAATTTACGCCATCCGGCGCCGGTTTTCTTCTGCGCTCCTCGCACTGTCCCACAAGAAGATCAAACGTGTCTTTTTCCGAAGATCTCCTCCACCACATCTACTGTACGCGGCTGTGGTTTGTTGGAGTTCACTGCCAGATGCAGTCCCTTTTCCTTTAGGGCTTTCAAAAGCTCCCGTATCCCATCATAAGGCTTTACCTCATACATGCAGTATTCTTCAAAGATACGGTTATACGCCTCCATCACACTGTCAAAATGCACAAGCTCCGTATCGCCGTCCGCGATCAGGCTCTTGCGGATCAGTTCTTTTGCCCCGTTTCCCGCAAAATACTTATAGCTGTCGATCTCGTGCGGTGGCAGCCCTGCGGTCGCAAGTGCCATATTAGTCGACTTCCATAATGATTTTAAAGTATTTGTTAATGTACCGTCCAGTCAAATATCACTGCTTTTTTCATTCGTCCTCCTGTGTGATCCGGCTCTTTTCCGGGATAAATACTCTGTCCTTTGCCGGATCATCCTTGGCTTTTGCTTCTTCCGCTTCACGGATCGCTTCCTCGCAGAAGGTATCCTGTGCACAGATCAGCTTTTTGCCTCTCTTATCTATTTTTTTTCGTAACTGCCGTCCGCCTGCATCACATGCGCCTTCAACGTATCCGCAAGCTGGACGCGCAGGATATGGATTGCTTTTTCCTTCAGATCTTCCTGTTCTACCGGGAACAGGATCTCCACACGGCGTTCCAGATTTCTTGGCATCCAGTCGGCACTTGACATATATACCTCCGGACTTCCTGCATTTTCAAAATAATAAATACGGGCATGCTCCAGAAGTTTCCGACGATCGAACGTACTGTGATATTCTCACTGACGCCCGGAATGCCTACCTTCAGGCAACAGATACCACGGACGATCAGCTCGATCTTTACGCCTGCTGCACTTGCCTTGTAAAGTGCCTCGATGATATCTCTGTCACATAAGGAATTCATCTTTGCAACAATATGTGCCTTTTCTCCTGCTTTTGCATTTTCCGCTTCTCTGCCGATCAGATATAAGAATTTATCCTTCAGCCAGAGCGGAGCCAGTGCCAGCTTATTCCAGCTCTTTGGCTCGGAATAACCGGAAAGCATATTGAATACGGCTGTTGCATCTTCCCCGATCGCCTCCTGACAGGTCAGAAGTCCTGTATCGGTATACAGCTTTGCAGTCGCGTCATTATAGTTACCTGTGCCTAAATGTACATATCTGCGGATTCCGTCCTCTTCTCTTCTGACAACCAGCGTGATCTTGAATGTGTTTTCAGACCTACCAGTCCATAAATAACGTGACAGCCTGCTTTTTCCAGCATCTTCGCCCAGACAATGTTGTTTTCCTCATCAAATCTTGCCTTTAATTCCACAAGAACAGAAACCTGTTTTCCGTTTTCTGCCGCCTGTGCAAGTGCCTTGATGATCGGCGAATTGCCGCTGACTCTGTAAAGCGTCTGCTTGATCGCAAGTACCTGCGGATCTTTTGCTGCTTTTCTGACAAAATCCACGACCGGCTCAAAGGTCTGGTATGGATGATGCAGCAGGATATCATGCTTTTGGATCTCTTCAAAATATCTGCATCTGCCGGTAATTCTTTGACCGGCTGCGGCGTATACTTCGGTACCTTCAGGGCGTCAAAGCCGTCCATGCCATACATCTTCATCAGGAAGGTCAGATCCAGAGGCCCCGGAATATAATAAATATCCTCTTCGGAAAGTTTTAATTCATTTTTGATGATCTTTAACAACCGTTTATCAATGCCATCCTCTACTTCCAGACGGATCGCTTCTCCCCACTGTCTTTTCTTGAGCTGCTTTTCGATCTCCTTTAACAGATCGGCTGCTTCATCCTCATCAATGGAAAGATCCGCATTACGCATAATACGGAACGGATGCGCACAGATTACATCATAATTCAAAAACAACTGATCGATATTATGCTCGATCACTTCTTCCAGTAAGATAACTGTCGCCGTCGCGCTCTTTTCACCAATCTCCTGCGGAAGCTGTATGATACGCGGCAAAACGGAAGGAACCTGTACGGTAGCAAACTCGATCTCTGCCTTTTCCTCACCCTTTTTCCGTACCAGTGCGCCGATATTCAGTGATTTATTGCGGATCAGTGGGAACGGGCGGGAGCTGTCCACTGCCATCGGTGTCAGAACCGGATATACCTCATCCTCAAAATAACGGTTCAGATATTCTTCCTGCTTTTTCGTCAGCTTTTCATGCTGCGTAATGATATGCAGTCCATTACTGCTCAGCTGTGGCAGAAGACTTCTGTTATACGTGGAATACTGCATATTTACAAGCTCATGTGTCTCTGTGTTGAGTGCCTTTAACTGCTGCTGTGGCGTCATGCCCGCAATATCTTTTTTCTCATAGCCTGCATGCACCATGTCTTTCAGGGATGCCACACGCACCATGAAAAATTCATCCAGATTGGAGGCTGTAATACTCAAAAATTTCAACCGTTCAAACAACGGAATACTCTTATCCCTTGCCTCCCCTAATATTCTGTTATCAAACTGCAGCCAGCTCAATTCTCTGTTTGTATAATAAGCCGGATTACGAAACGGCTTTTCTGATTTTTCTCCCATGTTATGCCTCCATTATTGTTTTCCGTAATTACGCTTCTGTCTGATGACCGGCCGGATCGAATATACTTCTTCAAAGAACTGCGCCTTTGGTTTGATCAATCCCTTTTCCAGTGTGATATCAGCCGCCGTGTCTACGGAAAGTACAAGCTCCTGCTCCTGTTCATGCAGCGTTGCTTTGATCGTCTTGAACTTCTGCTTGTGGCTCCGGTCAAGCCCGTTTGACAGCTTCAGGATCGCTGTCAGCTTTGCCACCTTCAGATAAGAGGCAAGATCCATGCCAAGCTGCTCTCCGTTTTCGTGATAATACGGAAAATCGATCCGGTTGTATTTTACGATATTGGCAACCATTTCACGCTCCAGATGCGACAAACCGATAATCTCCGTTGCCATAATAATACTGTAGGAACACTCTCCCACACTTGTCATACTGATATATTTTCCGCAGTCATACAGCTTTGCAGCGATCTGCAATAGCAGACGCTCTCTTTTGCCGAGCCCGTGGATCTTCTTCATACTGTCAAAGATCGTCAGCGCAATATTCTCCACTGATTCACTGCGTTTTTTACTGCCCATGTACCGCTTGCTGATATTGGCAACACAGGCAAGGATATCCCTTTCAAAATCATGCTCCGGGCTGATCAGCCTGTTACCCTCTGCATACTCGTAAACCATACCGTCACACAGCGTCACACCGGGCGCCCACAACAGCTTTTGCATTCATGCATTCGATCACCCGTTTCATCAGCACAACACTGTTAAACAGCAGAAATACCTTTTCTTCACTGATCCCCAGCTTTTGGCGATCTCTGCTTTGTTTTTGCCCTGCAGCTGACCTGCAAGAGCAATGCAGTCCTCTCTTGTCATATAGCCGCCGCCTGCACACACAGCCGGATTCTGCATCACAGGAGAAAGATAATCATCCACAACAATAATGTTATCGATCTCCCGGTCTTTAAAGTACATTTTTTCAAAATCTCCAGTTGATTGTCCACGATCTCTTCGATCAGCTTTTCATATTGGGATGGTTTTACCTGCATGGAAAGGATCCGCTCACGCATACGCAGCACACCGAGTCTGATGTTCTGCGTTGTGATCAGGGAGTCATTGTCAAACAGAGAAATCTGTACACTGCCTCCGCCGATATCCACGATCGCAGTCCCCTTCTCAATTATCTTCTGGAAGCCTTCGCCCTTGGAAGCGATCGCCTTATAATCCAGGAAGCGCTGTTCGGAATTACTGAGTACTTCTATATCCAGTCCTGTCCGGTTCTTGATCATATCCAGAATGATCAGCCTGTTTTCCGTCTCCCGGAGCGCACTCGTTGCATAGGCTCTGTAAGCATTCACCTTATAAGTACGCATGATCTCTTTAAATTCTTTTTAACACCTCACACAACTCGTTGATCCGCTCATTGCTGATCTTGCCGGTCGTGTAGGTATCCGTACCCAGATCGATCCGGTGTCTGATATCATCGATTTCTCTAAGCCCCGCTCTGGGTGATATTTCAAAAATTTTCATTGCCAGTTCAAAGGAAACCGACATCAATAGCAGCAAATGTTTTCAGTGCCACGTTCTCAATCTCCTTTGTATCATTTTACAAATGCAGTAAATACACAATATTAATAATTACCAAGGATCTTCATATTTCTTGCTTCGTCCCGCAGACCGCGTAGTGCATTCTTCACAGCACTGTCTGCCAGATTTCCTTCAAAGTCCACAAAAAACCGGTATTCCCATGTGCGATCCTCGATCGGGCGGCTTTCAATCTTGCACATATTCAGATTATTATAGATAAAATGAGACAGCATATGATACAGGGATCCGCTCTGATGAGGTACCTCAAAGCAGATGCTGATCTTGTGTGCATCTTTCCGGAAGATCTTCTGATTTGTCACAATGATAAAACGGGTTGAATTATTTTCCGCCTGGTTAATTCCCTTCTGCAGTACTTCCAATCCGTAGATCTTGCCCGCATATTCACTTGCGACCGCTACCTGCGTCTTATCTCCATCATTTTTTACCTTCTGTGCGGCAAACGCATTGTTCTGCATGCTGATCTGACGCCAGTCATACCCCTGCAGAAAACGTGCACTCTGCATCAGGGACTGCGGATGGGAATATACTGTTTTGACTTCGGACAGATCCGTTCCCGGCAGACCAAGCAGACAATGTTCAATTTTGATAATCTGCTCACCGACAATATAGTTTTCAAACTCTACCAGCAAATCATAAATCTCACTGACCATACCCGCTGTGGAATTTTCAATCGGCAGAACAGCAAAATCCGCACTGCCTTCATCGATCGCACTCATCGCATCCCGGAATGTCTCCACATGAAAACTATTGACGGATTCGCCGAAATATTTATCCATGGCAGCCTGCGAATATGCGCCTTCCGCTCCCTGAAATACAACTCTTGCCTTTTGCGTATCCAGTTCATCGACACCAATGAACGGAAGTTTACCAAGGCTTCCTTTTTCTGCCAGCATCTGATACTGCAGCTTTCTGCTCATGGACATGATCTGCTCAAACAGTTCTTCCACACCATGGCTGTTAAACTCGTTATGTGTCTGAGATTTCACCTTTCTGATCTTTTTCTTCCTCACGCGTTCTGTCAAATACCTTTTTCCGGTTTCGATCTTATACTCTGCCACCTGCTTGCAGATATCCATTCGTTTTTCATACAGATCCACGATCTTTCCGTCGATCTCATCAATCTCATCTCTTAATATACCGAGATCCATTGTGTTTCCTCCATTCCGTTTACTATATACGATTTTGTATTTTCTATGCTATCAGCTCTATGTAAAATCGAGCCGATCTCTATGTAAAATTTTTTTTTTCCCTTCCCTGCTCTTTTCCTGCACAAAAACATATTCTGTGCGATTTTATTTTCCGCCTTCATCTGCTATAATGAAGTCAGAAAATAAATATGTTATGAAAGGGATGTTATTATGAACGGTAAAAAAACTGTGATCATTACCATTTCCATTATACTGATACTGATCTTCGGGCTGACAGTCTTATCCAGACTTGCCACAAAGCTTCCGCAGAATTCTTCCGATACAGTCGGAAATACCGCCGGAAACCTGAATAATGGCGGTTATTTCTGTGAGGCAGATAATAAGGTTTATTTTGCAAATGCGTATGATGATTATACGCTTTACAGTATGAATCCCGATCAGACAGAAATTACCAAGCTCGGCAGTCTTCCCTTGCCTTCCTGAATAAAGGCGGCAATTATCTGTACTATTACCAGAAGGAAGCTTTCCAAAGCCTCCGGTCTCGGTTTTCTGATCCATATGTCCGGTATTTACCGCTGCAAAACAAACGGTAAAAATATTACCTGTCTGGACCGCTCCAGCTGTAACACACTGAACCTGATCGGTAACACACTCTATTATGAGAAAGCAGTTGACAATGCAAAAACATTGCAGCTTTATGCAATAAATACTGATAAATCCGATGCAAGGGCTGTCGCGGAATATCTGGTAAATCCGGCAAGTGCCGCAAGTGGTGTGATCTATTATAACGGTACTACAGAGGATCATTACCTTTACAGCTATGATACACAGTCAGGCACCGTTCAGACGTTGTTCGAGTACAACATGTGGTATCCGACTTTATCGGGCAGTTCCATCTATTACCTGGATACGGAAAATAATTATCAGCTTTGCCGCTATGATCTGACAGATGGCAGTAATACGGTTCTGACAACCGACCGCGTGGATCTTTTTAATATAGCGGGCAGCTATGTATACTATCAGAAAAATGATCCGTCTTCCCCTGCTCTTATGCGCATGGGCATCGATGGCAGTAATCCTGAAATTGTAGCAGAAGGTAACTACAGTGATATCAATGTTACCTCATCTTACGTTTATTTTCACAGCTTCGGCGCTGATACACCGGTTTATCAGACCAGCACCTACGGGCCGATATCCGTTATGACCTTCGATGCTGCTAAGGCAGCAGCTCTGCAAGCAATTGACTGATCGTCTTATGCAGCACCGGATGCATGTAAGCCGGTGCTAACTGTGAAAGCGGTTCCAATACAAACTGGCGGTTTTGCATATCAATATGCGGGATCGTCAGTTTTTCTGTATCTATGATCTCATGATCGTACAGTAAAATATCCAGATCCAGCGTCCGCGGTCCCCAATGGATCTTTCTCTCTCTTCCCGCCTCCTGCTCGATCGCATGCAGCTTATGAAGCAGTGCATCCGGCGAGAGAAATGTTTCCGCTTCGATCGCACCGTTTAAGAAATCATCCTGCTCCACACCGCCATAAGGCTCTGTCACGATCCAGTCTGAAGTCCGCAGCTTCCGAAACGCCTGATCGAGCTTGATTTTTTCAACCGCCTGATCCATAAATTCCTTTTTATCACCCAGATTAGAACCGATCCCCAGATACACCTTATGCCAGAACAGGGATCTTGTCACGGATACCGTTTCAAACGAAAGCGGTATCGGTGCCTGTGGCTTACTAAGCTCCAGTTCCAGTCCGTTAACTGCCGGAAACTGCACCAGAACCGCCTGCATTGTCTCTGTTACTGCCTTTTCCAGCAGCTTATAGGTATGCTCCTTTAAGAAGCTCTCCAGAAACAGACAGACCTCTCCGTAATTGACCGCATCATCCAGTGCATCTGTCGTGCCTGCCCGCTCCATATCCACATAGAGCTTTGCATTCACATAAAAATTCTGCCCATTTTCCGTTTCCTGCTCAAACACACCGTGATGTGCAAATATTTTCAAATTTTTGATCGTAATATAATCCATGGAATCCTCTTTCTATTCCGCCTGCAAAATTGCCTTTGCCATCCGCATGGCACGCAGGTTTTCCTTTACATCATGCACCCGGATAAAGCTGCAGCCGGAAAGAACTGCCGCTACCGTGATCGCGATCGTACCTTCCAGTCTCTCATCCTTTGGCAGATCCAGTGTCAGTCCGACAACTGATTTTCTGCTTGCTGCCATCAGGACCGGAAGCCCCAGACTGTGCAGCTCACTCACATTTTAATAACTGTCAGATTCTGTTCATAAGATTTTGCGAAACCGACACCTGGATCGACCATGATCTTATCATAGGAAATCCCCGCATTTTTTGCCAGTTCAAGCGAGTTTTCCAGATCAATCAGAACATCCTTCATAAAGTCATGATAGTCTGTATTCTTTCTGTTATGCATCAGACAGCAGGCCGCATCTGCATCTGCGATCACCTTTGCCATGGCAGGATCGTATTGCAGTCCCCAGATATCATTGATCATATCTGCACCTGCCCGCAAGCCCTCTCTTGCCACACCGGATTTGTATGTATCGAGAGAAACCGGTACATCAAACCGCTTCTTGACCGCCTCGATCACAGGCAGGACACGGGAAAGCTCCTCTTCATCGGAAAGCTTTGTATAGCCCGATCTTGTCGATTCGCCACCAATGTCTATGATCGCTGCACCTTCCTCTACCATGCGCTCTGTCTGTCTGAGCGCCGCATCCAATGTATTAAACTTCCCACCATTTGAAAAGGAGTCGGGAGTGACATTCAAAATGCCCATAATGTATGCTTCGTGCTGTGTGTCAAATGTCTTATTTCCGATAATCATTTCCGTCGTTTCCTCCTGCATAACCTGCCGTTTATCTGTCTTTACTATAATTATTCATCCCGCTGCTTCTGTTGCAGTTTTTATATACTACCAGATGAGCTGTCTGTTTTTCTTATCGCCCTTCCAGTTGCATGCACTTTCCTGTTTACAGCAATAGCAGGGACGGCTCAGCTTATCAGCCCTGTATAACAATCCGTTTAAATCTTTTCTGTCGCGTACCTCTGCCAGTCTGTGGGTAGCGATCGCCGATACGATCTGCTCCGCTTCTTCCTGCATAAAACCGCAGTCTTTAAAATAGCCGGTGCCATCCGTGCACTGACCAATGCATGATCTTCTCCCGTTTCATACTGGATATGCCTTCCGATGTCATGCAATAGCGCTGCTGCATAGATCAGCTCTGCATCCTGTCCGTACGCTTCTGTCAGGTTCAGTATCTCAGCCAGCCTTGCCACGTCCAGAAAATGCCCCATATCATGATGGCAGAACACCCTGTCCTGCTCCTTTTCAGCGTTTTGGGAAACATATTCTATATAAGAAGGATGCGTTAAAATCCGGTTGATACGCTCTGTTTTTTTCTGTTCCATAATTACTGCATCATCCTTTCCCGTTATATCCACAGCTTAGCTGTGCAGCATCTGAAAAAATGTATTCTGCAGTGCTTCATTGTCTATAAAACAGCCTCTTGTGGCAATGCTCACTGTCTGGCTGCCCGGCTTCTTGATCCCACGCATCGTCATGCACATATGCTCTGCCTGTACCATGACCATGGCACCTTTGACGCCAAGCTCATCCATCAGGGCATCTGCGATCTGATCCGTCAGCTGTTCCTGCAGCTGCAACCTTCTGGCAAATACCTCTACCGTTCTTGCCAGCTTGCTCAGCCCGACAACCTTCCCGTCCGGGATATATGCCACATGTGCTTTTCCGTAAAAAGGAAGCATATGATGCTCACACATGGAATAAAAGGTGATATCCTTTTCCAGCACGATGCCTGTATTGTGAGAGGTAAAAAATGTCTTGAGACAGATGCACTGCCGCATCTTCGTCCATTCCCGCCATCAGTTCCTCATACATCCTTGCGATCCGCGCCGGTGTTTCCTTCAGTCCTTCTCTTTCGGTATCTTCTCCTATCCCTTCCAGTAATACCCGGACCGCCTGCTCTATCTTCTGTTTATCTACCATTCTTCTCACGCTCTCTTCGTTTTCATCTTGTCTATAATATCCATGATCTGTCCCAGATAGGAAAGCGATCCGAATGCCAGGATCACGCTGTCCTTATCTGCCAGAAGATAGCTCATCTCCACAGCTTCCTCCAAACTGTCTGCTGCCGTCACACGGTTATGATACTTCGCCACAGTTTCTGCCAGTGTAAGGGCAGACAACGCTCTCGGATTACCGGGCGTTGTGACTGTGATGATACTGTCTGCAAAGGGACTCATGATCTCTGCGATCTTTTCATATTCTTTATCCCTTAATACTCCCATTATATAAATAATCTTCTTATTTGTAAAATAGAATTGCACGGTCTGCGCCAGCTTTCTCGCTGCATCTTCATTATGTGCGCCATCTACGATAAAATACGGCTTTTGGGACAATATCTCGAACCTTCCGTGCCATCCGGTCTGCTCCATGCCCTTTAAAGATCGCCCGGTCTGTGATCCTGAATCCCTTCTGCTGCAAAATTTCTGCCGCCTGCAGGGCAAGCAGGGCATTTGTGATCTGATAATTGCCTGCCAGACGGATCGTAACCGGTAACCGGTTCCTGTATAAAAAGGTCTGTTTTTCCAGCCCGTAGTGAATGGAAGAAGCGGTCTCCGGTTTACTGACTGTCAGTACTGCCTGCTTTTCGAGACAGACTTTCTGAAATACATCCATAACCTCCTCACGCTGTTCCATCGTTACCACACTGCAGCCCTGTGGAATGATCCCTGCTTTTTCTTTTTGCGATCTGCCCGAGGCTATCACCCAGGAATGCCATGTGATCCATGCTGACGGAAGCAAATACCGCCAGAAGCTTTTGCGGATCCGGTATGACATTGGTCGCATCCAGCCTGCCGCCCATGCCCGTTTCCAGCACAACCATATCACAGTTCTTTTCTTTATAATAAAGAAAGCCGAGCACCGTCTCCACTTCAAAAGAGGTCGGATGTGCAAAGCCGTCCGCCACCATTTCATCACAGCATGTTTTCAACTGTGTCAGCAGCCTGCACAATGCTGTCTTCGAGATCATGGACTTGTTGACACAGATCCGTTCCCGGTAGGTGCGTATCGTCGGCGAATTATAACGTCCGACCCTGTAGCCCGCTGCCATCAGGATATTAGATATAAAGGCTGATACCGATCCTTTGCCGTTCGTCCCTGCGATATGGATAAAGGCAAGCTCCTTCTGCGGATCTCCCGCCCTTCTCAAAAAGCTCCCGTATTACAGTCAGCCCCGGTTTACTGCCAAGTGTATTTAAATATGCAATATATTCCATTGCTTCTTTTTTCATTCATGTTTTATACTTCCCCACTCTATACAGACGTCCTGTCTGCTGCTTTTTCACATCATCCTATCCAGTATACAATTTTTACGGAATAAAAAAAAGTCATTTTGTCAATACTGCAAGTATGATAAAAAAATTCTTGACCTGTGGTGTCGTCGGTTGGTGTCTGGAGATCATTTTTACCGCCGCCTGCACAATGAAAAAACATGATATCCGCCTGAAAGGCAATACTTCCTCTGGATGTTTCCGATCTATGGAATGGCTGTTCTCCTGCAGCCCTTGTCCAGACTGTTAAAGGGCAAGCCGTTTCTGCTGCGGGGCAGTGTCTATACCGTCTGTATCTTTGTCACAGAATTTATAACGGGCAGGCTGCTCCAAAAGAAGCATGCCTGCCCGTGGGATTATTCGGAGGCTCCGCTCAATATTGATGGTGTGATCCGGCTGGATTATGCGCCCTGCTGGTTTGGTACAGGACTTCTTTATGAATATATTTTAAACACCATGCACTGACGGATCCGGTCTCTGCAAATGCGTTTCAATTCGTTTCATCTTATATAAGTAGACAGCCAGCAAAAAGAAGCCCGCACCTACCCATGCACTGACATTGGCAATACAGACACCCGTGTAGCTGTGGTGATATGCTGCAAGGAATGCAAAAACCGTACGGCAGACAAGCTCCACAACGCCGCCCATCATTGGCAGGAACCCATAACCTGCGCCCTGCAGTACATTACGGAATACAAAGATCAGTCCAAGCGGTATATAGAAAAGTGCGCTGATACGCATATAAATCGCCGCTGCATCGACTACTGCCTGCACATTGTCGCCAGTCACAAAAACAGGGACGACTGAAACAAGTACTGTCGCCATGAGCACACCGATCACAACAGCATAAACAATCGTCATCAGATTGGCTGCTGTGACACCCTTGCGGATCCGTTTGATATCCGCGATTCCCATATTCTGTGCACTGTAGGTCGCCATTGTGGCTCCCATGGCAAGGAATGGCTGTGTCACAACCTGCTCCACCTTGGAAGCTGCGGTATAAGCTGCTACCATGACAGAACCAAGCAGATTCAAAGCGCTCTGCAGAATGATCGCACCGACCGCCGTAATGGAAAACTGCAGCGCCATCGGAATACCGATCGCTAACTGCTGCATGCTAAGCGTATGCTCCAGCTTCCAGTTCCCTTTTCCCGGATGCAAAATCTCCATTTTCTTATATACATAAAACAGACACAGTACACCGGATACACCCTGTGAAATAATTGTTGCCCAGGCAGCGCCTGCCACTCCCATATCCCAGACGATGATCAGGAACAGATCCAGTCCGCAGTTCAGTACAACGGAAACCAGCAGAAAATACAGTGGCACTTTGCTGTTTCCGACTGCACGCAGAACAGCTGCCATCATATTGTATAAAACATTACAGAAGATACCACCACAGATCACGATAATGTAATCATATGCATCCTGATAAATATCCGCAGGCGTATTCATCAGTGTCAGAAGCTGCTTCATAAAGACCATGCTGAAGAACGTCATGACCGCTGATACGATCACTGCCAGAAGTGCAGCATTTCCCACTGCTCTTTTTTCATGCCTTTAATATCTCCCGCACCAAATCTCTGTGATACAAGCACCGTAAAGCCTGATGTCAGCCCTGATAAAAAGCCGAGGATCAGAAACATGATCGTTCCTGTGCTTCCTACTGCGGCAAGAGCCCCGACACCGACAAAACGACCCACAATAATACTGTCTACCGTATTGTAAAGCTGCTGAAAAATATTACCGATCGCAACCGGGATCAGGAAACGCAGCATCAGACCCATCGGTTTTCCTTTTGTCATATCCAGTTCCATGATTTTCTCCTTTGTCTCATTTATTTTCACTGTCATCCCCGGAAATCCACTGTTTCAGATTTCCTTCTTCGCTGCATTGTATCAGTTTTTCATCAATTTGCAAAGTACTAAAATAAAGTAAGCAAAAAATAATGCTCTTTTTTCTGGCAATATTGTTTCAATTTTATTCCCAGATAAGCATTGCAAGTGACAATACGGTATGCTAATATAATAGGCAAAAAGCAAATCAGAAGGAGGAACTTATGACTGCAAAAAAGAATGTATTTATGGACGTAGAAGTATCAGAAAGTATAAACCGGATCCTGTTGATCACGCACTGCTTGAATCCGTGATCGAAGCAGCTTCTTATGCACCAAGCTGGAAGCATTCCCAGACGATCCGCTATATCGCGATCGAAGGCGAATTAAAGGACAAGATCGGACGTGACTGTACCACTATTTTCCCAAATAATGGTAAAATTATTGAAAATGCACCACTTTTAATCGCTGTTACAGTTATCAAAAACAGATGTGGCTACGAAAGAGACGGTTCCTTCTCTACAGAGCGTGGAGATACCTGGCAGATGTATGATGCGGGTGTTGCCAGCCAGACATTTTGTTTAGCCGCCTATGAAGCAGGTCTTGGCACCGTAATCATGGGATTATTTGACAATGATAAAATTACTTCTTTATTAGAAATCCCGGAAGACAGAGAACTGGTAGCACTGATCCCGGTCGGATATCCGGACGAAACACCTGCAGCTCCAAAAAGAAAAGCTGTAGCTGATTTATTAACGTATAAGTAAACTGATAGAATCGAAGAGAATCATTTCCCTTCGATTCTATTTATGTAATGTCATGCATTGAAGATGCATGATGTAGACGCGGCTCCTGCATGAGCTGCGGTTCCAAATAATGTCAAGAGGAGGGACCCGCTCGCAGAGTGGGAGGAGCCCTGATGACCTGTGCAGACGCCGCGGACAAAGTCCGCTTTGCATGCGTCTGCTCTGACCATACATATAAAGGAGAACAAACTATGAGACATGTAATGAGTCCACTGGATTTTACAACAGATGAACTTGAGCAGCTGTTTAATCTTGCTGCAGACATCGAAAAAAATCCTCAGAAATACGCACACAAGTGTGACGGAAAGAAGCTTGCAACCTGCTTTTATGAGCCAAGTACCAGAACGCGTTTAAGTTTTGAAAGCGCCATGATCAATCTTGGCGGACAAGTTATCGGTTTTTTCCGATGCAGGTTCCTCTTCCGCTTCCAAAGGGAGAAAGCGTTTCCGATACGATCCGCGTTATTTCCTGTTTTGCAGATATCTGCGCCATGCGCCATCCAAAGGAAGGTGCGCCGATGGTCGCAGCTGCACATTCCCGTATCCCGGTCATCAACGCCGGTGATGGCGGACATCAGCATCCTACCCAGACACTGACAGACCTTCTGACGATCCGCAGCCTGAAAGGGCGCCTCGATCATTTTACGATCGGCCTCTGTGGTGACCTGAAATTCGGTCGTACCGTTCACTCCCTGATCCGTGCTCTGGTACGTTATGAGGATATCCACTTTGTATTTATCTCTCCGGAGGAGCTTCGTGTTCCGGATTATATCACGGATATGCTCAAAGAAATGGGCATCTCTTACGAAGAAAACACCAGTCTGGAAGATACGATCGCAGATCTGGATCTGCTCTACATGACAAGAGTTCAGAAGGAACGTTTCTTCAACGAAGAAGATTACGTCAGATTAAAAGATTTCTATATTCTGAATAAACAGAAAATGGAACTTGCAAAACCGGATATGCTTGTACTCCATCCGCTTCCGCGTGTCAATGAAATTTCCGTTGAAGTAGACGATGATCCGAGAGCTGTTTACTTCAAGCAGGTACAGTACGGTGTCTATGTTCGCATGGCACTGATCCTGACACTTCTTGAGCTTGCATAAACGGCGGATCAGGTGCTGAATAGTTACCTAAATGCATGGAAAAAAAGCATGTTACCACGTATTCACAGATTAATATATATAGAAGGAGACAAACCATGTTAAATGTAGGGAAAAATTGAGGAGGGCTTTGTACTGGATCATATTGAAGCAGGCAAAAGCCTGACGATCTATCATCTTCTCCAGCTTGATAAACTGGATTGTACAGTTGCGATCATCAAAAATGCGCGCAGCAATAAAAAAGGAAAAAAGGATATCCTGAAGGTGGAGTGTGATATCAATACACTGAATATCGATGTGCTCGGTTTTATCGACCATAACATCACCGTCAATGTGATCAAGGACGGCAAGATCGTTGAGAAAAGAGATCTGAGCCTGCCAAAAGAGATCAAAAACGTCATCAAATGCCGGAACCCCCGCTGCATCACTTCTATTGAGCAGGAGCTTCCACACATCTTTGTACTGGCAGACGAGAAGAAAGAAATTTACCGCTGCAAATACTGTGAAGAGAAATGCAGAAAAAGAGATCTGTTCTATCAATAAGATAAGCAAAGCCGCATGCAGGTTGCATGCGGCTTATTTTTCTGATATACAAACTTTTATTGATCTGTATCTTCCTCATAAGGCGACTGGTTCAGCAAGGTGGGTTTCGGAAAATAACGGAAGATTGCTTTTCCAAGTATCTGATCCTGACGTACGAAACAATATTCATTCTCTACTGCTTCCTCAATACTGTCTGCCGCACCATAATCAACTGCTTCCATTGCCCAGTACCTGCCGTCTGCCGAATTATTCCGGTTATCTCCCATTACAAAATAGCATTCCTCCGGGATTTCATAGGTCAATCCGTCATTCATGGCAATCAGTTTTCCTTCAGATAAGGCTCAGCAAGCGGCGTATCGCTGTGATTGATATAGACCTTTGCATCTCTGATCTCCAAAGTTTCTCCCGGCAGACCGATCACACGCTTGATATATATTTCCGACTCATCCACCGGATAATTAAAAATAATAATATCTCCGCGTTTAGGTCCTTCCTTCTGGTAAGAAAGGCGGAAACCGATCAGACGGTCTCCCGGCTGGATCGTATTTTCCATCGAACCAGTCGGCACATTTGCATTGACAATAATATAATGATTTAAAAACAGTGCGATCACAAACGCTACTGCCAGCGTCCAGATCCAGGAAAAATTTCCTTTTGGTCTCTTTCTTCATGTTAATTACCACATTCTACACTGATTTGGTTAAAAATCTTCATGATTTCTTCCGTATCTACATTCTTCTTTTTCTTCGCCGATCTTGTCTAAAAATGACCTTTGCCTTCATGCATCAGAAGACGGCTTCCGTATTCTACCGCATAACGAAGATTATGGGTGACCATGATCGTTGTGACTTTCTTTTCCCGTACCACCCTGATCAGTCAGCTGCATGATGATCTCTGCGGTTTTCGGATCAAGTGCTGCTGTATGCTCATCCAGGATCAGAAAATCGATCGGTGTCATTGTTGCCATTAAAAAGTGCCACTGCCTGACGCTGACCGCCGGAAAGCGCACCTACCGGTGTGTGCATCTTATCTTCAAGTCCGAGATTTAAGTGTGCAAGCATTTCACGGTAATAATCGATGTGTGCTTTATTGACACCTCTTGTTAAATTGAACGGTTTTCCCTTATTTTCCGCAATCGACATATTTTCCAGAATGGTCATCTGTGGACACGTTCCTTTGGAAGGATCCTGAAATACACGGCCGATCTGTCGGCTTCTGACAAAATCCTTTTTTTGCCGGCATAATCTTTACCATCTATTAAGATCTGTCCGTGGTCAATATCAATACTGCCACAGATAATATTCAACATAGAAGTCTTACCCCGAACCGTTACTGCCGACAACAGAAACAAACTCTCTCCGTCCGCTTCACTGTCAGATTG
>VOFC01004612.1_pt1 | contig 17812 bp, 26 predicted proteins | sample 5384161 | NCBI WGS metagenome assembly VOFC01 (sample SAMN12384722, study PRJNA508395) | human gut metagenome | isolation source: healthy gut B | host: Homo sapiens
CACGGCCATTGAACTTGCCCGAATTACCGGCACCCCCCAGTTCATCAAGTTTTCAACCTCCCTAGATTTGATAACCATGTTCAAAATTTGCGGACATTAAACACGACCAACTAAATACCGAACGGTCGCAAATTTTGAAAAACGTGTCGACAAAACCAATTCAAATAAAAAATGGTGCAGGAACTGAAACAGCATTATCACTCCACGGCATCGTGGATGCGTCACCGTGGACAAAACATGCTCGCGTCACCAACGATGGCGAAAAATCGACTTGAATGTGCGCCTGATGAACCATACTGCCCGGACGACCAACAACAGCTGAACCATATGCGTTCAAGAACGTGCTGAATCTGGGAAGGAAAAGACAGAAGCCCAATAACATTCGAAACCTCCGCCGACGCCGAAAAACGACGGCTCGTCTGACATTCACAGCTGAATTCTATGGAAAACAAAATCAGAGTTTATCCAACGCAGATACCGGCAAAAAATTGTTCTCCAAACAGCTCTAAACCTGCAAGAATCATTATTGCAATACCTAAGAGCATTAAACTGTTACCAAACATAATTTTTTTCATAATGCTTTTCCTCCACAACTTCCGATTTATAGACTTCTCGTATATATATTTTACCACATACTTTTTCCAAAGCACTGATTTCTCAATCCTTATTTTCACCCTTAATTTTCATCTCTGCTATTATACGTTCTTCCCTCTGTCTCTCTTCACAATAATCCCAGAAGTCTTTCAATGCTTCCTCATCCGATTTCCACGGCAATGGTATAGGATCCAATTCATCTAATCGCTTCACAAGTTTGCGTACCTCTTCGGTATCGAACTCCTCATCACTTGCCTCCATTACATAAAAATCCAGTTTTTCATTTATCATTCTGATTTCTTCGTCTTTAGTCATGTTAAAACCTACCTACATTATATACATGGCACTTCTCGACAAATTCTTACAAATAACTACAAATTTTTTCACAAGAAACGAAAAAAACGATACTGCATAGATTTCTTACTCCACACAATATCGTTCTTCTATATTTATACTTTCATTGTCTTCGCCATTATCAAGTTGTAATCGGTATACTCACTGCCAAGCGCCTCCTTTACCTCATCCTGTTCCTTCTTTATATCAATAAGGCACTGTGCCACAAATCCCGGTATATAAACTTTGCGCTCACTGGTATTGAATATCTCCAGGAATGGAAACGCAATGGCAACAAACTCATTCTCTGGACCTGCCGCGCCGGGCGAAGCTCTGTCGAAAGCTGTCGAATGGTGCCGGGAACAGAATCTTGAATTTGATGCAGTTAATGACAATCTTCCGGAAATCATCGAATTCTATGGACACAACAGCCGGAAGATTTCCTGTGATTACTATATCGACGACCGGATGCTGCTTCCGGAAAACGCAAAGGCATAGAACCCGTAATGGGGCTATGCCTTTGTGCTTATTCTGGCATTCATTTTTAGTTAGTGCGGGTTATTTACCTAATACAGTTTTTCTCATAATAAAAATCTGTTAGTTAAACTTTTTCAAATTTTGCTACTTCATCCGATAAATCTTCCGAAAGGTTCTTATTTTCGTCCGCCTGCACTGTAATTGCTGAAATTGCTGTTACAAGTTGTGATATCTCTTGTGCTACGTTTGTAACACCTTTTGCAGATTCTTCAATCGCTATAGAAATGTTATTGATACCTTCATTCATATCATTCATTGTACCTAAGCTATCTTTTGACTTAACTGCAAACTCGTTAAATGTATTACTTGCCTGATCAGAATCAGCATCATAATTTCCAATAATTTTTACAAAGTTGTCATAATCAAGTGCTACCTTTTCATCTACAAAACGAATCATTTCCGTTGCATTTCCAGACAGATTGTTTACTGCCTCAATAACTTTTCCACTGATTTCCTGAATATTGTTTGCTGTCTCACGTGAACTATCTGCAAGCTGTCTGATTTCATCTGCAACAACGGCAAAGCCCCTGCCTGCTTCCCCTGCTCTTGCTGCTTCAATCGATGCATTAAGTGCTAGAAGATTTGTCTGTGCTGCGATATTTAAGATATTTTCTGTAAGTTTTGCAATTTCATTTACAGACTTAGATGCTTCTACTGCCTCCGCGACATCCTTTTGAATGCCATCAAATGTTTCTACTGTTTTTTCTTTTGATGCAATCGCTTCTTTATAGCTATTTTCTGCAGTAAGCTTCACTTCACGCAACTTCATTGCAGAGTTCTTAGCATCCTCATTCATGCCTGCCATTTTCTCTAGCAGATTATTACATCCTTGGGCTAAATCATATAGAGAAGCAGATACCTCTTCCATGGATGCTGCAAGTTCTTCCGATGTTGCACTCACATTGGATGCACTCATATTTGAAGATTCCGCCTCATTTTGTACAAGATAGGAAGATTTTTTTCATATCTTTTGATACACTCTGAATCTTTACCATAAGATTTTGTAATGTTTCAATAAAATGGTTGACACCATTTGCAAGCTGACCAATTTCATCACTGGTTTCATCAAATACTCTTAACGTAAGATTACCCTGTCCTGATTCTATACCTAAAATGATATCATCCAAATCATTCTTTGCTCTTTTTGCTGGACGAACAATGGACTTATTAATAACAATCGAAAGAAATACGATTACAATAATATCAGCTACCACAAGTGCAAGATCAAAAATGATGCTTCCATTTATTCTGTAGTTGCTATGTCTGATGGCTTCTGCCACTTCTCCTTTTGCTGTTTCAAAAACCGCGGTATCATTATTTTTCACTGCTTCTTCATATTGTTCAAACTGTTCTATAAGCACATTATTCTTTTCTCGAATAGCTTGTAATGCCATTAAATTCAAGACTGTAATCAAAACTGCAAAAAAGCCTACAGACACTAACATTGTTACTAACTTTTTTCCCAAGTTCTTTCTCTTTTTCATATTTATTTTTCTTCTTTCTGCGAGAGGCACCAATGCGTTATGTTTTGGAATTTTTTACCATCATTTTACCCCACCCCACAAAATTTTGTCAATACTTTATTCTCTTGATAGAAAATTTTAATCTTTACTCTGATGAGGATGGCGTGAAACACATCCGTATCAAAGCCAGACCTAATAAATGGCATGAGAATGACTGCCCTTTCTGTCACAAGTCATGTCCTGCTTATGACAAACATTCCAGCAGACCAACCACTTGGAGGGGGCTGGACTGGGGTGGTATTCTGGTCGAAGTTGAATACCAGACGCATCGTATCATCTGCCTTGAACATGGGGTATATGTTGCCGAAGTTCCATGGGCATATCCAGGTAGTAGATTTACCAAGGATTTCGACCTTACCGTTGCATGGTTTGCATCCTATCTTCCAAGAAGTACCACATCATACTTCATGAGAGTGGACTGGGAAACTGTAGGCCGCTGTGTCAATCGTGCTCTTCACGATTTAGAACCGGAGCGCTCAAGAAGACTTGATGGTCTGGTTAATATCGGCATTGACAAAATCAGTTACAAAAAGGGTCACAAGTAGACAATTTGTAGACACTTGCTTCTATCGCCCATTTTCTCAATATCTGTCATTCAAAATCCAAAGTAGCCAGAAAGTGAATACATTAAATTTATTGACAAGGAAATAATAATGGCATATAATAAAAGTACGAAAAAACATACGATTTTTTGTACGGAAAGGAGGTGTTATATATGTTAGCAGTAAAGAGCATGGATGTAAGAGAAAATTTCAAGAGTTTATGTGATAAGGTTTTTAATGGTGAAACATTAATTATATCAAGACCCAAGAACGAAAATATTGTTATGCTTTCCGAAGCTGAATACAACGAAATGATGAAAGCCAAGCGAAACGCTGAGTATCTTGCTATGCTTGATAAATCTATGGCAGAGGCTGAGGCAGGTGGTTTTGTTACTAAGTCCATTGAAGAATTGGAGGCATACGAATAAATGAATATAGTATTTACTCCTACTGCATGGCAGCAGTACACGGACTGGCAGAAGGAAGATAAAAAGATTGTTAAGCGGATCAATGAGCTTATTAAGGATATTGACCGCAATGGGCTTTTAACCGGAATTGGTAAGCCAGAACCATTAAAGCACCGAAAAGCATGTAGCAGACGCATTACCGATGAGCATAGATTAATTTACTATATGGATAACATCCAAAATCTGATTATATACTCATGTAAATATCATTATGAAGATTAGCACTTTAAACGGTGCTAATTTTTTTACAATTTCTAAAGGTTCGCATATTTTCATTAGTGGACCTGCTTTGCACTGTCTCCGCAAAGTTCTCCGATCACATCAATACTTCTCTTTCCTGTATTGTGGTCAACTTGACCACAATTTTTATCCAGTCAATTACTGTAATCAGCTATAAACCTTAGATAAGTACAGCTTGTTAGCAACTTTTTAGCTACAGCTAATATTTGGGGAAGTATGTAATGATACTAACTACATCAATCCTATGACTACCATTCCCTTAGAGGTGGAAATGATATCTATATTTAATTGACTAGATTTATATTTATAATATACAACGTGAGCGTGTATTTGTCTATGGAAATTTCGACTACTTTTTATTTTTGAAATTAGAGGATTTTCCAATAATGCATTTCCATTAAAACCAACGCTTCCTTATAGACGCTATATTATTTATTCTTTCCAAATAGGTGCAAAAAAAAGAGCATTTACGGTTTTACGGTAAATACTCTTTTTACTGCCAATATTCAATTTATATCATTCGGTTTTCATAATCTTGTAATTCATGGAAAATATCATCCACATATACAACATCATTTTCTATTCTGTACAACATAAAGTATCTGTGCTGTTGAAAATTTATTCGACGATATCCAAGGCTCTGTAAACGTGGATTGTCGCATACATTCAAACTACTCGCTACATACTTCAACTTTTTAATAGTATCCTCAAAATCATCACACATTTTTGGCTGCCTGCTTATTTTTCTTGGCAAAAAGCAGATACTGTATAAACTGGTTCAAGTCTTCTTCTGCTTCAGCTGTTACAACTACTTTATAATCCATATTTTCCTCTCATATCTGAAATCACATCATCTGCATTTCGGTAATTTCCCTTTTTGAAGATTCTCTGGATTGTTCCAGTCTTTGAAGCATCTCTTCTTCTGTCATAGATGTATAAGGATTATGCACAGTTCGTTTTATTTCAAATGGAAATCCATTATATGCAACCGCCTGCGTTAAAAACATCCTTATTGCTGATGTCGTATCAGTTCCAAGATCTTTAAAAAGCTGATCTGATTTATTTTTTAAGTCATCGTCTACCCTGATCTGAATTGTACTTGCCATTTTAGAAACCTCCTTTTTTCTTCATTATAATGCCATTTCATTGCTGATTCAATACAATTGTATTGATGTTTTGCTCGCTTTTATTAAATAATTTCTATAGGCATGATGAGATAGACTCACTACTTTTCATTACTTCATTGTCTTAGCCAGCGAATTAAGCAACGCCCGCATTTCCGGATTCGCCAGAGCTTTCATCAATAATTCCATATCGACTTCTTCAGAAGAGAAATTGACGTAAGGGAAGGAAAAGCTATGATTATACTTAAAGGGTTAAAGAAATTACTGGTATTGCCAATTATATTGGTTTTAGTTTTTATTTGGCTGATTGTTAAGACTTTGGTATCACTATATGAGATTGTACACGGAATAGTATACTTGTTTGTAATCATTTTTAGCATTCTTCTCATAGCTGTTTATGGCGACTGGCTTCAGACAGGATTACTAGCTGTAATCGGCTTCACAAGCTTCTTACTATTAGCAGTAGGCGTCTTGGGAGAAGTGATGTTAGAATCGATAATAAAGCTGATTTGGAGCTTTTAATAGCATCTAGGAAAAAATTTGCTTTTATAACTAAAATTATAGGATTGGGAAAAATAATATTGATTGAAAAGAAGTTTTATGTTTACTAATTTGGAGGTATTGACATGTTTACAACAAACTCAGGACGTTTTATTTCATACTATGGAAGAGAACATACATTAGATATCCAAAGGCAGGATGGAAATAATCCCACCATAAGCACAATTGATCAGCTATTTAATGTTTTATTAAATGTTTGGTGTAAAGAAACGGCTTACCCAAGTTGTCAAAAAGATTATGATTATGATAATGACCCTACATACGGACAATGTGCAATAACTGCATCACTCGTTTATGATCTATTTGACGGCACGATTTACAAATTAAAAGTTGATGGTGGAGGAACACATTACTTCAATAAAATCAATGGCCACTATATTGATTTGACCAGTGACCAATTCGATTTATATGATATTCCATTAGAATATGTTCCAAATGAAGTGGTACCGAGAGAATATTGCGGAATGAATGCTGATACAAATATGCGATATCAATTACTCGTGCGTAATTCATGTATGCCGTCACCAGCACAACCGGAAGTTTTGGATATTTTTCTTTAATCCTCATAGCTGTTTTCAGCCCATCCATCCCCTGCATATTGATGTCCAGAAATAATAGCTGACACGCTTCCAAAGCCGATTGTTCTTCGCATAACTGTTCTCCAGAATCATATTCTGTAATAGTAAACTCATAATTCTTTTTTTCGCCATAGTCTGACAGCAAATCTGACACATTTTTTTCTGTCATCTATCCTGTCATCACAAATAATAATGTTCATATTTTTCATTCCTGTCTTTGATTTCTCTCATGCCTGTAAACCATACAAGTCTCACCTAGCACTCTTTATTATATCAAACAAATCTTCCGCTCGATCATTCTCTGCATCAAATGACTATTTTCCGCATAGAACGACTATCTCCTATAGAAACGCAGAAGCACTGTATCTCAAACTCTTTGAAATACAATGCTTCCCTGCATTTTCTATATCGTCATGTTGATATTATTACTTTACTATCCTGCACACTCTCTGGGAGTGACTGTATCTATCAAAAAAGAAGCCAGCAGTTTATTCACGCACTACTGACTTCCTATATTATTCATTTTATTTACTTCGCTGCGTCTCAGACAAGTTTTCCATCTTTAAACACAATCTCTTGCCCTCCAGGTATCCGTCCTCTCTCTTATCTGCACCGATTACCTTTGCGATGGACTGCGCCACCGAAGGTTTCTCGGCAATTACTAATTTTATATTTTTTTCACTCAAATTTTGTTTCCTTCTTTCATTTTTTATTTGCTTTTTGATAGCATAAATGCTATCATGTATATAGAATAAATATTTCCACTTGGAGAACATATACTAATGTACAACATTGAATTTTACGAAGATTCCAATGGCAGATCAGAGCTTTGGGAATTTCTTGAATCTCTTCGAGTCAAAGCAGCTACAAACAAAGATGCCCGTATTCAATACAAGCAGATAAGTTTGTACATCCAGCTCCTCGAAGATAATGGTACACGGCTTAATGAAAATATCACAAAACACCTTGATGATGATATCTGGGAGCTTCGCCCATGCAATAACCGTGTTTTATATTTTTATTTCAAAAATGATACCTTTGTGCTTTTGCATCAATTCCGCAAGAAAACTCAAAAAACTCCCAAGCGCGAAATTGAACGGGCAAAGGCTGAACGTGATGATTACCTTGCCCGAAAGGAGGCTGAATGATTATGAAAACCTGGAATGACTATAAGGAACATGTAAGAACCGTTGATCCTGAAATTGGAAAAGACATCGATGAAGTTGAAAATATTTCCTCCATCGTAAGTGCCATGGTGGAACAGCGTACTTCTCTTGGACTTAGCCAGAGAGAGCTTGCTGCTATGTGTGGTATTCCACAATCATCCGTAGCACGGATCGAATCCTGCAAAACAACCCCGAATCTCGGAACACTGCTTAATATTTTTCAGCATCTCGGTTTACAGCTTACAGTAAGACCTACAAAACCTACCGTTTAAAATCAAGGAGAATCTCTGCGAAGAGGTTCTCCTTATCACATTTCTTCAATTCACGTAAAAAGCCCGTCCAGGATAGATTGATTTATCTAATCTGAACGGACTTTTTAAAATTCTGAAGTGTTCCCTGCGGGAATCGAACCCACAATTACAGCTTAGGAGGCTGTCGTTATATCCATTTAACTAAGAGAACAAATGCCGATTACCGGCAGTTCCTGACAATTTATTCAAGGCAAAGGTTTCCCTGCATCCAGACATTTCCACGAAAACGTCTGCCTATCGCAGGTTCACCCAATAAATCTTTTTCATTGATACACACATCGAACTGGATGTTATTGCACAACAACTTCATTCCATACAATTTTTCGTGTGTAAGTCTATTTTCCATCGTGACACAGTCAATGATTTCTCCCAATACCGTATACTGGTCACTCTCAATCCCAAACGGCATAAACGTTGACTTCACGATACTGAAAATATCTTCTTTCATCACTCTCTGGGACAGCAGTGCATAAGTATCCATATCCTCCAGCGTAAGGCTTTCGATTGCATCTTCATCGCCTTCTCTTGCCTGTGCGATCAGCTGATTATGCCGGTCATTTTTCTGGATAGCCGGTACATCATTTTTTTTTCTCTCCACAACGGGACAGAGTATTTTTCCCTCGGTGGAAAGTCCTGCAAGCATTGCCCCATAATGTATTTTGGAAAGGTGCCGGTTTGTCTCTGCCAGATAATCCGCTACATTCTGTATATAAAAAATCAGTGTAACTCCAAGATTAACCTCGTCACATACTCCTGCATAGGACTCTTTCTCGGCATGTTTTTCTACATCAATCTGCTCATTCGTCGTAATACTGGTACCAAACACATACGGATAGTAATAATCCATATGAAAACTGTCATCTTCCTGATAAGTACCCCGAACCGTAATTCCGGCATTTGCCGCAAATGAACCTGACAGTTCCGCAAACTCGTTTCCCTCAGAATCTTTTGTAATTTTCATAATCTCCGGACGGGTAATTACTTCATCCAGTATCATTTCAAGATCTTTTTTTGTAATATCTGAAAATCCAATCGCCCTAAGGAATTTGTGCACTTCGCGGTTCTCCTTTCTCCATACATTACTACATTCTATCATATTATTTGAAGAATGGAAATATCCTTTTGTAACATTAAATTATATTTTTTTTCTGACTCCCCGGAATGAAAATCCAGAACAACCGGACACTTCGGATCCTCTGTCTGCAAAACGACAATTCCCTCTGCCTGATTACTCATCTTCACTACCGTTCCTACCGGATAATAGGCAATCTTAGATAGCAGGGTTTCCACCACTTTCCGGTCATACTTGTGTATGATTCCTTCCTGTATCTTTCCGATTGCATCCTGCAGGGGAATCCGTATGCACTCCATGCCCGTAATATAACTGTCAAATGCATCGCATGCCTGAATAATCCTGCATTCCATTGCAAAATCTCTGCGGCGCATCGGAAACCCGCTTCCATCAAGTCTTTCATGATGAAATAAAACCATCTTTTTTGATACTTCCGGGATCCAGCTTTCCTCATCCAAAGCGGAATATCCTAAAATGGTATGTTTTTTGTACTCAAATGCTTCTATGGGATCTTCCTTTTCCCAGTCCCGGTTCACATATCCTGTTGTGATATAACGGAGTCCGAGATCATGGAGCAGTGCCCCGACTGCAATATTATATTGCCTCACCTGATCCAGATGAAGTAATCTTGCCACAAATACACTCACAAGTGTTACCATGACAGTATGTTCATATAAATTTACAATCCGGGCATTGATATCAATAATTATATTTTCCGGTATTTTGCTTACTTCTTTTACAACTTCATTTGCGATTACTTCAAATTCGCGCAGCGACTTATTCTTATGGTAGATATGGTTTTCCATCACCCGCTGTACGCGTTCCACAAACTTACCGAAAACAGAATAATCAATAATCCGCGATGGCATTTCATAATTTTCATACGGATCTTCTACCATAAGGGTGTCAATCCCAAGTGAACGGATCAAAGGAACATATTCCTTCTTGAGCCTGCTTCCTCTTGAAATTAATATCATTTTTTCATCTGTAAGAACTGGTTCTGCTAATATTTCATTTCCACACAACTCGCTTACTGATTTTACCCTCATGTTACACTCCCATTATTTTGCAGGATTGCTGCCGGTAGATTCTTTTGCCATCTTTAAAGCTTCCTGCTCTTCTTCTGCTAATGTAATAATTGAATTTCCGTCTATAATCTCTTTTATGTAAGTATAGCAGCCCTCTCTGCTGTGTACTGCATTGAGAACGAATCCATTATCTGACTCATTCAACATTGCAAGGGAAAAACTAAGCTTTCCACCCATCTCATTAAAAGCATCGTATTTTACCAGTCCGACCTTCTGAAATGTGAATTTCATATTGTCAAACATTTTTCTGATATTTTTCTCGTTTGCTTCATTTGCAGATATCAGTTTATCGACCTGAGACAAACGGGTTACCAAAGTTTCTTCCAATGATTTTGCATCTTTTCCCATCATAAATGCTTCATACTTTTTATGCAGTTTACTTGTCTTTGCCATATTCACAACGGTAAGTATAAATAAAATAACACAAAAAGCTGCTAATCCTAAAATAATATAATCGGAATCAAATCCTAAGTATTCTGATATCATATTTCTCTCCTGTTTCTATTTTCTTACATTCTGTTAAAATTTTAAATAGGCTTTTATCCCTATTTTTCTACATTTATTTTTGTATCGTCCGAATCATGTCAATAATCCGGTCAAGTTCATCCTGGGAATAATATTCAATCTCAAGTTTCCCTTTCTTCGCATCCTTATGGTTAATACATACCTTTGTTCCAAGAATGCCTTTCATCTGCTCTTCTAAATCATGATACACGGCTTCCAGTTTCGGGTCAATCTTCTCTTTTTCTTCTTTTTTCTTCTTTTTTTCATTCTGGAGACTTTTTACCAGTTTCTCCGTATCCCGCACACTCAATTTTTCATCAAAAATTTTCTGCGCAATGATATACTGCTGTTCCTGATCTTCAATTCCCAGAAGTGCGCGTGCATGTCCTGTTGTCAGCATCTCATCAATGACCATCTGCTGTACTTTTTCATTCAGTTTCAACAGCCGCATGGCATTTGTGACCGCGGTTCTGCTCTTGGAAACCCGCTCTGCTACCTCATCCTGCTTTAGATTAAATTCTGTCAGAAGCCGCTTAAAAGCCAGTGCTTCTTCAATTGGATTTAAATCTTCCCTCTGAATATTTTCTATCAGGGAAATCTCCATAATTTCCTGTCTGGTAAGTTTCTTGATAATCACAGGAATTTCTTTGATTCCGGCTATTTTTGCGGCTCTCCACCGGCGCTCCCCGGCGACAATCTCATAATAATCCTCCCTCTCCTGCACCAGAAGTGGCTGCAATACTCCATACTGTTTTATGGATTCTGCCAGTTCAAGCAATGCATCCTCATCGAATTTTTTTCTCGGCTGCTCCCTGTTTGGTTCTACCTTTGTGATATTCATCATGATAGCGTCTGCCGCGTGCTCACTCTTTGGTGTTGGATTATTTTTTGAAGCTGCCGGCTTTGTATTCACCTTGTCTGTAATCAGAGAATCCAAACCTTTTCCCAATCCTTTTTTAACTGCCATTGTTACTCCCTTTCTTTTTACAAATCTTTACGACCCACGATTTCCTTTGCAAGCTTGCGGTAACTCTCTGCCCCCGCAGATTTGCTATCGTACATATTGATCGGAATTCCATAAGATGGTGCCTCTGCCAACCGAATATTTCTCGGAATCATAGTCTCATAAATTTTTGTATCCAGATTTTCTTTTACATTTTCTACAACCTGATTTGACAATTTCGTCCGGACATCATACATGGTAAATACAACGCCTTCCATCTGCAGATTGGGATTTAATCTCTCCTGTACAAGATTAATGGTATGTATCAACTGGCTCAGTCCTTCCAGTGCATAATACTCACACTGAATCGGGACAAGAACCGTATCTGCAGTTGTCATGGCATTTACCGTCAGCATATTTAAAGATGGCGGACAGTCAATCACAATGAAATCGTAATCATCACGGATATAGTCAACTGCTGTTTTTAAGATATATTCTTTGTCATTTATTCCTAATAATTCTATTTCCGCACCTGCCAGATTTACATTGGATGGAATCAGACGCAGGCCTTTTACAACGGTATCCTGAATACTCTCATTGATGGAACATTCATCCAGCATCAGCTCATATACCGTATTCTCAACCTCGTTTTTATCCACGCCAAGTCCACTCGTCATGTTTCCCTGCGGATCTAAATCAATAGCAAGTACACGTTTGCCCATTTCAGCAATGCTCGCTGCAAGATTTATCGATGTCGTTGTTTTACCGACCCCACCCTTTTGATTTGCAATTGCAATAATTCTTCCCATATTTTCCTCTTTTCTTTCTTATTCTCTGTATTTTATCAGAGTGTATTTTTATTTATCTTTTTAATTTTAAATGCAAAGGTTCTTCTCCATGTATTATTCTGTAAATTCCTTTACGATGCCGAATCAACATAAGGACAGTTGCAATCAGTACACATACAAGTTCTATAGATTTTCCACGTATAAAATATACCGTTGGAATTGCAAGCGCAGGAATGACAACCGCGCCCAGCGGAAGCCATCCGGTAAGTAGCACTACCATGCCTCCTATTATGCAACAGATTGCTCCCGGAACTCCAAATGTAAGTATCAACCACGTACAGGTAACTGTAACACCTTTTCCACCTTTTCCTTTTCTCCACAGTGGATAATTATGTCCCAAAATCGCTCCAAATCCTGTATATAAAAAAATATCATGCCATGTTTTATCTGGAAATAACAGGTGACCAAGAATACCGGCTACAATAACTTTTAATATATCGCCGGCTAATACCAAAACACCTTCCTTTTTCCCGATATGTTCCATGACATTTGCCATCCCGGGATTTCCAGATCCTATTTTACTTACATCATTTCCTGTGGAATGTTTTACAACGAACGTTGCAGTTAACATTGTTCCGTATAGATATCCCAAAATCAATAATATACTTTTATATATCATACACATCTTCCTCTTATTTTCTATTACAGTATAACATAAAATCGATTAATCTCGAATAGTAATTATGTTGTTATTTTGCAGATTTTTATGTTTTTCTTTGAGCTTTTTTTGTGAAATGTTTCACGTGAAACATTTTTATTTTTTATTCTTTTTATTATAAACAAAATCGCAGCTTAAATGCGTAGATTGGAAATCTTTTTATATTTTCTTTTGGATTGATATACATAGTGTTACTTAAAAGACAATTTTTTCTACACGATGAATAATACTCTGTTTCGTATTGATTTCAACGCAAGAAGGAAGATATTCAGTTCTATAAGACAAAAGAAAAGATACATTCTCTTTCTACACATAATAAAAGAAACTATAGACAAAGAAATAATATTTAGCACCTGTCTGTGAAAAATAGGATGTTAAATTTGACAGTTATAGCTTTCCCAGAAATATATTAATTTACGCTTTTTATTCACTCCTTTCTATGGTACAATGATAAAACACAATTACTGGAAGAAAAATATGTTTAATAATATGATAAAAGGGTCACTAAGGTATGCATCGAATTGCATGCAGCATGCGTCGATAATATCTTTTGCCCCTTTTATCATATAAAGATGTTCAGAAAAATGTATTTCATACAATTGCAAAAACACCAAAAGTAACTATATATGATATAGGTTTTGACACTGATACTCTCATAACATATTTGCACGTTTGTTACATATTTTCGAATCCTATAGGTTTTGATATCGGTACTCTCACAACGTGACTATATCTATATCTATTTATATGGATATAGATATAATGATATGAGGGTCAAAAAAGACATTTTGTCCCTCATTTAAGATTAATCAGATTAATACATGCTTCGCATTTTCATAATCTGACCGCATCTCATAATCCGTTAATTTACATGCTTGCATAGTAAATTGCTACTTTCTCAATTGTGGTGCGGGTCATTACGGTATCCATCAAATTGCATGCAAACATGCATCAATCATACCTTATGACCTTTTAATCACATAATTTCATGGAAAAGATTTTCAAGGAAACGATACTGATAAGTACCAAACATATCTCCGGCACATCCCTCTAGTACACCCATATCAGAAAGATTTTACAAAAGAATTACAAAATCTTGGAAATAATGCAGACACATTTACAAGGTATATAAGATACGACTATTCAGAAGATTAGCGAAACCCCTGAAATATCAGAAGTATGATTACATTGTAGCAACTTACCCTCTGCACTATTTGACAGATAAAAAGATAATTATATTTATTCCGAAACGATGATAAAATTTTCCTCACCACTGATCTGATGATAAACGGAACATTATTTTATTCAGTAACTGCTTGATCTCTTAAATAAAAATTTAAAAGATATGATTAGTGATGTTACTTTAAAAATCGGGATGAACTGGATATGTAGGGAAAAGAAGGTAATAAATGGGACAACTATGAAATTTATTTTTTTTTTACCGATGGGCTTAATAAGAAAGTATTTCCAAAACTTTTATTCATATTATGCTCTTATTGATCCGGTATTTTAAACATCCGTTCATTAATTTGTAAAACCGGAGCAAAATCATGCATATCATAAATTCACCGGGCAAACTTATATTTAAACTGCTCTCCAGCAAATTCTACTTATGAAAATAAAAAAGGATAATAAAATGTTTCACGTGAAACATTTTGTTATCCTTTTTTAAACGAAACTCTCTCGTTTTCCATTCTTTTTACAATTCAATTAAATTATTGCGAATAGCAAACACTGCAGCCTGCGTCCGATCTGTTACTTCTATCTTCTTAAAAATGTTAGATACATGGTTCTTAACGGTTCTCTCACTGATATTTAACTTTTCAGCAACTTCCTTATTATACATTCCAACTGCCAAAAGCTTCAAAACTTCCAATTCACGCTTTGTGAGGCTCTCTATCTTTCCTTCATCCCTGTTCTTTTCAATCATCTTGGAATTTAATGATGGAATAAGACTTGGCTGAATATAATTTTCTCCTTCTACGATGGAAAATATAGCTTTTTTTCAATTCTGTGGATTCAGAATCCTTTAAAATATAGCCATCCACCCCTATATCGACCGCTTTCATCAGATATTCCACTTCATTATGAACGGTGAGAACCAAAACCTTTACCTTTGACTTTGAAGATTTAAGCGTCTGCAATACTTCCAGACCATTTTTTCTCGGCATATTAATATCAAGCAATAATACATCCGGTGTACAAATTTTTAACTTTTCCAGACAGTCAACACCATCTTCTGCTTCTGCAACTACCTGTATATCTCCTTCCAATTCCAGTAAACTTTTTAATCCCTCTCTGATCATGGAATGATCATCTGCGATCATAATTTTAATTGCCATTTTTATAAGTCCTCCTTCATTTTTGGAATTGACACAATAATAGAACATCCCTTTCCAGGTGCAGATTCTATAGAAATTGTTCCTGATAACAGATAGACCCTTTCTTTCATCATAGACAATCCGAATCCGGAATTATCATCCCTTGTCTCATCGGGAACTGCATTTACATCAAATCCCTTACCGTCATCCTTAATAACTAATACAATCTTCTTTTCTAAATAAGAAACTTTTACCTCCAGATAAGATGCCTGTGCATGCTTAACTGCATTATTACATGCCTCCTGAATCACCCGAAGCAATGTAATCTGAACAACACTGTTAATCGGATATGATGTACCTTCCGTATAATATCCACATTCTATTCTATGGAATCTCTGAAATCGATCCAATGCTCTTTCAACCGTAACGTCAAATCCAATGTCATCAAAAGACATGGGTCTTAAATCATAGATTAACCCTCTGGTATCCTCAATTATTTTACGGAGTGTCTGACCAATGGAAAATAGCTCTAATTTGCATTTTACCGGATCTGATTCTATAATTTTTGAGCATAATTCCGTTTTATGTACAATTGCAGTCAGATTCTGTGTGGTAGAATCATGTAATTCTCGCGCTATTCTCTGACGCTCTGTTTCAACAGAACGAAGTAATGCCAGCCTGGTATCATAAGAATCTATATCCGCAGCCTCATGAATCTTTCTTTCAATCTCCGTTTCTTCCTTGATAACGCTGGTAATATCTGCAATTCGAAATTCATATTCCTGCATCTGATCTCTCAGACACATAATTTCATTTGATATCCTTTTTTGATCTGCCCGAAGTTCTTCCATCTTTTCTTTATGAAAAGAATTAAATTCTCTCGGGCTGAACGCTTCATACCCGGGATTTGTTTCCTTCTCTAAAACCTGAAGAAACTTTGTATTCTCTTTTACTTTATTTTCATATGAAGAAATCTGCTCTTCCAGAGAAACTTTGTGTTCTATATACTCCTGACGGATTTTTTTCCAGATAATCTTTTACCATCTTATTCCTCAAACGTATGTTCTGTTTTGTATTTTCAATATCAATAATATTATAAATCATTTTACGGGTAAAGAAAATAAAGAAATAAATATTGTTTGTAAAAAGACCCAAAAATGTCTATAATATATTTAAAATCAAACAAATTTTAAATACAAGGAGGATTTCCATGAAAAAGGCACAAAAAATTTCTTTTTTTTTGAGTGTTGCAACACTGGCAGGAATGTATGCATACAATCAGTTTGTTGCCTCCACTTCCACAAAAAAGAATATGCTTCCAACCAAAAATGGATCCTATTATTCCTGGAAACAGGGAAATGTTTTTTACACAAAAACTGGAACAGGAGATCCTGTTCTTCTTATTCATGACACAAATTCCGCTAGTTCATCTGTTGAGTGGTCAAAAATTTCAAAAAGACTTCAAAAGAAACATACGGTATATACCATGGATCTTCTGGGCTGCGGTCTCTCCGACAAACCAGGGCTGAGTTACACCAATTATATGTATGTACAGTTAATCACTGCTTTTATCAAAGATATTATAAAATCCAAAACATCAGTTGTAGCTTCAAACCTCTCCTCCTCATTTGTAATTATGGCAAATCAACTGGATGCCTCCATCATTGACAAAATGATTTTTATTAATCCGGTTTCCTTCCATTCCATGGATGCCATGCCGGATCAGCAAAGTAAACTAAAGCAAACGATCATAAATCTTCCTCTGGTCGGAACCTTTATCTATAATTTGCTCATGAACCCGAAGCGTATTGACCGTCAGTTCCGTTTTATCTATTACTGCAGACCTCAGCTGATTTCTTCCAAAACGAAAGATGCCTACTATGAAGCAGCCCATATGGACAACAGTAATGGAAAATACTTATACTCAAGTCTTCTTGGCAATTATATGAATATTGACCTTCGGCATGCTGTGAAAAAAATCACAAAACCTGTTTCTTTTTTTATTATCAGCAGCGATATAAAAGCAAACTACAAAACAGCACAGGAATATCGTAAACTGAATTCTAACATAGACATCACCTATGTTTCCAATTGCAAATTATATCCACAACTGGAGAATCCGGAAAAGGTTTACCAAATTATCGAAAACAAGTTATCCAATTAATTGGAAATGGACTGTACCTCAAAGGTACAGTCCATTTTTTATAACTCATCCATAAATGTGGATAACATCTTTTTTCCGCTCAAAGCAGTGGAAAAAAGCATAAATTACAAAGGATTTTTGGAGGGCATTCCGGCTTTTCTTGGATATTTTTTGATGTACCGTTTGCCTTTGTTAAAGAAATGAATGCTCGCTGCGCCTCTCCAATAGAAAACTTATACACATCCTCAACTTTTCCTCC
>VOFC01003072.1_pt1 | contig 17802 bp, 31 predicted proteins | sample 5384161 | NCBI WGS metagenome assembly VOFC01 (sample SAMN12384722, study PRJNA508395) | human gut metagenome | isolation source: healthy gut B | host: Homo sapiens
TATCAATAAAACGGGCGTACATGGCGAAAAAGAAGGGTACGACTTACCTTTTCGTAAAGGTGAAAGATTCGGATAAAAACCAGTGCAGGATTAAAATTGTTGTAAAAGAAGAACCGTGGATTGTCAGTGAAAAGGATCAGAAATACGACTACGCAGAGATGACAAGAGATTTGCGTAAGATTGCCTGCAAATACCCCGGAAAAACCGGGCTGTCGAGCATTGGCAGGACATATGACAACAGGGAAATCTGGTGCCTGCGTGTGGGAAATCCTTCTGCGGCAAAGAAACTTGTGATTGATGCGGCAATTCATGCCAGAGAGTGGAAAATACACAGGTCATTATGCGACAGACCGAGGAAATTCTTCGGGAATATGGTGAGCACCGCGCAAGATTCCGTTCGACCTGTCTTTATATTCTGCCGATGGATAACCCGGACGGTGTGACAATTTCGCAGTATGGGGCAAGTGGAATCCGCAATGCAAAACTTCGCAAGAAAATACAAAAAGATAGGGCATTTCAATACGTGGAAAAATAATGCCAGAGGGGTTAATATTAACAATAATTTCCCTGCCGGTTTTTCAGCAGATAAGAAAAAAAGGATAAAAAGAAGGGGAAGAAAAGGAAACCGGATGCCACAACATATACAGGAAAAAAAGGCAGCGAGCGAAAAGGAAAACGAAGGCATTAATTTCTTTTTATTAAGCGGATATCGCCAAAGACGGTGTTGAATCTCCATTCGACCGGCAGTATTTTATACTGGGATTTTGATGTATCGTCGCCACTGCATGAAAAGCAGTACAGGTTAGCAAGTGAAATAAAAAGAGAAATCATTACCGAATGATGCCAAAGAGTTCGAGTACAGAAGAACACGGAGGCTTTGCGGACTGGCTTGTGTACGAGAAGAAAATTGTGAGTGTTACGGTAGAAACAGGGGACAGTGCCATGTCCTTTTGCCGCACTCTCAGTATAAAAAAGATTTATAAACGAAAACAAAAGATGTTTCGCTGGTTTATGCTATCTTATTAAACAGGTAATTGGATACGAAAAGGAAGGTGCATTAAAATGGAACGAACGAGAAGACTGCGGATGAATGAACGAGTGAGAGATATGGTGCGGGAAAAATCATGTCCGGGTGGACGAATTGATTTATCCGATTTTTGTAATAGAAGGAGAAAATATTTGTGAACCGGTAGAGTCGATGCCGGGCATCTGCCAGTATTCGATTGACAGACTTCATGAGAAGAACTTGACCGAGTGCGTGAGGCAGGGATTCCGGCAGTTTTATTGTTTGTATTCCGGCACACAAAGATGAGCAGGGAAGTGGTGCGTATGCCGAAGACGGAATCGTGCCACAGGCGATTCGCTATATTAAGAAAAAATTACAAAGAACTTGTTGTTGTTGCGGATGTGTGCCTGTGTGAGTACACATCACATGGACACTGCGGTCTGATTTGCGATGGGGAAGTTTTAAATGATGAAACGCTTCCGCTATTGGCAAAGGCATCTGTTGTGTATGCCAAAGCAGGAGCAGATATAATTGCACCGAGTGACATGATGGATAAACGTGTTGAGGCAATTCGCCTGGCTCTTGATGAAGAAGGTCTATATAATACGCCGATTATGTCCTACAGTGCCAAATTTGCATCAGGATATTACGGACCGTTCAGGGATGCCGCACATTCAGCACCGGGATTTGGTGACCGGAAAAGTTATCAGATGGATCCGGCAAATGGAGAAGAAGCTCTGCGTGAAGTAGAGCAGGACATCAAAGAAGGTGCGGATTTAATTATTGCAAAACCGGCGATGGCGTATCTGGATGTGCTAAAAGATATTTCCATTCATTATAATATTCCGATTGTGGCGTATAACGTCAGCGGAGAATATGCGATGGTGAAAGGCAGCTGCGCAAAAAGGCTGGATTGATGAAAAACGAATTGTGATGGAGCACATGATTGGATTTAAGCGTGCCGGTGCAAAAAATGATTATTACTTATCATGCGCTTGATGTAGCTCGGTGGCTTAAGGAAGAACAAAGGAGCAGTAACCATGATTTTTGGCTATGTTGAATTTGCTATAAAGAAGCACCACTGCCCTGCGCGGGCAGGTGGCGTTACCCGACTCAAAAAAAATTGAATTATGGGAGCGGCTTTCTGTCATTGGCTTAAAACAATGTGTGATTGTCTCGACCTGCAACCGCAGCGAGATTTTCTATTTTTCTCATTCGGATGCGGTGACGGGGGGAGCAGGTGCAGTCCTGCTACCAGGACATTTTCCCGAATGTTTCGTTTGGGGATTACTGAAAGAAAAAAGAGGGCAGTGAGGCGGTTTCTTATTTGTTCCGCGTGGCGGCAGGCTTGGAATCGTTAGTCGTAGGGGAAGACCAGATTTTAGGGCAGGTTGTTGAGGCGATGGATTTTGCCAGGACCATGGGGCACAGCGGCAAAAGAATTGAGCGCATTGTAAGGGATGCAGTGACGTGTGCCAAGTGGATTAAGACGAATTACCGCATCAGCGAAAAGCCGCTGTCAGTCAGTTATATTGGCGTGAAAAGAACTGCACCGTGCCGGTGGTGTTAGCGGGAAAAATATTCTTGTGATTGGAAGCGGGAAAACGGCGGCACTTGCTTTGACATATTTGTTTGAATACGGAGCAAAAAAGATTTATCTGTGCAGCCGGACGTTTGCGCACGCAAAAAGAATTGTTAGCGGTACATGAAAATTTGACAGTGGTGGATTATCATGAGCGTTATGATGCGATGAAACGGTGTGAAACGGTTGTATCAGCAACGTCATCGCCGCATCTGGTTGTTTTTGTACGATAAATGGAAAGAGACGGGTGTCACACAAATGCAGTTTTTGATTTGGCATCACCGAGGGATATTGACAGCCGGTTACAAGAAGTTCCGGGGTGCAGTTGATTGATATAGATACGCTGCAGAAAATTACCGAAAAAATCAGAATGAGCGGGAAAAACTGGCGGCAGATTGTGAACAGGTTATTGAGGAAAAGGTGCAGGAGACGATGGAATGGCTTTATTGAGCCGTGTGGATGGCACGATTGAGACGCTGCAGAAACGGTGTTCACAGATTGAGACGGACAGTTATGAATATTTAAATCGAAAAATTCCTCTCAATCACAGAGAGCAGAAATTATTGAAAAAGGTGCTTCATGCTTCTTTGCAGCGCTTGATTCGTGAGCCGATTCAGGAATTAAAGCAGTTGGAGGACGAAGAAAAGCAGAAAGAGTACCAGAATATCTTAAAAACATTATTCCGAATGTATGAAGATGAATAAAAGCATAAGCGCAACCTTATACTTTTATTAAAAATCGCTATAAAAGTAAAACATTATAATATTAAATGGAATATATTTACAAAGTTATGCCTTGGTGTTACAATAATCTCAAAGAGAGGGATCGTATACGAAACAGGGGTTGTTTACGGGGCGGTTTCAAAACAAAAAATGATTGGAGGACACAAGGTTGAAAAAACAGTTTTGTAAAACAATGAGTTATGTGATGACGGCAGCATTGCTTCTTGGCGTGTCAATGCCATCTTCACCGGCAGCAGCAAAGAAAAAGGCACCGAAACTTAGCACAAAGAAAGTAAGCATTTCGGTTGGACAGAAAAAAGACGATTAAGCTGAAGAATGGAAAGAAAGCAGTTTGGTCCATTAAGTCAGGCAAAAGGTTGTTAGTCTTTCGAAGAAAAAGAAAACAAGTGTGGTAGTAAAAGGTAAGAAAGCTGGAAGTGCAGTTGTATTAGCGAAAGTCGGAAAGAAAAACTGACCTGCAAAGTTACTGTTAAGGCAAAGAAGCCGGCAGTTACAAAAAGCACCGGCAGTTACCACTGCACCAAACACGAATAAACCAAGTACGGCACCGACAGCAACACCAACAGCTGTAGTACCGACACCAACTGCTAATCCGGCAGCAGGAGCAAGCAAACCAACACCAAAAACCAACAGTAGCACCGGAATTTGTATCTTCTGAGTTCAAATATGATGGTCTTGACCAGAGTTGGATTGACAAAAAACATTGACCCAGAAAAACCGGTTGTTGCATTGTCATTTTGATGATGGTCCGGGAGGTTATTCGGAATTTGTTGATTATGGTATGCAGATTCAGAAGGCTTTGACAGCAGCAGGCGCTCATGCAACATTTTTCTACATCGGTGCTCATATTGAGCATGATGATGAGTCCAGAAATGAAGTTCTTGCAGCGAAAGAGGCTGGATTTGAGGTGGCAAACCATTCTTATGATTCCAATGGGTTGAATAGCGTAGGACCAGAAGTGATTAAAGAGAAAATTGCTAAGACAGATGAGCTTCTTTCGGAAATCACCGGATACAAACACTTCTTGTTCCGTGCGCCAAACGTTGCTTATAGTCAGGCGATGTATGCAGTAATCGAGAAACCGTTTATCGATGTATCGATTTGGAGTCAGGATTATCAGAATTCGACAACGAAGGATAATTTGGTAAACAATGTAATCAATAACTTAAAAGATGGCGGTATCATTAACGTGCATTCCGTTCATGAAAAAACAGCACAGGCAGTTCCGGAAATTCTAGAGCAGTGCAAAGACAAAGGATATCAGGTTGTTAGTGTTTCTGAATTGTTTGCTATTAAAGGCAAAAAGCTTATGACAGGTGTGAAATACAATAACGCTGAGTAAGATTTGAAAATGGATTGTTGAAAAGCAGGGCTGTTATAATAAAATAGTCTAAAGATGGCAAAAGAAGTTTGTTCGTTATTAACGAATGGAACTTCTTTTGCTATTTTTTATTTTATACTGGGCAGACATATGCCGCTCTTTTGGTTGCGGCGTCTCTTTATCTGTGATAAAATAGAATAAATGGCGTGAAAGGAGCATGCATATGACAGGGATTGTTTTTTTGAAGGTGGGACATTTCGACTGATTTTTAGCTGCGGTGTGATGGATGCACTGTTGTCGGAGAATATATTACTGCCTTACTGTATTGGTGTTTCCGCTGGAATTGCGGATGGCGTCTCGTATATTTCTAAACAACCACAGAGAAATTTGGAAATTATGCAGAAATACCGTAATGATAAGCGATATATGAGTCGGAGTAACTGGAAAAAATATAAGAGTATTTTCGGACTGGATTTTGTTTTTGGAGAAATTCCGGATCACTTAATTCCATTTGATTGGGACACCTTTCGTTCATATGAGGGAACTTGTCTGGTTGGTGTGACAAATGCAAAAACCGGACAGATTGAGTATAAAAACGCAATGGATATGGATGAGAAATTTACAATGCTTCGTGCAACCTGTGCACTGCCGATGTTTTTTCCGGCGATTGATTTGGATGGGCAGAAGTATTACGATGGCGGGCTGGTTGACCCGATTCCGTTTAAAAAGCGTTAGATGACGGTTGTGACAAACTGATTGTGGTACTTACGCAGCCACGCGGTTTTGTGAAACGTTATGGCAAATATGATAAAATGGGTGCCAGAATGCTAGGACATAAATATCCGGAGATTAAGCGCGTGATTATGGAGAGACCGGACCACTACAATGCCATGGTCAAAGAGTGTGAGGCATTAGCGAAGGAAGGAAAAGTGTTGATTCTACGGCCGAACCATTTACTGAACAGCTTTGAAAGTGATGTGCGCAAACTGGAAATGGCTTATTGGCATGGTTACCGCATGACAAAAAAGAAAAGATGAAAAAAATCAAGAGGTTTATTGAGGAATAAAGGAGATTGCAAATGAAACAACAAAAGCAGCAAAAAGAATATGGGAAAAAGTTTTTTTTGTGCCAATTTTGCTTATACTGGCAGTGCTTCCATTGATTACCAATGCACATATTTATGATAATGGATTGAGTAAACAATTATGGTCATCGGCAAATGGTCAGGTGACGGATTTCTTTTTTGTATTATAAATCACATTTTCTGATGATACTGGGTGCTATTGTTACGGTGATTTTGGCATATTGGCTTTGTACTGGTGAAAATGGCAGATTGTTTGATAAAAATGCGTGGATTCCGTTGATTCCGGCATCGGTGTTTGCCCTGTTTTCGCTGTTTTCAGCGATGGGAGCGGTGCATGCAGAGGATGCGTTCTTAGGCGGTTATGAGCAGTTTGAGGGCGTGTTTGTCCTTCTTATTTATGTAATTTGTTTTATATTTGTATACGGTTACGTGAAGAAAGAAGAGGTAGTGGAGTGGCTTCTTAACGGACTGACTGCCGGTTCTTGTGTTGTCAGTGTTCTCGGTGCATTCCAAACGTTTGGTCTGGACTGGATTCAGAGTGCATGGGCAAGGCCTTTGGTTACGACTGAACTGGCTGGCAGAAGTGGATTTAATATTAAATTGACATTTGGCAAGGGCATGGCATATTCTACACTTCACAATCCGAACTATGTTGGTTCATATGTAGCGGTTGTTTTACCGATTACGATTCTTTTTTGCTTTTTACGGCAAAGAAAATGACATTTCGTGTACTGGCTCTGATATCTACCGTTTGCCAGTTGATTATGCTGTATGGCTCACAGTCATTGACCGGACTGATTGGTGTTGCCGGAGCTGTTATTGCAGCACTGATTTTTTTCTGCTTCCCTATGCGAAAAAAAGCATCTGCTTGTTTCGGTTGGAGCGGTTGTTGTGTGTATTGCTGCGGTGGTCTGCGTGCTCGTTGCAAAACCCGGCATTTTAAACCGATTTACGGGCAGCGAGGGAGAAAAAAACGACGAATACTATTTCGTCCATTCAGACAAAAAAAAAATTCGTTTGAAATTGTGACCGGCAGCGGAAAGACGGTTGTGGGAGGGTTTACTTCGACTGACAGTATCGGTTCCTTTTCTTTGAAGGATAAAAAGGGAAAAACACTGGAGACTGCGACAAATAATAATGTTGTGACGATTGCAGAAAAAAGGATATGAGAAGATTAAATTCTCAGCATCTGCTGTTGAAGTTGATAAAACAACGATTCCGTGTCTTGAAATTGGTGCAGACGGAAAAACGTGGGATTTGGTGAAAAAAGATAATAAACTTTTGTATTATAATCCGCAGGGACGATTGGACAAACTGAGAAAAGTGGATTCGATTGGTTTTGAAAATAATTACGATTTTGCGACCCGCCGTGGTTATATTTGGTCACGTACATTTCCAATGCTTAAATCAACGGCCTTGATTGGTGTTGGTGCGGATAATTTTGTATATGAATTTCCGAATAATGATTATGTGGGAAAAGTGAATTCTGAGTTTAATGCGCAGCTTATTACGAAACCGCATAATATGTATCTTCAGATTTGGACGCAGGACGGTATGCTTGCCTGTCTGGCATTGATTGCTTTGTACGTGATGCTTGTTATTGCAACATGGAAGAATTGCATGAATGCAGAGAAAAAAGACATGGCTTCAAAAAACAGCAATGGCAATTTTTGTGGTGCCAGTGGTTACATGGTAGTTGGTCTTGCAAATGATTCAAGTGTATGTGTGGCACCTTTGTTCTGGATCCTTATGGGACTTGGGTTTGCCGTAAATCATATGATAAAACGCAGTAAAGCGAAAGAGGAAGAACAGTAAAATACGGAGGTGATTGTATGGCTCGAAGATGCAGTGTGGAAAGAGCAAATAAACAAATTGGCGGTTTCGCCAGTGCAAAAGAAAAATATGGTGATTCAGTACGAAGGACGTGAACGTTCGACAAAGCATTTGTTGGAATTGATTCACGATGATGTTTTAACAAAAGGAGTTGCAGAAGAGGAAATTGAACAGCTTGATATTTACGTGAAACCGGAAGAACAAGCAGTTTATTATGTGGTGAATCAGAAAATTGAAGGCCAGATTGCATTCTAAAAGGATGTGGGACAAGAATGTCGGAAAGGAAGAAAATTATGGCAACGGTTTATGTAATTGCAAACCAGAAGGGCGGTATTGGTAAGACGACAACCGCTACAACATTAGCAGGGATTTTGAATCAAAAGGAAAAACTTTATTAATTGATGCGGACCCGCAGGGGAACAGCACAAGTACCTATCAGGCAGCAATTGAGGATACGGCAACTCTTTATGATGTCATGGTTGATGAGGACCCGGTGCCGCTTGATGAGGCTGTGCAACACATGGAGAACGGAGATATTGTAGCTTCGGACCCATTGCTTGCCAAGGCAGGGAAAACTTTAGATGGAAATGTGGAAGGAATGTACCGTTTGCAGGATGCGCTTGAAATGTTAGACGGCTATGATTACATCGTAATTGACACAGCACCATCTCTTGATATTGTATTGTATAACTGTCTGATTGCTGCGGACAGTAATTATCCCGGTCACGGCGGATGCCTTTGCACTGCAGGGACTAACAAAACTCAGCGATACAATTCATGCTGTTCAAAAGCGCCAAAACCGCAATTTGCAGATCGCCGGTCTTTTGCTTGTGAAGTACGCCGGCCGCTCCAATTTGGAAAAAGATGTGCGTCAGGAAATCGAGGAAGTTGCCACACAGCTTGGCACTAAATTGTTCCCAACGGCAATTCGCGAGTGCGTCAAAACAAAAGAAGCACAGTTGAAAAAACGACTGCTCAGCGATTATGCGCCAAACTGTACTACGATGCAGGATTACAACCAGTTTGTAGAAGAACTGCTTGGAAAGTAAGATACATAAATGAAATATCTTGTGTTATATAAAGGATGTCAGGGGCAAGCTTTTTGCTCGGGCATCCTATTTTATTGCTTATTTTCCAATGCCATATTCTTTCATAAGTTCTTTTGATAGTCAGTATCTACCATGGCACGCTGCATGTCTTCCAAACGATTGTCGTCTAGTAAACGGAGATTTAAGGTGTTAATTTCATGGATGCCGCGAGCTTCGCCACGTTCTTCATACATATCTAAAAGTACACACATATTGATATGTCCTCCTTTTCGTTTTGTTTATCGATTAACTGTTTTGCCTTTATGTAACGGTCGTCATTTGCGACAGCGACCAGCCAATCTGAAAAGGCTTCTGGATGGTCAAGTTTAAAATCCGTTGTGCGGAAAAAGATTCTAATTTTTCTTTGTCATTTTTGCATGACAGATACCGGACGATGTATTTAAAGTCGGAGTGATACATCTGCATCGTGGACTCGGATTGATTGGCTAAGTTGATAATACCAATTGAATGGGGTGAAATCCACTTCTCAAATTCCTTGCGCATATCGTCGGGGATGTTAAGTACATCCTGTAACTGCTTAGGCTTTTTCCACTCTTTCTGACTGTAATTCAAAACAAGCGTAATAACCGGATCCAGCTTTTTGAGTATCATGAATCCCCTTGGTAATAGGGGATGGATACGTCTGTTGTTGTCGATTTGTCTCTTTGATTGTCCCTAACCTGCTCCATATATTTTGCATGTTGATATCCCATGTCGCGGACAGGCATAATGTTATTGATGTCGCTTTGGTTTTCCAAACAGACAAAAAGCGGGTATTATATTTTTTAATGCACTTCATCGGTACATCCATCTGCAGTTGTTTTTAGTTTGTTGTCAGAAGAGGACTTAGTAATCAGTTCACCGGGTTCTCGTGACAATTCGTTTGCAGATATATAATGTCTGCCTCCGAATAAGTTTACATTAACGATGTCGGAAAAAACATCTTTGTATTGTAATAAGTTCTTTTCAGCTAAATCTTTACTTCCCAATAGCAAGCCTCCTTTACTATACGCCAATGCCGTATTCTTTCATAAGTTCTTTTTTTGATAGTCAGTATCTACCATGGCACGCTGCATATCTTCCAAGCGGTTGTCGTCTAGTAAATGGAGATTTAGGGTGTTAATTTCATAGATGCCGCGAGCTTCGCCGCGTTCTTCACCGATAGTGATACCGCGTTCCTCACCAATAGCAATACCGCGTTTTTCACCGCGTTCCTCATACATATCTAAAAGTACACACATATTGATATGCCCTCCTTTTCATTTTGTTTATCGATTAGCTGCTTTTGCTTTTTATGTAACGTTCGTCATTTGCGACAGCAGCCAGCCAGTCTAAAAAGGCTTCCGGATGGTCGAGTTCAAAATCCGTTGTGCGGAAAAAAGATTCTAATTTTTCTTTGTCATTTTTGCATGACAGATATCGGACAATATATTTACAGTCGGAGTGATACATCTGCATCGTGGACTCGGATTGATTGGCAAGATTGATAACATCGATAGCATAGGATGGAATATGTTTTAGTAACATATTTTTATATCTTTTGGGATATTAAGCACATCCTGTAACTGCTTAGGCTTTTTTCCATTCTTTTTGGCTGTAATTCAAAACAAGTGTAATAACCGGATCCAGTTTTTGAGCGTCATGAATCTCCTTGGTAATAGGAGACGGATAAGCCTGCTGCTGTCGATTTGTTTCTTTGATTGTCCGAACCTGTTCCATATATTTTGCATGTTGATATCCCATATCGCGGACGGGCATAATGTTATTGATATCGCTCTGGTTTTCCAAACAGACAAAGAAGCGGGTGTTATATTTTTTGTTACACTTCATCGGTACATCCATCTGCAGTTGTTTCAGTTTGTTGTCAAAAGAGGATTTGGTAATCAGTTCACCGGGTTCTCGTGATAATTCGTTCGCAGATATATAATGTCTGCCTCCGAATAAGTTTACATTAACGATGTCAGAAAAAACATCTTTGTATTGTAATAAATTCTTTTTCAGCTAAATCTTTACTTCCCAATAGCATGCCTCCTTTTTATCAAATAGAAATAACAAGGAGAACGGTTTTGCTCCCACCCTTGTTTGTAAATATACTAGCACGCAATGAAGAAAAAGTCAATATATTTTATTACAATCGTAAAGCGACTTGCGCCCGCTTGAAAGGAAGTTAAAAACAGCATAAAGGGCGAAAAAACGTAAAAAAGAGAGGCGCAAAACGACTTGATGGTAAAGAGGGGCGTATTGCGCTGAGAATTTTTGAAAAGTGAAAAAAGTGGGGGGTGGTCAGATTACGGAAAAACAGAATCACAGTGCAAGGTTTCTGGTGGTGATACAGTTGGAGGTTTAATTGGTAAAACACAGTATGTTAATAGTTGGAGAGATGCTTCATATACCACTTGCAAATTGGACAGGACAAATTAGGGAGGAATACTGTTTGGATGTTTTCCAACCACAGATTATAATTGTTCCGACGTAAAAGTATATTATCCAAAAAGAATGTTATGAGGAAAAGGGATGGCAGGATACCGGTTGTGACTTGAATGGGGGCGGCAGTACGAAAAAATTATTTTACAAATGCCGCGAGACCAAAGGAATCCGTTTTGATGTCGTAGCAATTGCTGACCGTGCTTTTTATAAAAACAGAAAAATTCGCCGTGCTCTAATTGGCACGAACATACAGTCAATCGGGAAAATGGCGTTCTACGGTACAAGGCAGCTGAGGTACATAGACATAAAAACAAAAAACTGAAAGTTATTGGAAAAAAGGCGTTTATTGGAATTTATCCGGCGGCGAAAATTAAAATTCCTCGTACGAGAAAGAAAAAGTACATCAAATTATCTTGCCAATAAATACGGTTAAATGAAAAGCAGAGAGTTCACAAAATGGAATTCTCTGCTTTTCCCTTGGTGTTACATTTAAAAATTGCTGCCGTTCCAGCCCCAGTCGTTCACACCGTGGTAAGTGACATAAACTTGATTTCCCGGGATGGAAACTCTTCACTTAAAATGTCGCAAATAACTTTTGTCATTTCTGAATAGGGCAGACGGAGATGCCTGACCAAACAGACTGACAGAAACATATGCTCCCTTGTCCAATTTCGAACCGCCCATGTACAAATCGTAATTATCTTCAAATCCAACCATCAGATACGTTTCCGATTTGTTTAAAATTTGGATAGCCTCACCAAGTTTTTGTTTTGATAGCTTCCTCTTTTTCCGGGGTGAGCGATACGGTAATTTTGAATCAATAAATGGCATAAAAGTACTCTCTTTCTTTTTTATGATATAAGTCAAAGGGATTCCAGAAATTTAAGCATAGAACTTAACTGTGTACCATTTAAGCGCTCTGCATAGCGGAGTAAGCGAAACCTCGTTTCATTCAAATGAACAGAAGTGGTGTCTTCCTCCATAAAAAATTCAGACATCGAAATATTAAATGCGTTACATATTTTTTGCAAAGAGGGAATGGACGGCAATGTGTTTTTTCGATACCAGGCTGAAATCGTTGATTGGGTGATGCCGGACTGCTGGGATAGTTGATACTCGGTCCAGCCACGCTCCAGCCGTAATTCCACGATACGGTCTAATACATTCATTGTCAAACCCCTTTCTTAGGTAAATTCATAAATAATATTATACTTGGTATTGCAAAATAAAGCAGTGTAAAATAACGTAATTAAATAACGTAAATATGAAATCTGTAAAGAGCAATGTATTAGGGGAGGAGTTTTGGCTGAGATAAAAAACGGAAAGCAATTTTGACGAGGGGGCGTATACTAAAAAAATGCAGTGGGGACTTTTTCTTTCATAGATTACCAATATATGTTATAATGACCTTTGAAAAATGAGGGGAAATAGGATATGAAATTATTGTTTGTACTTGTTGGACTAATTTTGTTTTGCAAAGGAATTGAAAAGGCAGTAATTGGTTGTTCTTTGGTGGATTGATATTAATGATGTCCTTTTTGATGTGGCAGCTTTTCGATAACTGGTTTTTGGTTTCGCTGTTGGCGTAGACGGACACGGAGGCAGAGAGAACTAAGGTGTGGAAAAAGAAAGGAGAGTTTGAATTTGAAAATTGCTACATATAATATATGGAATTCAGAAAGTGGAATGCCATATAGAATTAAATATATAGTAAATGAAATAAAATTAATAAATGCTGATGTGATATGTCTTCAGGAGGTATCAAGTAGAAAATTGGCTGAAGGTATTGCAGCAAATGCTGATTATCCCTATTGGTATTTTGATAATTCTCAAAAAATAGCGGTTGTGAATGTTCATCTTCCGTGGGATAGTGTATTAATCAGTGAGCATCAAATTATAAAAATTGTCAATGCAGTGGATAAAAACATACGAATATGTTTATATGGCGGGTGACTTTAATTGTAGTGATTTTTCAGATGTACAGCGGTTTTGTTAGAGAATGCACATTGAATAATTGTGAATCCTTACCGTGTTGGTTTGATTTGGCATCTGCATATGCGGAAATTACTGATAAAAAGGCTGAGAATACTCTTGATTTTTGGAAAAATCCTAGATTTAAAAGGAAATACGGTAGAGACAAATTCAAGATTTGACAGAATTTTATTGCAAAATACATATCCGCAGCCATTTCCTGTTTTGAGCAGGTGCAACGTATTTGGCACAGCAATTTATGAAGATATAGCATTGGCAGCAAGTGATCATTATGGTGTAGTAGTAGAAATGGAATAATTTTAGGATGGTGTTATTATGTATGAGGATATTTGGGAAAAATTATACTGTGAAGCAAGAAAAGTGCAAAAAAGAGAGTGATTTCTCCGTTTATAGAGGCAGGGGTGTTGCAGCTGCACTTTTGACTAAGAAAGGTAGTATTTATGTTGGAGTTTGTATTGATACGGCAAAGTACACTGGGAATGTGCTGAAAGAAATGCGATTGCTAATATGATAACAAATGGTGAGCATCAAATCGATAAAATGGTTGCGGTTGTTGAGGATGGAAGTGTTGGCGCTCCGTGTGGTGCGTGTAGAGAGTATATGATGCAATTAGATAAAGATAGTGGTGACATTGAAATACTTGTGGATTTTGAAAAGAGAAGAATCGTTCGGCTTAAAGAATTAATTCCTGATTGGTGGGGAAAAGAACGTTTTTTAGTTAAAGAATGAAAAGGGGGCTTCTAACCGAAGTAACGCTTTTGTATCAGATTTGATGTGCCCCCAAAAGTTAGACTTTTTGGGGGCACATCATGTCTTTGTTATAGCGTTGTTTGCCTTTCTCAACAAGAGAAAGACAAAACGAAAATAAAAATGCCTATCCTGTTCGAACCATAGGATGTGCGGTGTGCGTAAGGGCATTTAACTTTCGTGGGAGCATCCACTTTGAAGTGGGAGCGTTCCTACATAGTTATAATATCACTGGTAAGGAAATATATCAAGCGTTTTTTTGATAGAACATATAATTTCACATAAAAGAGAATTGTTATGTGTGACAATGGATAATTTTAGAAAGTGGTGTGCTGTATGAAAAATGAAACAAGTAAAACGGCTGCAAGACAATTTTGATAAAGACAATAAGCTGAAAAGTGAATTAAATTATGGTATTGCGGACATGGAGGCTGGAAGAGAACTTCCACTGGATGAAGCCATGAAAAAAATAACTGAGTTAAGAAATGTTTTTAGTGGGCTGGAGAAAATAGAGAAACATGACGAAGCTACGTTAGAAGTATATTCTTTACTTGGTCAGGGATATAAGGCGATGCAAGAAGGTCGAAAAAGTTCCATCGATGAAGTGAAGGCGCAAATTCGGAAAAAGGAGAGAAGAACGTGCCCGTCGTTAAGTTTGCAAAACAACGCTTTTTACCAAATTGTTTAAAAAGAGGTTGCAATTTTAGCCTGTTTTACAGCTCTTTTGTGGTAAATCAATGTGTCTAAACAACTCTTTTCGATATGCTAGGGCTTTAACGTTGCATTTTGGCGAGAAAGTTTAAGAAGGAATGCAACGTTTTTGGCTTGGAAATAAGATTAGTGTTGTATGGGTGCATTATTGCAGTTTCTATAACTGGTTCCAGAAATTTTTTATCTCATCGGACGTATAGGGATTTTCGCAAAAACATTCATTTCTAATCTGCAAAAAAATTGATTTATCAATTTTGTCTGCGTTATATTACAACGAATACCGTCAATAGTAACAGTATAGTTTTGGTATTTGAATTAAAAACAGTATGGTTTTTTGAAAATAAGATATGTAGTAACAAGGAATAAAAAGAATTTATTCAATAGTTGTTGTTTGAGCTGACATGTGTTATAATATATTCGCGAAAGCACCAATGGCAGGGGTGGTAGCCTCCCAAGTTTGTGTACACCGGCTTGCCGGAATACATAGGAAGAGGTGCTGGATGTCCGGTGGACATCCGTTTAGCACGGATCGTAGCAAAGTGAAGACGGTGGCGCTTATGATAGCTTTTGAAAACATTTCGATTTTCATCGTTATATTAACATTGTTATGTGCCTTTGGTAGTCTTGTTATAGCGTTGCTTTGCCTTTCTCAACAAGAGAAAGACAAAGCGAAAATAAAAATGCCTATCCTGTCTGAACCACAGGATGTGCGGTGTCCGTAAGGGCAATATTGCTATAAACTTGAGCATCCATTTTGGAATGGGTGCCTTGCTATATAGTTATAATATCGCTAGTATGAAAATATATCAAGTGTTTTTTGATGGAACATATAATTTCACATAAAAGAGAATTGTTATGTGTGACAATGGATAATTTTAGAAAGTGGTGTGCTGTATGAAAAATCAAACAAGTAAACGGCTGCAAGACAATTTTGATAAAGACAATAAGCTGAAAAGCGAATTGAATTATGGTATTGCGGACATGGAGGCTGGAAGAGAACTTCCACTGGATGAAGCCATGGAAAAAAAAATAACTGAGTTAAGAAATGTTTTTAGTGGGCTGGAGAAATTAGAGAAACATGACAAACAAAAGCATTTTTATATCAATTGATGACTAAACTGAATGAAGCAGAAATTTTTATTCGTGATAACGGTACAATATCTGCTGATGAACTTGAATCAGAACTGGGGGTGTCTGATTGAAACTGTTGAAAGGTGATGCTTATTATGGTAACAAAAACAGCAAGAATTCAACTTCTAGTTGAGAAAATCAAGAAAGAAAATTAGGTTATTGTTTTTTTCATCTTTCACTTTTTTATAATGAAATCATAAAGAGCTCTTTAATCCATTCAAATTAAGGAGGAACAAACTATGATTTCAATTGGAAATACAATCAAAACATTGCGAAAAGCAAAAGGCGTAACACAGGAAGAGGTGGCACGGGAATTGGGAGTTTTCATACCAAGCAGTTTCAAAGTATGAAAATGAAGTAGCACAACCGGATATTTCTCTGATTCCATTGTTGGCACAATATTTTGGCGTAACAATAGATGAGTTGTTTGGGTATAAGTTGGATGCATTGACAAACAAAGAGAAATTTGTGCGATTTATGGCAGATAATCAAATCCTGATATTTCAAGAGAGCGGTGAATATTTTATCAATACAGAAAATTTCTCTACCAATGCACAGATAAGTAAAATCGGAGAAGTATTGGCAGATTGCATATGCGAAAAATTATCTTGAATTTGACGTATTAACTGGAATGGCATATCATGGGATTTCTTTTTCGGCAATGGCGGCAAGTGTTTTGTATAACAAATATGGAAAAACCATAAATTATTGTCATGCAAGACAGAATCCTGATAGCAGAGGGCGAATGATATGTGGTCACACATTGCAAGCGGGGGAGCGTGTAGTTATTGTGGACGATGGTGTGTCTACAGGACAAAGTGTAGATAGGTGGATTGAGGAAAACAAAAAAATGCGTAGATATTAATGTTGTGGCGTTAGTAACAGTATTCGCTCGCGATGATATGCCTGGTGGAATTGGAAGACATCTGTTAGAAGAAAATATGGTATGAAAGTGTATTCTGTAATTTCCGATCAGGATATTCAAAAAGCGTTAGAAAAGGGAATTGTTCGAAGATAAGATTTTAGAATGGTCGAGAAAGTTCCATCGATGAAGTGAACAATCCATCTCGGTCTTGATGAATATGGCAACTCTGCAGCATAACGCTTTTGCTTGTTGAAAAGGAGTCAACAAGGTACTGAAAAGAGGTAACAGAAGAAGAAAAGGCGAAGGACGGAAGTTCTTCAACCACAGGAATGTTACCTGTGGATTTTTTTTATTATAAAAGGAAAACAGATACTAGAAAATTCAATTTAAGTACCAAATATATCATAGAATAATCTTACAGATAGGGCTATAATTAAATATTATTTTAATCAATTTAGAAGAGGTAATTATGCAAATGGCAAGTAGAAAAAGTAATCGCAGGCCTTATGGTTTTGGCTCTTTGTATCACAACACTATCCAGTGCCGGAAGTGATGTAGAAGCAAAGGCTAAGGCTTCTCTTAAGACCAAGAAGATTTCTGTTAAGGTTGGAAAGAAAAAGAGTATATTGATCAAGAATAAAACTAAGAACATTCTTATTCTTTTACCAGCAGTAACAAACAAGTGGCAAAAGTAACATCAAAAGGGGAAGGTTACCGGAATAAAAGCCGGAAAAGCGACTATAACAGTAAAAGAAGTTTTGAAAAAAGGTAAAAAAGAAAAAAAGGTAAAAAAAAAAAGAACATTGGGAAGGTTAAAGTTACGGTAACTGGCATGAAAAAGAAGAATGTAGCAACGCCAACACCAGAAACGGTAAACAAGGCAACACCTACAGCGACACTGTCTGCAACAGCACCGGTTAAGCCGACAGCATCAGCAACGCCAGCCGCAACGGAGCCGGCAGCACCAACACCGATCGTAACGAGGATCTCCTGCACCCGTCCAACATTGGCGCCTGGTATGCCGGAATTAGATAAGAACAATCTTACTGTAGCGGACTATCCGGGTATTGCATCCGATGTGCCGGATCTGGATATAATTCGTGTTGGTCAGAACACTACATGGTAAGTACAACGATGAACCTTGTTCCTGGTGTCCCTGTTATGAAGTCGACAGATCTTGTTCATTGGGAAATTTAAACTATGCATGTAACCGTTTCCCGGACAAGGATTTATTTAATCTTGAGAACGGACAGCAGACATATAAGAATGGTT
>VOFC01004312.1_pt1 | contig 17800 bp, 17 predicted proteins | sample 5384161 | NCBI WGS metagenome assembly VOFC01 (sample SAMN12384722, study PRJNA508395) | human gut metagenome | isolation source: healthy gut B | host: Homo sapiens
AGCGTCCTTCCACAACAGCGGCAACATGCTGGTGCGCCGCTGCATCAACATGTTCTGGAAGCGCGGCCGGCATGCTGGAGGACGTCATGACGGGCATGCGGGCCATGTCGCCCCTGTTCGTCAAGTCCTTCCCCATCCTTTCGCAGGGCTTCGAGATCGAGACGGAGATGACCATCTTTTCCCTGGCCAACAGCTTCCGCATCACGTCCATGCCCATCCAGTACCGTGACAGGCCGGAAGGCAGCTTTTCCAAACTGAAAGCACGTTCCGGGACGGCTTTCCGGGTCCCGGACCATCGCCGTCCTGTTCAAGGACTATCGCCCCCTGCTGGTCTTCTGGACACTGGCCTGTCTGCTGGCCGTGTTCTCCCTGGGGCTGTTCCTGCCCGTGCTGGGGGAATACATGTCCAGCGGGCTCGTGCCCCGCTTCCCTTCCCTGATTGTGTCCGGTTTCTGCATGCTGGCGGCCCTGCTGAGCTTTGTCTCCGGCCTGATTCTGGATTGCCAGCGCAAGCGGGCCCGGCAGGCGTTCGAGATCCAGCTCAATGTGCTGACGCTCCTGCTGCGCCAGGAAAGGACGGCAGCGGCCTCCGGCGGGGACAGGCCGGCGCGGGACGAACAGGCATAGCTGACGAAAGCCGGGCGGGGAGCCCGGCTTTCGTCATTTTGCGGCAGCGCGGGGAAGGCCGCGCAGGCGGGCGCCTTTCCCTGCCGTCTAGCTGAGGGCCTTGCGCTTCATGATGTAGTTCCAGATCATGACCACGCCCGTGGCCACCACTTTGGCCAGCATGTAGTGCAGGGCCAGCCTGTCCACCAGCAGCCACATGCAGATCTGGTTGATGCCCAGACCGGCCAGGCTCGAACCCACAAAGACAACCTGCCGGGCAAAGCTGCGTGCCGCCTGATGGAAGACGAAGAACACACAGAGATAGTAGTTGACGATGACGGCCACGATGAAGGCCCAGGCGGACGACCAGAGGTAGTGGACGTCCAGCACGCTGGTCAGCAGGAACAGCAGGCCGTAGTCCACCAGAAAGGTCAGGCCGCCCACGATGCAGAAGCGGAAGAATTCCGCGCCGCGGCTGGCAAGGGACATAAGCGACCTTTGGGATGGGGGCTGCCCTGACTTACCCTGTTCCCCGCCGGGGCGCAAGACGGACGGACAGGCGTGCGGCACAAGGGACGCGCGGGAACAGCCTGTCCCGGGATGCCCGCGCTGAAGGGAAGGGACAGGCAGCCCGCTGCCGCAGGGACGGCAGGGCGGAAAGCGCAGGCCCCGTGAACCATCAGGCATCACGAGCCGCACGACGCGTTGCATGGCGGGGAAAGGCAAGGCCCCCTTGCCGGGGATGTGCCCTCCTGCCGGTGGACCCGTCGCCGGGCGCTGTCCTCCCCGGTGCCTGCCGTGCGTGGGCGGGCATTCAGGGACGTGAGGGCCCTTCTGGCGTCTCCTCCGGCCCGGCGGGGCGGATCCGGCCCTTGTCCAGGAGGAAGAAGGGGGCGCCGGGCTGCATCTCGCGCAGCAGGGCCGCCGTATGGGGATGGCAGGTGAAGAAGAGCAGCTGCTGCCGGACACCGTATTTCCCCTGGCTGAAGTCCCCCAGGATGCGGGCCGTGCGCCGTGCCCGGCCGGGATCGAAGTCCACCAGCACATCGTCCATGATGACGGGCAGGGGGCCGGCCTGTGCCGCGTGATCCTGGATATAGGCCAGGCGCAGGGCCAGATAGAGCTGCTCCTGTGTGCCCCGGCTCAGCTGTTCCGGGCTGACGGGCTCGCCCTGCGGCGGCATGACCCGCAGGCCGGAATCGCCCACCACGGCCCCCACGTCCTGCCAGGCGCCCGCGGTGATGTCCCGGAAGATGGCCGCGGCACGGCGGATGACACGGGGCTGGCGTTCCTTCTCGAAGGCCAGTTTCGCCCTGTGGAGCAGGGCATGGGCCAGACGGAGGCGGCACCAGGCGCGGGCCTGGCGCTGCAGTTCCTCCCGCTGGCCGGCTTCCTGCTGCAGCAGGTCGGCCAGGGTTCCGTCCTGCTGCATGGCCTCCACGCGCACGCCCAGAGCGGCGACATCTTCCGCCAGCGCGTCTTCTTCCTGCCGCAGTTCTGCCAGCAGGCGCTGCTGCTCGTCGCGGCCCTGTTCCTCTTCCTCCCGGGCCTCTTCCCGGAAAGCGGCCAGAAAGGTCTCCAGCGGCTGGTCCCCGGCCACCAGGCGCAGGCTGTCCTCCAGCAGCAGGCGGCGCTGTTCCGCCTGGTGCCGTTCTTCCAGCAGGTCCGCTGTCTGCAGGAACGCGCCGTCGTCCCGGGCTTCTCCCTGACGCAGCAGGGCCGCCAGGTCGGCACGGATGCCATCCAGATCGTTTTCCGCACGCTGGCAGGCCGTTTCCTGCTCAGCCAGCAGCCGACGCAGGCGGGCCTGTTCCGCGGCATGATGGCGGGCCTCTTCCGCCGCCTCGGCCAGCATGTCCAGGTGCCGGAGCCAGTCGGCGTCCTGCGGCGGCACGGGCCGCCCCAGCTCCGTCAGCAGGGCCGCCAGCGGTGCCCGCAGGGCCTCCACGTCGTGGTGCAGGCGTTGCAGGCGCGAGTCCTCCTGCTGCAGCTCCGCCTCAAGGCGCAGACAGGCGTCCATGCCGTCCAGGGCGGCATGGACGGTGCCCGGGGCCAGATCTTCCGGCAGGCCCAGGGAGCGCAGGCCCGCTGCCCAGCCTGTCCGGGCCGTCTCCAGCTTGCGGGCCGCTTCCCGCGTGCGGCAGCGGCTGTCCTCCAGGGCCTTGCGGCAGCGTTCCAGCAGCCCGGCACCGGCCGTGGCCTCGGCGGCTGCCTGCTGATGCCTGGTGCCGGCCTCTTCCGCCTCCCGGCAGAGGGCAAGAGCGCGGCGGACGGCCTCCGGCAGGTCGGGGCAGGCGGCATCGGGAGGAAGCAGGGCCAGCAGGTCGCGCACGGCTGTTTCCGTCTGCTGCAGGGACAAGGCCGCATGTCCGGCATCGTCCCCGGCCGTGCGTAGGGCCTCCGCCAGCGTGGCGGCGGTGGCCGCCCGTTCGAAAAGCAGTCCCGCCGCTGCCGGTGCAAAGGCCGCCGCGGTGGCTGCGGGCAGCATGGCCTGCCAGCGTTTTTCCCCTTCCTGCACGGCGGCGAGGAGCTCCTGCTCCTGTTCGGCCAGGCGGGCCAGCGTTTGCCTGACGCTTCTCAGTTCCTGCCGCAGGCTGTCATGCTCCAGCAGGAGCTGGTCCAGCTGGCGGCGCAGGAGCTGCTGTTTTTCCAGCCGGGCTTCCAGTTCGTCGGCATCCGGGATGTCATCGGCCACGGTGCGCGGCAGGGGCAGCTGGGCAAGGCGGCGCTGCTGTTCCCGCAGGCGGCCGGAACAGGCTTCCAGCAGCTGCCGGAGGCGTTCCGCTTCTTCCCGGCGTCGGCGTTCCCCCTTTCCGGCATGGGGCATGCCGCCTGCCAGCAGGGCGAGCCCGCAGAGCGCGGCCAGCCCGCCTGTCCAGGGCGGGGCCGCCGGCCCGGGCCAGGGGAGCAGCTCCGGGGCCCAGTGCCCGGCCAGCAGGAGGGCCAGACCGGAGAGCAGGAAGACGATGCCCATGCAGAGCAGGGGCAGGCTGCCGCCTGTCAGGGGACGTGCCAGCTGCCGGGCCTGCTGGGCCAGGCCTTCCTGCCGGACCGTCTCGGCGGCGATGCCGGCCCGGAGCGTACGGCACTGCCGCACGGCAGCGGCAAAGCTTTCAAGGGCCTCTTGCTCCGGGGCCGGATGGTGGTCGATGGACGGGACAAGGGCTGCCTCGCGCTGCTGCAGGGCCTCCTGCTCCCGGCGTGCGCGATCCTGACGGGCCCGGAGGCTGTGCAGCTCCTCTTCCAGCCTGTGCAGGCGGGCCGACAGGGACAGGGCCTCGTCCCTGTGGCGGAGCAGCCGCTCCGGCCCGGCAAGATCGTTTTCATCCAGGTGCAGCGGCGCGCAGGCGCGGCAAAAAGCTTCCCGGGCCCGTTGCTGCCGCCGTTGCCAGCGGGGGAGATCGTCCTGTTTTCCTGCCGGCTCTCCAGCAGGCGTTGCAGGCGTTGCTGCTGGTCGCTGTCCAGAGGCGGCTGGCGGTGGGGCAGGGCCGCAAGGCGTTGCAGCTGCGCCTGACGGGTCTCCTCCGCCTGTGCCAGCGCGGCGGCGGCCTCGTCTTCCCGCCGGCGGGCCATCTGCAGGGCCGTCGTGCCGGTCGCCAGCGTGGCGGCCTGCCGTTCCAGCGCCTCCCGGCCGAAGACAGAGCGGTCCGCGGCGGATGCGGGCGCAGTCCCAGCCGGGGCCCAGACAGGGAAAGCCCCTTCCTGCAGACGGCGGCAGAGCTGTTCCTTGCGCAGGTGTGCCAGCGGCAGGTCGGCCAGGGCCTGCCGGTAGGTGGCGCTCTGTTCCGTCAGGGCGCGCAGGCGGGGCAGGGGCCGCCGCAAGGGCCTGATCCGGGCACAGTTCCCGGAGCTGTCCGCGCGTCCGGGCGCACTGTTCCCGCAGGCCCTGCAGGGCACGCCGGTTATCCTCCTCCCGTTCCCGCAGGCGGGCCAGACGCTCGCGTCCCTGCGGCGGGAAATCCTGCGGCAGGCCGGAAAGACGCTCCAGCCGCATCCCCAGCAGATGCCACTCCCGCCACTGTTCCCAGACGGAAAGGCGCCGCTCCGTACGGCGCAGGCCGGTCTCCAGCTCCGTCTTGCGGCGGCGGAGGCCCTCCAGATCCTGTTTGCGCTGCTGCCACCGGGCGCACAGGTCATCGTAGCGGCTGCTCCGGGCGTCGGCCTGACGGATGCGGGCCCGCAGCTCCTGCCAGCTCCCCGCCTGGACGTTGAGGGGCAGCTTGCGGCCCTGCGGGCGATAGATGGCATCGGCCTGCTGTTGCAACGCACGCAGCACATCGGCCGGGGAGCGCAGGCCCGTGCCGAAGCTGGCCCCGTAGAGGGCGTGACGCACGGCCTCGTCGTCCAGGCTCTCGAAGCGCTGCAATTCCCCCAGGCTGAAGCCGAACACATTGCGGTAGACCTGACGGTCGATGCCCCGAAAGAGCTGTTCCAGCAGGCTGTCCGGCACAGGGGAGCCGTCAGGGCCGGTGAGCTGCAAACGGCCGCTGCCCGGGCCCGGGCGGCGATGCAGGTGCAGCAGGCCGTGGGGGCCGCCTTCCAGTATCAGGCTGCCCCCGGCCTGGCCGCCGCGCAGGGGCTGGCCGGCCTGCCGTTCCTTGCGCCCGGAGGGATAGCCGGTGAGCATGGCCCGCAGGAAGGCCAGACAGGTGGATTTGCCGGCTTCGTTGTCGCCCAGAAAAATGTTGATGCCCGGACCGAGGCCCTCGGCGCCCGTTCGGGCGAGGATGCCGAAACCGTCCGCATGGAATGACAGCAGGTGCATCACTTCCCCTCCAGCATGTCCAGGCAGAGATAGCGGGCCTCATCCAGCAGGCGCTCAAGCTCCTCCCCTTCCGGCATGGTGAGCATCCCGGCGGGGCAGTGCCGGAACAGGGGGGCCAGCTCCTCCTCGGCAAAGGCGGCCAGGGCCTCGGGCTGCCGTTCAAGTCCTTCCGCCAGGCGCAGGGCTTCGCCCAGCAGATCCTGGCGTTGCAGGCAGGCGGCCATGTCCACAGCGGGGGCCGTCTCCACAGCCAGATCCTTGATATGGACGGGCAGGGGCAGCGGAGCCTGATGCAGGCGCTCCCGCAGGTCGCGGCAGGTCTCCGGGCGGCGCAGCAGGCTGTCCAGGGGCGTGCGGCCCCGCAGGCAGAGGCGCACGACCAGGAGCGTGCAGGAAGCGTCAGCGGCTTCCGTGGCCGTGCCCAGGGCCTCCAGCAGCCTGTCTTCCACGGCATCGAGCCGGTCCACGGCGTCCAGAGCGATGACCAGACGCCGCCACTGCACCGGCCCCAGCGGCAGGAATGTTTCCCGGCAGGCGAAGCCGCCGTCGCAGGCCTCGGCAGTGACCAGCAGGCAGCCGCGCGGGCCGTCCTCATGGATGTGCCGCCCCTGGGTGTTGCCGGGATAGGCGATGAAGGGGCGGCGGGACAGGACGCGGCGTTCGTGCACATGGCCCAGGGCCCAGGCATCCAGACGGGCGGCGCGCAGGTCGGCCAGCGCGCAGGGGGCGTACCTGTCCTGCGCGGGGCTGCCTTCCACGCTGCAATGCAGCACGCCCAGCTGGAAGCACGCCATATCCGGCTGACGGTGGAAGAGGAGCGCCAGGTTGCGGGCCTCCCTGATGCGGGCATGGCTGATGCCGTGGATCACGGCCACGGGGGCCCCGTCCCGGTACAGCACATGCTGCCCGGGCTCCGGGCCGAAGATGGTCACGTTGCCGGGCCAGTCCACGGTCTTCAGCCGCGAATCCAGCGGATCATGGTTGCCGTGGGCCCAGAAGACGGGGATGCCGCAGGCCTGCAGGCGCAAACAGCCGTCGCGCAGGGCCAGCTGGGCTTTGACGCTGTGTTCTTCCTGATTGTAGATGTCCCCGGCCAGGACGAGGAAGTCCGGCCGCAGCTGTTCGCACAGGTCGAACAGGCGTTGCAGGGCCGTGAAGGTGGCGTCGCGCAGCTGCGCTTGCAGGGCCTCTCCGGCATCGCTGCGGGTCAGGCCCAGGAAGGGGGGTGTCCAGATGCAGGTCGGCGGCGTGGATGTATCGGAGGCTGTTCATGGCGTGTCCTCGGCGTGGGCTCCTCCGGCAGAGATATGTTTTTCCGGCAGCAGGACAAGGTGCCCGTGGCAGGGCATGCGGTTGACGCTGCCACAGCCCGTTGGTATGACTAGCGTTCATATCACAGGGGGGAAAGAATGGCGCGAATCCTTTACGGCATCCACGGGACAGGGCATGGCCATGCCATGCGCGGGCTGACCATCGCCCGCCGTCTGGGCGCACACGAATTCCTGTTCGTGGCCAATGACGACGCCCCCAAGATACTGGAGCCCGAATTCCGGGTGCACCGCATCCCCAACCTGGGCACGGTGTTCCGCAACTATCAGGTGGATGTGGGGGCCACGGTGCGCAAGGCCATCCCGCTGCTCTGGCACCGCCGGCGCTATGTGGATGAAGTGCTGCGCCTCATCGACCAGTTCAGGCCCGATGTCTGCATGACGGACCTGGAATACTTCGTGCCGCGTGCGGCCGAAAAGGCCGGTCTGCCCTGCCTGACCCTCGACCACCAGCACGTCATCACCTGCTGCCGCCACGGCTGGCTGCCGCCGCGCATGTGGTGGGATCACCTGTTGCAGGGCATCACGCCCCGCTACCTGTTCCGGCCCACGGAGCAGAACCTGCTGGTCTCCTTCTATGCGCCGCCGGTGCAGCCCCGCTACCATGCCCGTGTGGTGCCGCCCATCCTGCGCGAGAGCGTGCTGCGCCTCAGCCCCCGTGACGACGGTCATGTGGTGGTCTACCAGAGCAATTCCACGCACCGCAAGCTGGTGGACTTTTTGCTCCAGGCCACGGACAGGCCCTGCTACGTCTTCGGCTATGGCCGGACGGAAGGCCGGGAGGGCAACGTCATCTTCATGAAGAAGAGCGAGGAGGGCTTCCTCAAGCTGCTGGAAGGCTGTTCCTACGTCATCCAGGGCGGCGGCCACACCCTGATGACCGAGGCCCTGCACCTGGGCAAGCCCATCCTGAGCCTGCCGCTCAAGGCCATGGTGGAACAGTGCTTCAACGCCCTGTACCTCGAACGTTTGCACTACGGCATGCAGGCCGACATGATGACCCTGGAGCCCGCCCTGCTGCGCCGCTTTGAGGAACGCCTGCCCGAGTTCCGGGCCGCCATCGCGCGCGGGCATTTTTGCGGCAACGACCTGGTCTTCGGCCTGGTGGACACCTTCATCCGCACCGGCACCCTGCCGGTCTCGGGCACGCCGAAGGTGGTGGAGTAGGAAAGACGCCACCTGTCCAGGGCAGGGGCCCATCCCTGCGTTCCATGATGTCCAAGAGCCTCTTCCGTCCGGTACGGGAGAGGCTCTTTCGCTGAAGAGCCCCACGCGTGCGGGGCATGCCGGACAGAACAGCGGGCGACGCGAGCTTCGCATGAAGATCCTTATGGGGCGTTCCCGCGACCCCAACGATGCGCTCCCTGTCCGGCTCATCCCTGCCTGCGGCCCGTATCGGCAGACAGACAGCGCCCGTATTTTTCAGTCCATCCCTGCCTGCGGGGGATGCCCTTCCGCACCCTGCCGGGATGACAGGCGGTGAGCCGCGCTCCGCGCACGGCCGCGCCATGCCCGCGGCGCGCCTCTCCGGGGACCATGACAAAGGGGAAGGAGCGTTGTGCAACACGGCCCCTTCCCCCCGCAAAACACTGCCCGGCAGGGGGCAGTCATGATGATCTGCTGGTCTTACATGCCCAGATAGGCGGAACGCACGTCCTCGCTCCTGAGCAGGTTCTCGGCGCTGTCGCTGGTGACGATGCGGCCGTTCTCCATCACATAGCCGCGGTGGGCGATGCGCAGGGCCTGGTTGGCGTTCTGCTCCACCAGGAAGACCGTGGTGCCGTTGGCATTGACGCGCTGGATGATCTGGAAGATCTGCTGGATGATGATGGGCGCGAGGCCCAGCGAGGGTTCGTCCAGCAGGAGCAGCCTGGGCCGGGCCATGAGGGCGCGGCTGATGGCCAGCATCTGCTGTTCGCCGCCGGACAGGGTGCCGCCGGTCTGCTTGCGGCGCTGGGCCAGGATGGGGGAAGAGATCGAACACATAGTCCATGTCTTCCTTGATGCCCTGCACGTCCTTGCGCAGGAAGGCGCCCAGGTCGAGATTCTCGCGCACGCTCAGGTCGGGGAAGATGAGGCGGCCTTCGGGCACCTGCGAGATGCCCAGGCGGACGATCTCGTGCGGGGGCAGTTCGTGGATGGGCTCGCCGTTCCAGAGTATCTCGCCCTTGCGCGGCCGGTTGATGCCGCAGATGGTCATGAGCGTGGTGGATTTGCCGGCGCCGTTGGCGCCGATGAGGGTCACGATCTCGCCGTCATCCACGCGCAGGGAAACGTCGCGCAGGGCCTGGATGTTGCCGTAGTAGGTATCAATGCCCTTGACTTCAAGCATCTTCGCTCTCTCCCAGATAGGCCTGAATGACGCGCGGGTTGCTGCGCACTTCCGCGGGGGTGCCGGCAGCGATGCGCGAACCGTATTCCATGACATAGATGCGGTCGGACAGGGACATGACCATGCCCATGTCGTGCTCGATGAGCAGGATGGAAAGGTCCCGGTCGGCGCGGATCTGGAGCACCAGCTCCTTGAGCTCGTTGGTCTCCTGCGGGTTCATGCCGGCGGCGGGTTCGTCCAGCAGCAGCATGCGGGGCTCGGTGGCCAGGGCGCGGGCGATCTCCAGGCGGCGCTGGGCGCCGTAGGCCAGGTTGCAGGCCTTTTCGTTCCACAGGTCCTGCAGGTGCACGGCCTCCAGCAGGCTGTAGGAGATGTCGATGGATTCCTGCTCTTCACGGCGGGCGCGGGCGTTGCGGGTCAGCGCGCCCCAGATGCCGGCCCTGGTGCGGCAGTGACGGCCGATTATCACGTCCTCCAGCACGGTCATGTGCGCTGAAAGGCGGATGTTCTGGAAGGTGCGGGCCATGCCCAGCGCCGTGATGAGGTGGGGCTTGCGCCCGTTGAGCAGATGCTTCTCGCCGTTGGCGCCGTACAGGTGCACGGTGCCTTCCGTGGGCTTGTAGATGCCGGTGACGCAGTTGAAAAAGGTGGTCTTGCCGGCGCCGTTGGGGCCGATGAGGGCCACGATCTCGCCTTCGTTGACGGTCAGGTCCAGCTCGTTGAGGGCGCGCAGACCGCCGAAGTCACGCGTCAGGCCCTTGACTTCAAGAACGGGTTTCATGCGCGTTCTCCTTTGCTGCCGCCCTGCAGGGCGGTGATGCGGTAGCGGCGGCGCTCGCCGGTGACGAGCCCCTGGGGCCGGAAGATCATCATGATGACCATGATGGCGCCGAAGAGCAGCATGCGGTACTCGGAGAAGGCACGCAGGTATTCGGGGGCCAGGATGAGGATGGTGGCGGCGATGACCACGCCCACGATGGAGCCCATGCCGCCCAGCACCACCATGGACAGGATCATGGCCGATTCCATGAAGGTGAAGCTGGCGGGATTGATGAAGGTGGTCTTGGCCGCGAAGATGACACCGGCGAAACCGGCCCAGCAGGAGCTCAGGGCAAAGGCCGAGAGCTTGACGCGGGCCAGGTCGATGCCCATGGCCTCACAGGCGATCTCGTCTTCGCGCAGGGCCTGCAGGGCAAGCCCCACACGGGAGTTCTTGAGGCGGCTGATGACGATGATGGTCAGGATCACGGCCAGCAGCACCAGATAGTAGATGAAGATGGTGTTGGCGGCGATCTCCAGCTCCTGGCCGAAGAAGGAGGGGCCGGGGATGTTCTTGATGCCGCCGGAGCCGCCGGTGAGGCTGGTCCAGTTGAGCAGCACCAGGCGCACGATCTCGCCGAAGCCCAGGGTCACGATGGCCAGATAGTCGCCGCGCAGGCGCAGCACGGGGAAGCCCAGGGCCAGACCGAACACGATGGCCATGAAGCCGCCCACGGGCAGACAGGCCCAGAAGCCCAGGCCGAAGGCCTGGTTGAGCAGGGCGTAGGAATAGGCGCCCACGGCGTAGAAGGCCACATAACCCAGCACCAGCTGGCCGGCGATGCCCACGGCGATGTTCAGGCCCAGGGCCAGGATGACGTAGAGCATGGCCGAGATCATGATGTTGGTCTGGTAGAAGGAGCTCACCAGAGGCATGACGATCATGACGGCCAGCAGCAGGCCGAGGCTGGTCAGGCGGGTGGCGGTGCTGCGTCCGGGCAGGGTGACCAGCCTGTGCAGGCCCCTGCCCAGGCCCTCAGGCAGGCGGATCAGCGGGATGCCGCGGGCCTTGCGGCTGAAACACCAGTTCCAGAGCATGGAAAGGGAAGAAAATGGCCACGCCCAGCAGGATGACCCTGTCGAACTGCCATTCCACGGTCTGGTCGACGCTGTTGAGCTTGATGCCCATGACCGGGAAGGTCAGGAGCATGAACCAGCAGGCGGCCAAAAGGGCTTTTGTGAGATATTGCATCATGATTGGCTACACCTTCTGCACTTTCGCTTTGCCGAGGATGCCGTCGGGGCGGAAGATGAGGATGAGGATGAGCAGGGCGAAGGCCAGGGCATCCTCATAGTTGCCCGACAGGTAGCCGGTGGTCATGCTCTCGGCGATGCCCAGCACGAGACCGCCCACCATGGCCCCCGGGATGGAACCGATGCCGCCGAGCACCGCGGCCGTGAAGGCCTTGAGGCCGGCCAGGAAGCCGATGCCGAAGTTGACCTGCCCCATGTGGGAGGCGATGAGCACGCCGCCCAGGGCCGCCAGGGCCGAAGCCGACGATGAAGGTGAGCGAGATGATGCGGTCGGCGTTGATGCCAGCAGCAGGGCCATCTTGCGGTTCTGCGCGGTGGCGCCATGGCCTTGCCCATGCGGGTGTAGCGGATGAAGAGGCTTAAGGAGACCATGGCCAGCGTGCTGGTGACGAGGATCAGGAAGTCGCTGGGCCCCATGATGTTGCCCAGGTAATCCAGAAATTCCATATCCGGCAGCAGGCGGGGGGAAGGGGACGTAGTCGGAGGTCTGCGCCAGCAGCACATAGTTCTGTAGGAAGATGGACATGCCGATGGCCGAAATGAGGGGCGACAGGCGCGGGGCGCCGCGCAGGGGTTTGTAGGCCACCTTTTCCAGAGTATAGCCGTAGGCCGCGCTCCAGACCACGGCCGCGAGGGCCGCCACGATGAGGATGCCTCCGGCGGGGAAACCGACGATGCCCAGCACGCCGGCTACCAGCAGGGCCGTGAAGGCGCCCAGCATGTAGATTTCGCCGTGTGCGAAGTTGATCAGTTCGATGATGCCGTACACCAGCGTATAGCCCAGGGCGATGAGGGCATAGATGCTGCCGCGTGTGAGGCCGCCGAAGAAAAGTTCGATAAAGTACTGGAAGTCCATGCCGTTACAGGGGGCTGCGGTTTACCCGGGCGCAAGCGGGCAAGAGGGCGCGGAGGCCGTGCCCCCGCGCCCGTGCGCCATCGTATCCGATTAATGCAGGGTGATGCTGTGGTCGCTTTCGACGAACTTGCCGTCCTTCACCACATAGACGGACAGGCCCAGACCGGTGGCGTCACCGGCCTTGTTGAAGGACATCTTGCCCAGAGGGGTGTCCACTTCGGTGCTCTTCAGAGCGGCCATGATCTTGTCGGTGTCGGTGCTGCCGGCCACTTCGATGGCCTTGAGGAGGGCCTGGGTGGCGGCATAGGCGTTGTAGTAGCCGAAGCCGGGCTCGCTGCCGAACTGCTTGACGTGGGCGTCGCGGGCCTGCTTGTACATGGGCAGGGTGCTGGTATCCTTGGGATAGGAGGCCATGACGCCTTCGCTGTCCTTGCCGGTCATCTTGAGGAAGGTCTCGTCCTTCACGCCGTCAGGGCCGATGAGGGGGGTCTTGACGCGGTCGCGGCGCATCTGCTGCACCAGCTTGGAGGCGGTGTTCTGGTAGCCGCCGAAGACCAGCACGTCGGCCTTGGCGCGACGCAGCTTGCGCACCACGGCGGAGAAGTCCACGGCGTCGGGGGTCACGGCTTCGAACAGGACGGTCTCGACGCCGGCCTTTTCGAGGATGGTGCGGTTCTGCTGGGCAAAGCCCTTGCCGTATTCGCCGTTGTCATGCAGGTAGGCGACCTTCTTGGCCTTCAGCACATCGGTGATGTAGCTGCTGGTCAGCTGGGCCTGGGCATTGTCGTTGGCCACGGTGCGCAGGAACAGGGGGTGCTTGCCTTCCAGGGTCAGGGGCAGGCGTGGTGGCCGTGGGAGAGATGCTGATGATGTTGGCGCTTTCGAACATGGGCAGGGAGGCGTTGGTGGCGCCGGAGCAGATGGGGCCCATGATGGCCACGACCTTGTCGGAGATCAGCTTGGTCGCGGCGTTGGTGGCCAGTTCGGGCTTGCACTGGTCGTCCTGGGACACCAGTTCGATCTTCTTGCCCAGCACGCCGCCCTTGGCGTTGGCTTCTTCAATGACGATCTTGGCGGCATTGAGGCTGGGGACGCCGTACGAGGCCAGGTCGCCGGAATGGGCGCCCTGCACGCCGATCTTGATGGTGTCGGCGGCCACGGCGGGAGCCGCGACGGCAACGCTGCACAGCGCGGCCATGAGCCAGGTCATGCACTTTTTCATTTTCTCCCTCCTTGAGAGACTCCATGCACTGCCGCGCGCCGCACAACAGCAAAGCGACGTCTACCTTGCGGCAGTATAAGCCCTTTCTATTGCATCTTTACCTGATTCCTGTCAATGCGGTCCGCCAGATGGACAGACAGGTCCCGGCATCCGCATCCCGCTTTTTTTACTGTGATTTCTTGTGGCTGGAACGCAGGTGCAGGCGCATGGGCGCATGCGTGATGCCGAAGATGCGGCGCAGGGCGCGTTCCAGATAGCGGGCATAGCTTTCCGGCACGCGGTCGGCGTCACTGACGAAAAAGACGAAGGTCGGCGGCTGGGACTCGGCCTGGGTCAGATAGAAGAACTTGGCGCGCACGCGCTTGACCACCGGGGGCTGGTGGCGGGTCAGCACTTCTTCCATGGCCCGGTTGAGCTGGCCGGTGGGCACGCGGATGGCGCATTCCTCATGGATCTTGCGGGCCAGGGGCAGGATCCTGTTCAGGCCCGTGCCCTTGAGGGCCGAGACCGTGAGGATGGGCACATGCCTGCAGAAGGCCAACATCTCGCTCACGTTCTGCAGCAGCTGCCTGAGCTGGCCGGCGGGCACCAGGTCGCATTTGTTGACCAGCACCATGAAGGGGATCTTGCGGGTATCCAGCAGGTCCATGAGGCGCTTGTCCTGCTGGCTCACGCCTTCGGTGGCGTCCAGGGTCAGCAGGGTCACGTCGGCCTTGGTGGTGGATTTGAGGGCCGCATTGACGGAATATTTTTCCACGATGTCCGTGATCCTGGTACGGCGGCGCACCCCGGCGGTATCCACGAAGACGTAATCCTGGCCGTCGCGCGCGAAGCGCACGTCCACGCTGTCGCGGGTGGTGCCGGCCACATCGGAGACGATCATGCGTTCCTCGCCGGCCAGGGCGTTGATCAGGGAGGACTTGCCCGCGTTGGGGCGGCCCAGCATGGCCAGGCGCAGGGCCGGGGGCTCGTGCACGGCCTCGTAATCCTCGGGCAGCAGAGCGGCCAGTTCTTCGGTGAGGGCGCGGATGTTGTGCCCGTGCTCGGCCGAGACCGGCAGCAGGGGGAAGCCCAGGCTGTGGAACTCGGCCAGCAGCTCGTCTTCCTTTTCCAGACCGTCCACCTTGTTGACCACGCAGAGGGTGGGCAGGCCCATGCGGCGGATGTGGGCCGCCAGATATTCGTCCAGGGGCAGCAGGCCGTCACGGCCGTCCACCACGAAGGCCACGGCACAGGCGTCCTTCATGGCCGCCTCGGCCTGGCGCAGGATGTCGGACTCGAAACCGCGGATGCCTTCGGGGCCTTCGGTGACCATGGCGTGGGCGTCCAGGGTGATGCCGCCGGTGTCCACGATGCCGAAGTCAGGGTGTCCCTTGCGGCGGACCACCCCTTCCATGCGGTCGCGGGTCACGCCGGGACGGTCATGGGTGATGGCGCGGTTGCTGCGGATCAGGCGGTTGAACAGGGTGGACTTGCCCACGTTGGGGCGTCCCACCAGAACGATGCAGGGTAATGAGGACATGGGTCTCCCTTCGGCCATGACAGGCCGTTGTTGCGGAAATGGGGCCGCGCAGGGGCGGCGGCATGGCGCGGGGAAGCGGGATGGAAAAAAGGCCCCGTCAAGCGGGGTGAGCGCCACACGCTGCGCTTGTGTAGCATCCTTGAGGCCGTTTGAAAAGCAAAAAATATCCTTCGGGCACCAGCGGGGGCACGGCCGGAGACGGGCTGGCAACATGGCGGGATGACAGGTTTTTTCGAGGGGGACGGGCGGTGCGGCGGACGGGACGGGGCGCCCGCGCGAAAAAAGCAGCCCTGCCGGCCGGAGGGGCTGCAGGGGGCTGCGTGTGCGGCGGTGTCCGCCGGGGGCGCCGGAATGCCGGGCCCGGCAGGGGGGCCGTGAGCGCGGCGGCGCGGGAAGGGATCGGGGTGTCTTCGTTCCGGCCTCCGGCCGCGGGCAGGGGCAGCAGCAGGCGGAACAGGGCCCCGCCTTCGGGGCGGTTGGCCGCCGTGATCCGGCCGCCGCGGCCGTGGGCCAGGCCCGTGGCCACGGACAGGCCCAGACCGGCGGCCCGGCCCGCCTGGCGGTGGGTGGTGAAGAAGGGCTCGAAAATATGGGGCATGATGTCGTCGTCGATGCCGGTGCCGTTGTCGGCCACCCAAAGCTCGTACCAGGCGGTGCCGTCGGCATCGGCGGGCAGCAGCCGGGCGCCGATGTCCAGCGTGCCGCCCTCCGGCATGGCGTCCAGGGCGTTCTCCACCAGATGCAGGCAGATCTGCTCCAGTTCCAGCGCCGACCCCAGGGGGCGGGGCCCGTCCTCGCCCCATTCCGGCGGGAAATGCAGCCGGCAGGCCACCTTCAGGCTGTCCATGCGGCCCTGCAGCAGGGTCAGGACGCGGGAGACCACGGCCCGCACGTCCATGGGCGCACTGCGGGGGTCGAGGCCCACACCGGCCATGAGCAGCTTGCGGGTGATCTCGCGCACGCGCATGCTCTGGGTCACGATGGTCCTGAGGGACTCGCGCAGGTCTTCGATGTCGGGCAGGGCCCCGGCCTCGGGACTGTCCAGGCTGTCGCTCATGAGGCCCGCGGCCTGGACGATGATGTTCAGGGGGTTGTTGACTTCGTGGGCCACGCCTTCGGCGATGCGGCCCAGGCTGCGCAGGCGGGCCTCTTCGGCCAGGCGGCGGGCCTGGCGCCGGGCGTCGGCCCGTTCACGGGCCTTGCGGCATTCTTCCAGCACCGCGTCCAGGGAGACGGGCTTGGCCAGCCAGTTGAGCGCGCCGCGCCGCATGGCCTTGACCGCCTGGCTCATCTCCGTGGCGCCGGAGAGCATGACCACGTCGGGGCGGGGCTCATGCTCCTGCAAAAAGCTTGAGCAGGGAGACACCGTCCATGCCCGGCAGGCAGACATCCAGGAAGACCAGGTCCCATTCCTGCCGGGAGAGCATGTCCAGGGCCGTTTCCGCATCGCCGGCCACGGCGGCCTCGATGCCGCGCAGCTCCAGGCGTTGTGCCAGCGGTTCGGCAAAGGCCTGTTCGTCGTCGACGATGAGTACACGCATGACGTCCTCCCCCTTGCGGCGATGCGGAAACATGGGGCACGGCCGGGGGCCGTGCGGGGTCTTTCCTGTCCGGCGGTGCTGCCGCCGGACAGGGGCAATGGCGGCCTAGAGCTTGTGCTCGGCCAGGAGGTCTTTTTCGTTGAGGACATCCTGGGCGGAATCGAAATCACCGCCTTCGGCCAGGCTGACAGCCACCATGGCGTTCTCCACCTTGTCGCGGTAGGCCATGCGGATGCTGTTCAGCAGTTCGTCGATGTCCATGGGTTTTTGAGGAAGTTGTAGGCGCCCATGCGGTAGGCCGTCTGTTCTTCGGCATCGCCGCCGTGGCCGGTCAGGATGATGACCTGCACCTGGGGGTTGCTCTTCTTGACGCTGCGCAGCACTTCGAAACCGTCCATGCCGGGCATGCGCAGGTCCAGGACGATGACGTCGGTGGGGTCTTCAACGGCTTTGAGGGCCTGCGGGCCGTCATAGGCCACGCGCGCTGAAAAACCGCGCATGGCAAGGCGCTCGGCAAGCGTGTCCACAAACTGTTTTTCGTCGTCTACCAGCAGAATCTTGATCTCTTCCTTGCTCATGCCATTCTCCTTCACCCGGTGATGCCGGGAAAAATGTCGTTCTAGTCTTCACTCCCGCAGGCGGAAATGGAGAGGAAAAAGCGCTGTGCCGGATCGCGCCAGGGCATCAGCAGGGCCTGCCAGCCGGGCCGGGGCCGGGCATTGAGCAGGGGGCTGCCCGTGAGGGCCGCCAGGGCCATGTCGCGATTGGCGCCGTCGCAGACTTCGATGATGATGCCTTCCACCTTGTTCTGGCGACCGGCGGAAAAGCGGAGTTTCACCTGCCCGCCCACGGAGGCGCACAGGTCGAAGATGTCCAGCAGGGCACGCAGCACCGCCAGGGCGGGCACGGCGGACCACACGGGCTCCTCGCTGCCGGCGGATTCCAGCACCATCTGCACGGCGCGGGCCCGTCGGGCCGCCATGAGGCAGAACGTGCCGGCCACGCGCACCAGGTCGCAGGGCGCGTTCTCGTTCTCGCTGTGGCTGATCTGGGCCAGGTACTCCATGCACTCGGCCAGGGCCGCGCCCCGCAGTATCTGCTGCTGGGCCTCCTTCAGGGCCTTGATGACGCGCGGATCGGCGGGCTTGTCCGGCCCGGCGGCCAGCTGCACCATGTCCTGCGCCAGCCCGGCGGATTCGCGGATCACGGCCAGCACGTTGCGCATGTCGTGCGTGGCCGAGGCCAGCAGGCGTCCCATGCATTGCGAATCGGTCATGCTACGCCCCCCTGGCCGGATCCGTGCCGTTGCCGCCGGAACGGGCCGCGGCTTCCAGCGTTTCCAGGAACATGCCCAGGCTCAGCGGCTTGGTCAGGCAGGCGAAGGCACTGGCCACGGGGCTGTCGCCGGAATCGTCCACGGAGTCATGCCCCGTGAGCACGATGACCGGCAGGCCGGGATAGGTCCGCCGCACCTGCTGCAGGACGGCGTCCCCGGTCATGCCGGGCATGAGCAGGTCCACCACCATCACATCGGGCAGGGCTTCCGCGGCCGCCA
>VOFC01002309.1_pt1 | contig 17789 bp, 33 predicted proteins | sample 5384161 | NCBI WGS metagenome assembly VOFC01 (sample SAMN12384722, study PRJNA508395) | human gut metagenome | isolation source: healthy gut B | host: Homo sapiens
CAGCGTCGCTGAGATGCTCGGCGATGTAGTCCTGGTTGGTCTGGCCTTCTTGGGCGGGCAGAAGAGGCGTCGACGTCGTTGATGCCACGTCCGGCGTCGTTGGCGAGCCTCGTCCTCTCGTGCGCCAGCCGTTTTAGAGACGCTCCCAACGTTCGGAAGTCGGTGCGGCAGCCCCTCGAAGTGCTTTCACGCGTTTTAGAATCGTCGACGGGCCCGGGATCGTTGATGTTGGTGTTGATGTTGGTGTGTGGACGATGTCGTGGACTATGTTGAGACACTCTGGCCTTGACCTGAAGGGCCTGGACAAGGTGGCCGAAGAAGAAGCAGTCTTCACCGCAGCTGGCGTCGAACTCCCAGCGTATGTTGTTGGCGGTCTGTATGTTCCGGAGAAGCTTCTGTTGTCGTTGTCGTTGTCGTATTCGTGAGATAGTATGGTCTGTACGGTACTCATTATGCTGTCGCCCCCCTCCCGCCTCTATCTGCTCGCGGCGGATGTCGTCGGGCAACGCCTGCCACTTTCGAGAGGCGCTCGATGATGTAGAGCGAAATGTCGTTGTTGGAGCGTCGACACCACCACGTCCCATGCCACCTCGGGGTCGAAGAAGAGCTCGCGCACGCTGGGTTGGCCACGAAAGTGAGCGCAGGCGGCGGAAAGTAGTCGCCGTCGTACATCATGCGCTTCTCCGAGGCTGGGATAATGTAGCCGTCGAACATCCGGTTGTTGGCCGATGTGCATGCGCAGTACTCGTAGCTGCGCAGCAGGTATGTAAACTTTGAACGATCGGCCCTGCGCCGACCAGTTGCAGAACCAGTCGGCATATGCAGAGTTGAAAGCACCTCGAGTTGAGCAACACGGTGCGGCGGCCCTCCCAGCGGGTGTTGAGGGCTGTCTCGTTGTTGTGGCTCGTGACTCTTGCAGGTCATGTCGATGTTGATTCGTGGCCACGAGGAAAGAGCGGCGATAGCCTGCGGTGCGGCGGAGTGTTAGGGCTCGGTCGGCCACGGTGCCGACGTTGTGCTTTACCCACGCCTCGATGACAGGTGCAGGTTCTTCACCTCGCTCTGCTCCTCGTGGTGGCAGAAGAGAAGCAACTTCATCAGGTGCGATTCGCTGTAGTAGTTGAAGAGGTATGCCACCTTGCCGCGGAGATACACTCGGATAAGGACGCCTCGTTGTCGTTCTCGTCGTCGCGGATGGAGGAGTTGCAGTTAGCCTCATCGTGCTGCTCGGGCGAGCGGGCGCCGGGGAAGTCGAGGAAGTCGGTGGCGGAGGAGGCTCTGTCGACGGTGTCGGCGAGCTTTGCGCGGCTGGCGCGCGGCAGATGAGCCGGGCTCACCGGCTCGTGCGTCGTCGTAGAAGTAGGATGTCGACTCGTTGAGATACTCCCTCCTCAATCTTGAATATTACCTCGGCGCTGAGGCACAGAGCTCGCAGGAGGGCACGTCGACCTCGCGGCGCAGGCTGCCGTCGGCACGGGATGTAGACGTCGGTCTTCACGTCCCAGTTGTCCTGGTCGAGGCCGTTGAGGCACATCATCACCGACATGATGGTGTTCGGTTGTTGCTGTGGTGGATGACGGCCTCGAGGGGGACGTAGGCCTCCTTGGCGAAGTGCCGGAGCACCTTTTGCCAGGCGGCCGGAAGAGCGCGGTGAGCACCTCGTTGCCGTGCCAAAGATAACGGAGGACGGAGGGGAGCTCGGCTGTGGGCACGCGGCGTATTATGCGCGTGAGCGTCTCGAAAAAGTCCTCACGCATGAGAGGCTCCGTGTTCGAGTGATAGGTGGCGAGTTCTTTTTGATGTCGAGGATGTCGTCTTCTCAATCATCGGCGGCTCTGAGAGCTCGGGGCGGCTGCCGTAGCGCTCGCGCAGGTCCTGGGCGATGGCGCAGAGCTCAGCATCGGTATAGTTTTTGAAATCGCGTATGTTGGCGTAGTAGCCCGACGAGAGTATGGTGGCAAGCTGGCCCAGGTTGAGGAGCTTGACGATCACGGATAGTCGTAGTTGTAGCGCTCGGGGTGGTTTGCGAAACTCGTCATGCGCGTCACCACGCCGGTGGCCGCGCTTGTCGCCGATGGGGTTGATTAGGTTTACGAAGTCAACGCCCTCGGGGTGGTCGGAGGAGTGGATGAGGAAAGGTTTGTCGCGGCGGTTGAGAAGGGTGTTCGTGAGGGTAGCTCTTTGCCTGTCGGCTCCTCGCCGAAGGCACCTATGGCGGGGTTCTCGTCGAGGGCCGAGATGACGTCGCAGCACGGCGTCGCCCGTCGAGCATGGGGAAGAGGGAGTGCTCGTAGGCATCGGGCTTGTTGGCCTTGAGCCATGCCAGGCCTTCGTTGATTATATCGATACGCTCTTGTGTTGTCATTGCTGCTTGATGTGAGAGGATTGACAATGAAAGGATTGCGGCACGGCGGCGCTTCAGCGCGGGGACAGAGCCGAGTTCGAAGACACCCTTGTCGAGCCAGTGGCTGCCGTCGTTGATTATCGACTGCGACATGAACGTAATGCAGTCGAGGGGCACGGGGTCGCCGTTGGCGTCGGTGACGTCTTTCAACCACCAGGCGCTCGGGTCTTCGGCGAAGTCGCGCGTTAGGGTCACGTTGAGCATCGAGCGGCCGGAGTCGTTGTAGAGTGCGTAGAGGGTCGGCCGTCGTAATGCGGGGTGTCGAACTGCCGGCAGCCGAAGAAGCAAGGGAAGACCGTGAGGCTGAGGTTGCGGCTGTTGCTGTGTGGCGTCATGATGGTCTGCTCGTACTTGTCTCCCTTTATATACCTATATAATATGCTGTGGAATGGAAACACTTCGCCATTTCGGAGAAGTCGACCACCATGCCGTCGTAGCCCGGAGGTGGAGGCTATGTGGCTATCATTGCACCCACGGCAACAACCGACTTCGGTCGATGAAGTAACCCCTGTGGGTCGGCCTGGGGGTACCACTGGCCCACATGGTAGTTGTTGAGGCGTACGAGGCGGTCGGGTGTGACGGGAGGTACTTCACGAAGAGCTCCGTAACGGCATCGAGGCTTGTGGGGCGTCCGGAGAATCACAATGTCGCACTGGTGTGCGTAGAGCACCACCGATATCTGCTTCATGAGCTTCTCCATGGTCGACTTTACAATGTCGCCCACGCGGCGCGGTCGAAGCGCCACTTGAGCTCCTCGAAGCGGAAGCCGAAGTGGTCGGCGAAGTAGTCGAGGAGGTACTGCGAGGGCTTCATGTCGGAGAATATCTCGTCGCTAGGTATAGACGCGGAAGGGGCGGCGCAGGCGCAGCTGCTCCATGAAGAACTTTGCGCCATGGGATGCGATATCTGGGTGTTGAAGTCCCACGGCAGCTGCGGTCGGCGAAGTCCATCATGTTGGAGTCGACGCCGAAGAAGTCGCGCAGGAGCGACGACGCGAGTTTCTCCTTGATGCGGCTCTCTTCCTCGGGCGTGGATGCCGAACGGAGGTTGCTCACCTCGACTGTGTAGTAGCGGTCCCTGCTCATGGAGGGTATGGCTGCGATTTCGTCGATGGTCATGGTGGCGAAGCGAGCGCTGAGGGCGGCGTAGACGCTTCCCCATGTCGGGATAGTCGTCGCCACGGTCCTCGATGATGACGTTCTGGATGATATTGCGGAGGATGTCGTCGCCGGCCACATAGAAGCTGTCCCCAAAAATGGGACGCGGCACGAGTGTGGCGCCGTCGGAGCCGGTGCACTTGTAGGTGCACACCATCACGTCGGATAGTGCCGGCGCCTATGTCGACGGATGCCACGGTGAGGGGCCTTGTCGGTGTATCCCTCCACGGCGAGCTCGGGGCGCACATGGCCCTTGAGGTCGAAGAATTTGCGCGTGAGGCCCGTGTAGCGCTGTGCTATCTCGGCGTAGAGGTATACGAGCTGGCTGCATGTGGCCTCGTCCGAAAAGTGCCTTTCTCGCCGTCGATGGCATCGTTGTTGCCTGCGGTGAGTTTGTCGACCGAGGGGTAGACCTGGATCTGCGCGAGCTCGCCGTTGTTGTATACATTGCAGAGAGCCTCGTAGGCATCTGCGGCGCACTGGCGGAGCTTGATCTGCTCGGTGAGCGGCATGGCCGTGGGACATGTGAGGATAAGGCTGCTGCGCAGATAGCGGCGGCAGTTGACGGCACCGTGCGATGTGCGGAACTCGGGGCTGTTGAGATCTGCATGAGCGCCTGCTGGAGGATTTCGATGAGGGACGAAAGTCATCAGTGATGAGCGCGAGTAGTGCGTGCGTCCGTCGGTGCTCTCGGCCATGTCGAATGGGTTGCGCACGAGCTCGCCGTTGGCGTCGAAGAGGGTCGGAAATCACCGGCATGTAGATGCTCTCGGCCTGGCGGATGTAGAGGGATCGTCGTCGGTGGTGAGAAAGCGCCACGCCTCGTCGAAGGGGCGGTTGTCCCGAGGTAGCGCTTGAGGGCTGGGTAGTTGGTGTTGGAGTGTCCACATGCCTTCATTCTGCACCGATTTTGTAGACCAAGCGGCGAGCCTCGTCGCCGACACGGACAAGCGAGAGGTAGCGGAATAGCTCGGGTTCGTCCTCTATGACGATGTCGTTGGCGAAGTCGGCCTGACGGAACACCAAACGCATGTCGAAGGGATGGTCGTAGGTCACCGAGGGGTCGGTGAGGTCGCGCAGGGCGAGCATTGCAGCCTTGGTGAAGTCGCTGTTTTCGAAGAGGATGCCGCATGTGCGTGAGTTGCCGATGTCGAGCACCATGTCGACTGGAATCGTGCGCTCCTTGGGGCAGCGGTGGAGCGTGACCTCGGGGGCTGCGCCGAGCATGCGGAGATAGTTGATGAGGTAGATGTAGAAGCCTATGTTAGCGGTATCCGCTGCCCTTGGGATCAAGCCCCAGGAGCTGGGCCACATGAGTGGCTGAAAACGGTGAAATCGCCTATGGGCGACATGAAGTTGATGAGCGTCGACACACGGTTGCATAGTGCGAAAGACAACCTTGTCGGCGCCGTTGTCGGGGCATCGACGGCCGGAACTCGGCCATGGGATTGTCGGTGGTGCGGGTGTCGAAAGCCCAGGTGAAACGGAAGCGGGCGTTGCCCGATGCGTCTTCCTGCCCTTTCCGATCGATTTTACACGGCACCAAGCGTAGGGCACGTTGCCTGTGACGCCCTGCTGCATCTCGAACATTGGCATGGGCAGCCAATGGCCCAGAGAAGCTCGAAACCGGGCACCCGCTCACCGTTGGCGGGCAGGCGCGGCACCTTATAGGAGAGGAGGTTGTTGAAAGTATAGAAGTTGTCGTGGCTCAGGGGATTAAGCTGCGTGAAGAGCGACGCGGGCAATGTCGCGGGCGACCTCCACGCCCATGTCGTCGAGGCTTGGGACGGCCGTCGGCTTGGAGTTCAACGCTGCGCTTGTCGACGGTTCGGTGACGGGAATGTAACGGCCGCTTTCGGCATGATATGCCGAAGGTCGAAAGGCGGACGCCGGTAAGCTCGTGGACGATTTGCAGAAACTGTATTTCAACGGCCTGCCCCGGGCAGCGCGAGTTGCTCCGGAAGGATTGAATACCGCTTCGGTGGTATGGAATTGTATTCCGCTGTCAGCTATTAAATGTAGCATGGTGGATTGGTTTATTATAGCTACTCCCCCGGAGAGGAAAAATTTGGCGTCACACGCAGTTAAACTTTTGTTAAATCACTTCAAAGGTTGTCGGCCAGGCGCTGGCGTACCACTTCGTACATCATCACGCCGGCGGGCAACTCCGACGTTGAGCGACTCTATGCGGCCGAATAGAGGAATTGCCGCACGTCGGCCTGTTTGAGAATATCGTCGCTGATACCTGTTCCCTCGGCGCCCATCACTATGGCCACGGGCACGGTGGTAGTCGGCGGTTGTATAATTGACCGACGCCTTCTCAGTAGCCGCCACCACAGTGCAACCGCACTGGCGTATGAATTTCACGGCCACTGCGAGATTGTCGACGACACACGGGGGATATGGTTTAGGGCGCCGGCCGAGGTCTTGACGGCGTCGGCCCCACTTACGCTACCGCGCGCGAGGGAATGACGATGGCATTCACGCCGCAACATTCGGCCGTGCGTGCCATGGCGCCGAAATTTCCGCACGTCGGTTATGCCGTCGAGCACGAGGATAAACGGGAGAACCCGTCGTCGAAGAGCGTGGGCAAGAGCGTGGGTGAGGTCGCAGTAGTCGATGGCCGAGATAAGAGCCACGACGCCCTGATGATTCTTGCGCGTGAAGCGGTCGTGAGGCGCTCCTCGGGAACGACCTGGACGGGTATGCCGCTTCGCGGGCACGCTGGGCCACTTCGCAAGGGTTCTTCACATAAATGCGGTCGATCGATGGTACGGCGGGCGTCGATGGCCTCAGTACGGAATGTATGCCGTAAATATAGTCGCTTGATTCCATGATAGTTATTGTTCAGAGTCAAAATTACCGGCCTTCACCGGAAGTGCGCGGGCATTGGCGATAGCGGCCTCGCCCGGGGGCACACCGCTGATCATGAGAGAGCTATTTCCTCGCAACGTTCGTGCGTATCGAGAACGCGTATGCGGGTTGTAGTGGCATCGTCGTCGTCTTCCTTGAACACCTTGAAGTGGCGGCGCCCCCATGGCGGCGACACCCGGAGGTGTGTGATGGTGACAACCTGTTGTAAAACAGTTTATGCGCTCCATCATCGCTCCCATACGGGCGGCGATGTCGCCTGAAACGCCTGTGTCGACCTCGTCGAAAATTATCGACAGGGCTTCATATGTTCGGCCACAATGCTCTTTATGGAGGCATGAGGCGCGACACCTCGCCGCCCGGAAGCAGCTCCGCCCACGGGCAGGGTTCCTGGTTCTTGTTGAAGGCGAGGAACTGCACCTTGTCAGAAGCCGTCGGCTCCCAGCTTACCCTTGTCGAAATGCGTCGCAACGCGGTTGGGCATGCCAGTGGTGCAGCGCGCGCCGTGCCAGCTCGACGGCAAAGGCGCGCGCGGCATCCTCGCGAGCGCTGCAGCTCACGGGCGAAGCCCGGGGCGACGCTCTTGGCACGCTTGGCAGCTTTCTCGAGGTTGTGGAGAACATTGTCGCCGTCGTCGAGGGTGGCAATCTGTTTTTTCAGGCTGTCGCGGAGGGGGGCGATGAGCCCGTCGGCATTGTCGACATGGTGCTTAGTTTCGAGCGAATAAAGACGTCCGGGCGCTCCTCCACTTCTTCTTCGAGACGGCCGGGTGTGGCGGCAATACCGTCGTCGATGTCGGCGAGGGAGTCGGTTATGTCCTGAATCTCGATGCGCGCCGACTCAGACGTTCGGCGAATGCGATAGTCGCTGTCGCCGTCGTCGGCGCCGAGAGTGTCGGCGGGTTTTCCACAGCCTCGACGGCAGCACTGAGCATTTCGAGGACGTTGGGGCGCGCGTTAATTTGAGAGGGTCGGGGCGGCGGCAAGATTCTCCTTGATTTCAGTGGCGTTGGCAAGGACATCGCGCTCCTTTTCGAGCTCCTCGTGCTCTCCGGGCTGGATTCATCTGCTCGAGGCTGCTCGTACTGGTAGGTGAGGTACTCGGCGTCGTCGCGGTTGCGGCGCAACATGTCGCGGGTGTCGGTGTATCGCCCGGGGCCTCGCGGAAGGCTGCATAGGCCCTTGCGGTAGTCGGCAAGAAGAGCGGCGTTGTCGGCGAGGCTGTCGATGACATCGAGCTGGTATCGTTCGGATGCCAGCTGCTGGTTCTGCTGCTGAGAGTGGATGTCGACAAGGCGTTCGGCAATCTCGCCGGGAGAACCGAGAGATTGACGGGAGTGTCGTTGACAAAAGGCACGCGAACGTCCGCCCGGCAAGAGCTCACGCCGCAGCAGGCATTCGCCGGGCATGGTGTTGTCGAGGCCGTTGCGCTCGATGAGTTCCTCCACCCCCGAGGCGTCGCTGAGCGAGAAGAGAGCCCTCGATGACCGACTTGCGCTCGCCTCGGCGCACGGCCTTTGTGTCGGCGCGTCCGCCCAGAAGCAGCGACAGCGCGCCGAGTATAATCGACTTGCCGGCGCCGGTCTCGCCGGTGATGATGTTGAAGCCCTGGGCGAAATCGATGTCGATTTCGTCGATGAGAGCGTAGTTGGTGATATGAAGCGACTTGATCATCGGGTCTCGGCTCCTTTCCTGATGTCCTCGAGCCTTTGATTTTCGGTGGGATAGATGGTTCGAGAAGTTTGTATACCTTGTTGCGCTCCTCGGCGGGGGCCTTGGGAGTAGATGTTGACGAGTTCGTCGAGGGCGTCCTTGAACATCGACATGAGCCACCGACATGGGCTGCACGTCGTGGATTTTTTAATCACTTCGAGGCTCTGCGTGACGGCGGCACGCCTGTCGACCGACAGCGCCATCTGATCGAGGCCCTGGCGGTGGTACTGATATGTGAGCTCGCGCAGCGACGACGTGGCGGGATCGGTGTAGGAGCCCAACACGGAGCTGCGGTTTTTGTTGTCCTCAAAAGCTTTCCATCCGCTCTCGCCCGACGACTGTGCCATCTGTACAATCTGGGCGAGGCGCTCGAAAAGGGTCGCCGCCCCTTGGGCGAGAAGCCTGTCGAGAAGTCGACGGCAAGGGATGAGGTAGGCGTAGAAATTGAGGATGGCGGTGAGCTGGCTCTCCATGTTGTTGACGGAGAAGACGAGCGGTTCGTTCTCGCGATAGGCGAACTCTATCTTATTGTCCTGAAGTTGATGAGTGTAGTAGTATAGGACGAGTTGTAGACCGGGCGCAGCGACTGCACCTGAAGATCGCTCACCACATTGTCGTCGTTATACTCCTTGACGGTAAGAAAGAGTCGGCATTCAATCTCTCGTTGGCGGCGAACTGCGCGTTGGTGAACACGGTGGTGTTCATATAGTCGTTGATGGCGCCCTGGAGGGTTTCGAACACCTGCTTGCTTCCCGACACCTGGTCGGAATTTACCGTCACCTGGCAGTTGAACTCCTGTGCGGGGGCGGCGAATGTCGCCATAGCGGCGAAGGCAACAATCCAGGCCCGGAGGCGTGGGAAGAGAGGGGGATTATTGTCATTATAAGAGAGTTAATGGTTTAACATCGGCTCGATGCAGTCGGGATGTCGGCAGCGACGTCGGCTTTTGCTTTTGAGGTCGAAGACGCGGTCGGAACGGCTACTGTCGGCATAGAAGACGCTGACTTTGTTGGTGTCGGTGCCAAAGCCAGCGCCGGCGTCGGCGAGGCTGTTGAGTACAATCATGTCGAGGTTCTTGCGGGAGAGTTTCTCATGGGCATTGACCTCGCCGTTGTCGGTTTTCGAGGGGCGAAACCGACGCAGCTGCCCTGCCCTCTTTGCAGCGCCGAGTGCGGGCGATGTCGGGATTCTTTACCAGGGCAATGCTCTCCACCTCCTCATGCTCGCGCTTGATTTTCGAGGTGCGGGGCTCGGCGGGAGTATAGTCGGCCACGGCAGCTGCCATGACGGCGATGTCGGCGTCGGCGAAAGCCTCAGTGGCCGCGGCAAGCATCTGGGCGGCACTCTCAACATCGACGCGGCGCACGCCTGCCGGCACAGGGAGGGCGGTTGGGCCGCTGACGAGCGTGACGACAGCGCCACGGCGTGCGGCTTCGGCAGCTATGGCATAGCCCATCTTGCCGGTGGAGAAGTTGCTGATGAAGCGCACAGGGTCGATGCGCTCGACAGTAGGGCCGGCGGTGACGAGCACCCTGCGACCAGCAAGGCTGCATGCGGCGCCAAAGAAGGCGTCGACGGCTGCGATAATATTCTCGGGCTCTTCCATGCGGCCGCGGCCCACCAGATGGCTGGCGAGCTCGCCCGTGGCCGGTTCGATGACATGGACACCGTCGGCACAGCTGCGCCAGCGAGCGCGCCGTGGTGGGATGTGCCATCATGTCGAAATCCATTGCCGGGGCCACGAACACCGGGCACCGCGCCGAGAGGTAGGTTGTGACGAGCATGTTGTCGGCCACACCGTGCGCCATCTTCGCCAAGGTGCATGTGGGCGGAGCCACAATCATGGCGTCGGCCCATATGCCCAGCGACATGAGTGCCACTCTCCGGTATTGGCGGTGAAGAACTCGCTTATCACCGGGTTGCCCGGAAAGGGTGGAGAGCGTGACGGGCGTGATGAACTCCTTGGCGTTGGGGGTAGGATCACCTGCACGTCGGCTCCGGCCTTAACAAGCAATCGAGCAGTACCGCGCTCTTGTAGGCCGCGATGCCGCCCGATATGCCGAGGATGATATGCTTTCCTTCGAGATTCATCGTCATTTTTTGATTCGCAGCTTGACGCGCGTGAAGGCGTTTTTTGGTATTGCGCGGGAAGTCGCCGCTCGTATCCAGTTGTAATATCCCGGGTCGCGCCGAAGGACCTCCTCGGCGAGCTGGCCCTTGTACTTGCCGAAGTTTATCACCTCGCGGTCCTTGTCGTCGTAGATGAGGCGGCCCATGATGTCGACGTTGCGGTTGGCCGAGGCATAGTCGGCGAGGGCTCCGACTTCGGTCGGCACGTCGTCGTAGCGGTCGAGCTGGGCCAGGAGCACCTCCATTGTGGCACGGGTGTCGGCGAGGGCGCTGTGTGCCTCCTCGAGATTCTTGTCGCAGTAGTAGCGATAGGCGGCCACGAGGGTTCGCGGCTCCTTCTTGTGGTAGATGGTCTGCACGTCGATCATGCGTGCGCGGGAGATGTCGAAATCAACGCCGGCGCGCTCGAACTCCTGGTCGAGCAACGGACGTCGAAGCGGTTGCTGTTGTAGCCGGCGATGTCGCATCCGCTGAGCATCTGTGCCAGCGACACGGCACTGGCGGAAGGTCGGCTCGTTGCGCACATCGTCGTCGGTGATGTGGTGCACGGCGGTGGCCTCGGCGGGGATGGGCATTTCGGGGTTGATGCGGCGCGTCTTTTTCGATCACCGTGCCGTCGGGCATGAGCTTGATGACCGATATTTCGACGATGCGGTCGCGGCTGATGTTGGTGCCGGTGGTCCGAGGTCGAAGAAGACCAGCGGACGCGTGAGTTTCAGTTTCATATCCACAGGTGGTGCAGATTAGAATTCACCGACGGTCATTGGCATGAGGAGCATGAGAAGCTCTGTATTTTCCGGCTCGGTGCCCGGACGGAACACACCGGGACGGCCGGCGTAGCCGGGGTTGACGATAACGTCGTCGCCTTTGAGGGTGTTGAGAATCTCGGTGATGTAGGAAGCGTTGAAGCCTATGAGGTCGCTGCCGGTGTGCACGGCACCTGCTCGCGGGCGCTGGTGCAAAGGCCGGGGTCGTTGCTCTTGATGAGAATGTTTTCGGAGGTGATGGAACTTTCGAGACCGCCGTCGACCTCCACGAAGATACCCACACGGCGGACGGCGTTGAGGAGGGCCGTGCGGTCGACGGTGAGGACGTTGGGATTGTTGCGCGGTATTACGCGGTTGTAGTCAGGATAGTTGCCGTTGAGGAATGTGCACTGAAGCAGAATCTGTCGCTCTCAATGCGGGCGCTGCGGAGTTCATGGTGATGTTGAGCGTTTCTTCCTTTGCGAAGACGTTCTTGATGATGTTTGCCGGTTTGGAAGGGATGACGCAGTGACCCGTTACGCCTGGAGCCGTGCGGCGGTCGATGTAACGCACGAGCTTGCGGGTGTCGGTGGCAACGAAAGTGATGCTGTCGGGAGCGATGTCGAGGAGAACGCCCTGCATGATGATGCGGTATTCGTCGGTGCTGACGGCAAACATGGTATTGTCAAGACCGGCAATCATCTGCTCGGTGGCGACGGAGAAGCTCACGGGCTCGCCGGATGTCTCCGGGGGTGAACTGGGGGTACTGGTCGGCGGGAGTACCCACGAAGCTGTAATGGCCGCTGAGGTACGTGAGCTGCATTTCGAGACTGTCGTCGTTAATGTCGACGCTAACGCCCTGTTCGGGAATCTCTTTGAGGAGTTCGACCGGACGGCGTGCACCGAAGCATACGCTGCCCTCGCCTCGTGCGTTCTCGACGGTGAGGCGTGCCGTGAGAGCGTTCTCCTGGTCGCTGCCGGTGATTGTCAACTCATCGCCGCGGAGAGTGATGAGGAAATTATCGAGGATAGCGAGGGCATTCCTTGAGTTTATGACCTTGCTCACAGCCGAGGTGGCGTTGTAGAGAGCCTTGCTCGAAACGTTGAATTTCATCTGCTTATATGTTATGTTTTAGTTTTCAATAGTTTAGGAAGCGACATGGAAGTGCGCTTTCATTTTACAAATTTACGAAATTTTCGGGCGTTTTGCAAATATTTCAGCAGCTTTTTTGCATGATAAAAAGCCCGCGATTATGAAGCGCGGGTAAAGGTGTGTTATAGAGATTCAGCGGGATTCGACAGTGGGAACGGAGCGAATGCCGGCAGAATCGGGGCGTGCTACCTTTGGGATGATTTGGATTACGAAGCGCTTGTTGTTGTCCTCCCACCCGTGGTCACGATTGATGCCGTTGAATCCGCTGCCGGCGATGAGAATCTCGGTGTTGTAGCGGCGGAGGTCGATACCCTGTCGGCGCCATTCGGTGTAGAGCGCCATGGCACGACGGTAGCTCAGAAGATACATTTCCTCATTATCGGGATTATAGCGGCCCGCTTCGCGGTCGTCGAAGGGTATAGCGGCATTACCCTCAACCACAAGCTGATAGCGAAAATCGGGATTGCGTTCGTTGAGTCGGCGGAGAATCGTCTCGATGTCGCGGCCCACACGCTGGACCTTATGGAGATGCTGCTGTAGGATTTCGGCTTTCTTCGATTCGAAAATCGAAGTATCCTGAAGCTCGCGGGTGTAGAAGGTACGCTTTGCCTCGTCGTAGGCCAAACATGTGGAACGGCTGAGCTCCTCGAACTGCTCGCTGAGGTGCAGAATATTCTCCGCCGCTTCGGCACGGCCGGTGGCTTCGGCTGTGATGGTGCGCAACTCGTTGTTGGCAATCGACATTTTCACCACGCAGACGATGAAGAGGACGAGCATGATGAAGAACATGCTTGTCATGAGGTCGGAATAGCTCAGCCAGAATGAGCCGTTGTCAGCGCGCCGTGCCATGTTGGCGGAGATCTTTGAGTGCAACGGTCATAGCGTGGACGGCATCGAGAAGCGACTGCTGGAGGTCGGCGGCAGAGCGCTGCGTGTCGACGTTCTCCTGCCTGAGCGAGTGCATCTCCTCCTTGAGGTCGGTATAGCACTCGCCCTGCACGCGGGCATAATCGGCTACCTGCTGTATGACGGCCCGGAGCTCGTCGAAGGAGGTGAAGAAACGGCTGTTGTCGGCCACAAAAATTTTCCACATAGGCCGAGTTGGCGGTGAGCTGCTGATTGAGACGGCGTGCGGCCTCCTGCGAGTCGGCAATGAGGGCTTTCGAACTGCTTCCGCCACATCTCGCGGCCCTCGGAGCCGGTAGGGAAGTGCTCTTCGATGGCGCGTCGGAAGGTGTCGTGCACGGCCTGCGTCTCGTGCTGGGCGTCGGCCACGGAACGCAGGGCGTCGATGAAGCCCGAGAAGCGGTCGGCGAGCATCCATGCGCTCTACGGCACCGGCGCTGTGCTCGATAGTAGCGTTGAGCGCGCGCTGGCTTTCGGTGAACTGCCGCAAGGTTTCGGCAGCGGTGTCCATGTCCTTCATGGCCAGGGCAGGCGGTTGGCGGTCTTTGTCATATTCATGCCGCTGACGGCCTCGAGCATACGCTGCTGGAGGACGAGATTCTCGTTGAGGTTTCTCGGCGGTTTCGGCGTAGTTGTTGCCAGGAACTTGTCGGCGAAGCGGTCGAGGACGGCTTTGAGCTGCATTGGGCTCGAACTCATGCTCGTGGCGAGCGTGGGCATGAGCTCGCGGCGGAGGAAGTCGAAATAGTCGTTCATGCCCACTTCCATCTTGCGGGAGGCGCTTTTGCAATTGAGTGTGGCAACAACAGTAAAGAGAAGTCGAGAAGGCTCGCTCCCATAGCCAAACTTATACCATCGAAGCCCGTTGAGACCGGCAGTGTCTTGGCTGCCAGTCAACAAGCCACTGACATTGTCGGAGAAACCCGAGACTCCGATAATGATACCGACAAACGTGCCTGCCGGACCAAAGAACAGAGGGATATTCAGACCACCGCGCACGTCGTTGGCAAGTAGGTCGGTTTCCTTGATTGCAACATCCTGGAAGCAGTGCCAAATCGGCCTGCGTGCCGGCATTGCGGCAGAGGTATATATTGGTCTTGGTAAGGAGATTGTGAAAGTCCTCCGATGCGCCGTCACAAGCAAGAAGAGCCACGTCGCGATCGTCGGCATCGGAAACGGAAATATCATCATCGTCGCCGGGTGCGCCGGCGATATCTTTGATGCGAGAGGAATCGGAGAGATCCCACGACGAAAGCACGACGAGCTACCCGTAGATTGTCGACGTGCTTGAAGAAATTGCTCATACCCTTTGAGCCGAGGTATGATTTAGTAAAGAAAAACAACTGAAAAGCCACTATAATCAATAGGATGGCTACCATAAGTACATTATCGGGCATAGAATTTAGACTTGTGAGGTATTGTTCATTTTGATTGACATTATTCGCTTGGTCTTAAAGCGATTGACAGAGGGCGAAGCCATTTCGGAGAGGGTGAAGCCAAAGTCAGGACCAGGAAACACTCCACGGTTTTGCCATCGATTTCGAGCCGACGCTGTGCCGAGCGGAGCTTGCGGTCGGTCCATTCTGCAATCATGGCCTCGGCCTCGGCCACGAGACGGCGGCGCTAGAAGGTCACGCTCGCGGGCTTCGAGCATGCGGCGTACGGCAGCCATGAGGAAGGATTCCTCGGGCAACGGTTGGCGGTTTTGGCTGCGGAGGCCGGGACCCTGTCGGTGGGTCGGGCGGCAACGGCTGCTGTGGCGCAAACCGCCGCGCCACATAAGCGAGCATCGCCCGAGAAAGGATTTGTCATGGCAAATGTGTTGAATGTTCAACCTATATACGGCAAAGAAAAAATTTCGGCACCCGGCTATAAAAAAATCGCCGGATGCCGTAAAAGGGGGCTAAGTGGGGTCCCCTACTCTCCGTGTCGTAGGTATCGGCAAGTGCCTTGATGTCGCCGCGTGCGCTGAGGGTCGCACGCGACGGGCACGACGGATATGTAACGACGCTGGAGCCAGTATTCGTCGGTGTCGGTGGCTTCGGGTTCTTCGTTGATGAACTTTCCGGTGAGCCAGTAGAAGGGCACGCCGAGTGGGTCGGTAACGCTTGTAGTTGTCGGTCCAACGTCCCTTGGTGGCGCGGCACACGCGTATGCCCTGCGGCATGACGCGGGCCGGAATGTTGACGTTGAGACAGATTCCCCTTGGGCAAGCCATTCTCGAGGGGTCTTGGCCGCAATGGCGGCTACGAATGCCGTGGAGAGGGTGAAGTCGGCCTTCATGGAGTGGTGCAGCAGGGAGAAGCCCACCGAGGGTATGCCTTCGATGCATCCTTCGAGCACAGCTCCCATGGTGCCGGAATAGGTGACGTTGACACCCGAATTTGAGCCGTGGTTGATGCCGGCGAGCACCATGTCGGGACGCCGGGGCACTATGGCATGGAGGGCGAGCTTGACGCAGTCGACAGGCGTGCCGTTGACGGTGAAGAGCGCACGCCGTCGGTGTCGGACGGCAGCTCGTCGATGCGGAGGGGCGCCGACTGTAAGCGCCGCCGATTGGCCTGAATGCGGATGCTTAGGAGCAACGACATACGTCGCCCAGCGAGCGCACGCACTCGGCCAGGATGATGTATGCCTGGAGCCTCGATGCTGTCGTCGTTGGTGATAAGTATCAGTGGACGCGGTTTTTCCATAATGCGGTGAATTTTTATAATAAAAACAAGCCACTGCGGCTCAATGTTCAAGTGCAGTGGCGCGGTTGAAGCGGGACAAGTCAGTGCGAGGCTATGGTAGCCTCGATAGCGTCGGGATTTCGCCGGCGAATTTCTTTTTCGAGGCCATGCGGTCTTCCACCACCCGACAGCCGTGGATTACGGTGGCATGGCTTCGGTCGAGACGCTGGCCGATAACTGTCATGGGCAGCTTGGCGAGCTTCTTGGCAAGATACATCACCACCTGGCGGGCGTCGTTGACCTCGCGCTTGCGGGTCTTGGTGAAGAGGAGGTCGACACTGATTCCGTAGTAGGAAGCCACGGCATCGGCCACCATCTCAAAATTGACCTGGTTGCGCTGGCGGGCGGCGTTCGACATGACGCGCTTTGCGAGGTCGAGCAGAAATGTCGCGGTTGAGCACGGTGGCGTGCGCCACAAGCGACACCACTATACCCTCGAGTTCGCGGACGCCTGGGTGACGTTTGCGGCGAGGAACTCGCCACGTCGCCAGGAGGACGAGTCCCGTCTGATCGGCCTTGAGTTTGAGTACGTCGCGGCGCAGCTCTATGTCGGGCCGTTCGAGCTCGACCTGCATACCCCACTTGAAACGGCTCAGAAGACGAGCCTCGAAGCCTTCCATCTCGGCCGGCGCACAATCGCTCGACATGATAATCTGCTTGTCGTGCTGGTGGAGATGGTTGAAATGTGGAAGAATGTGTTCTGCGTGCCGGGCATGTTCTGAAGGTCCTGAATATCGTCGATAATCAGGGTATCAATGCTCGGTAGAAGCGGAAGAAGCTGTTGATGTTCTTTGCGGCGGCAGCGGTATACTGGCTCTGGAAGAGACGCGCCGTAACGTAGAGTACGCGAGCCTGCGGATTGCGCTCCTTGATGCGGATGCCTATGGCCTGGATAAGATGCGTCTTGCCCACGCCCGAGGGACCGAAGACAAAAAGAGGGTTGAAGGTTTTGAGCGATGGGTTGTCGCCTATGGCCTCACCTATCGAGCGGGCAATCTTGTTGCTTTCGCCGAGACAGTAGTTCTCGAAAGTGTATCGGGCATTGAGCTGCGGGTCGAAGTCGCGGCGGTCGGGCTCTCGGGAAGGGGTTGGCTGCCGGGGCCGTGCTCTGCTGCATGATGGCGGGCGAGGTTCGGCTCCCTTTGGAAACTCATCGACTGCCGGGTCGCCCTGCTTGATGGGATACAGGAATTCAAGATGCACCCGGGGCCGTAGACCTTCTTTATACCCGCGCGAAGCACGTTGAGATAACGGGCCTGAATCTGCTCGATAAAAGAATACGGAGGGTACCAACAGCTTGAGGACGCCGTCGGCGAAGCTCACCGACGTCATGTCGCGGAACCATGTGTCGAACTGTGCCGCCGTCAGGTTATCTTTGATAAACTGGCGGCAAGCATCCCAAAGCTCGGTGTGTTGCTGACTGGTCGTTGACATGGTTGCGATTCTTTTGCGTTTTACAAAATTCCGACTTTTTTTTGTAAAACAAACGACGGAATATTTGGTAATTTCAAATAATTTGCAACTACGTTGATTACAGTTGATTAACAAAAACGATTTCTCCGCAATACATTTTCAGAGATAAAACACTCATCCTACGCTCTTTACCGACAAAAAGCCATCCTTGCCAAAGGTGCAAAGACGGCCTCTATCGCCTCTACGACCACTGCCGACGGCTTTTAGGTGAAAAAGCTGCGGTCGGGCTTTATTTAGAATAATTTTAAATAAGCCCGACCGTAGTTATAGGGTTGCCGACAGCGTCAGAACACCTTGATGTTGATGTAGCGCTTGGGATTTGGCTTCACGTCGACGAAGATTGAGTCGAGCGAGGCTATCGGTGGCATTGAGATTGTCGTAGAGTGCGGGGTCGTTGAGGAGCTTGCCCACCGACGAGTCGGGATTGTTGAGCTGGGCCGTGAGCTCTTCGATATGAGCGATTGTGGCCCCGGAGGTCGACGAGCATGGAGTCGACGGGTGCCTC
>VOFC01004409.1_pt1 | contig 17786 bp, 36 predicted proteins | sample 5384161 | NCBI WGS metagenome assembly VOFC01 (sample SAMN12384722, study PRJNA508395) | human gut metagenome | isolation source: healthy gut B | host: Homo sapiens
AAAGGAGATTTTAAGCGGCGGAAGGAGTATTACCGTTGACCCGATTGATATATTTTTCAAAAAATAAGAGATTTATTTGACAATAAATGCGATATAGTATTAAAATAATTAAATAAGTGTTGATTTTTTATGCGAAAATGGTATAAAATACAATAAGCGGAAATTTTAAAGCCGTACTGCTGAAAGGAGAGTTTTGCTTAAATGGAGTATATTAAACCGGATTCGGATGAATATATTGTTATTAAGGCTTTGGAAAACGAGTGTTACTATTATCGGTCTGACAAGAGGCAGGGACACAAAATTTCATCATACCGAGAAACTTGACAGCGGCGAAGCATATATTGCTCAGTTTACGGAAACTACATCTGCAATAAAATCAAAGGAAAATGCAAAGCTTTACACAAAGCACGGCATTATTGATGTGGGCGATTAAAAAGGAGCGTGGTTTTAAAAGGTGTGGACTACTGTTTATATTGCCGGAGATAAAGATATAGCCGAAAATATTAAGGAAGCGCTTACAATGCAGGGCGTTGCCTTTAAAATTCGTGAGGTCGGGGAGGCAGACGGTATCTGTTATGAATTTCTGGTTCCCGACGCCGAGGTTGAACAGGCTCACGGTATTATAATTGATATTGGTTTTTAATTTAAATGTTATACAAACGGAGGAGAAGAAAATGAAAGAAATAGGAACAATCGGTGTATTGACAAGCGGCGGCGACGCTCCCGGTATGAATGCCGCAATTCGTGCGGTTGTAAGAACCGCAATTTACAACAACATGCGTGTTATGGGTATAAGAAGAGGTTATGACGGTCTTGTTCACGGTGACGTTTTTGAGATGAACGCACGTGACGTTTCCGATATTCTCCACAGAGGCGGTACAATTTTGCAGACTGCGCGCTGCAAAGGATTTTAAAGAGGTTGAAACCGTAAGACGCGCTAAGCACCGCACGTTATTTTCGGCATTGACGCTTTGGTTGTTGTCGGCGGCGACGGTTCCTTCCGCGGTGCAAGAGATTTATCTGTTGAGGGCATGCCCACAATCGGTATCCCGGAACAATCGATAACGATATAGCATATACCGATTACACTATCGGTTTTGACACCGCCGTTAACACAGCGATTGAGGCGGTTGACAAAATCCGTGATACAGCCTCAAGCCACAGACGATGCAACATTGTTAAGGTAATGGGCAGAAATTCCGGCATGATTGCTCTTAACGTAGGTATAGCGACCGGTGCGGAGGCAATTTTGATTCCGAAGCCGAGTTCAATCTGGAGCTTGATTTGATTAAACCCATAAAGGACGGCGCAAGACGCAACAAGAAGCATTTTATCATAATTTTGGCAGAGGGCTTTAAGTTTGACGGCGACCTGTCAAAAACTATTGAAGAAAACACCGGAATTGAAACCAGAGAGACAATTTTAGGCTACATTCAAAGAGGCGGCAGCCCCTACGGCTATGGACAGAGTTGTTGCAAGCCAGATGGGTTCGCGTGCGGTTGAGCTTTAATGGCAGGCGTAGGCAACAGAATTATCGGTATGCGTGATAATAAGGTATATGATATCGATATTATTGAAGGACTTGATATGAAAAATTCCCCCAGACAGGATCTTATCGATTTGTCTAAGGTATTGTCAATTTAAGTTATAGGGGTTGTTTTAATGAATATTCCGAACATACTTACTTTTGTTCGAATTTGCATTATTCCGTTTTTGTACATGCGATTTTACCGGAAAAAGCGAGCTTGCGGCGGTCTTGCTCGTTTTATCCGGTGTTACTGATGTCTTGGATGGGTTTATTGCGCGAAGGTTTAACCTTGTTACAAAGTGGGGTCTGTATTTGACCCCATTGCGGACAAGCTGACACAGCTTACTGCGTCATTTTGCATAGCGTATAAAGGTTTCCGTCCCATGTGGTTTGTATTTGCTTTTTTGCTTATTAAAGAGCTTGTTTTGCTTTCGGCGGAATACGCCTTTACAGAAGGGACGAAACGGTCGTTATGGCAAAGTGGTACGGCAAGGCGGCGACTGTTGTACTGTACTGCACTTTTCTTGCGCTTATTCTGTTTAATTTACCAAGCGGCGCTAAGATTTTTCTTATATGCGTTGCGCTTTGCATTCAGCTTTATGTCGCTTATAAACTATGCACGTGTGTTCATGAAACTTCAAAAACAGCATAATTGATAATAAAAAGCAGACATATCGTAAAGATATGTCTGCCTGTTTTGGAGCGGAAGACGAGATTCGAACTCGCGACGTTCACCTTGGCAAGGTGACGCTCTACCACTGAGCCACTCCCGCGTACATTTGGTATTATACTATAATATTAAATGTTTGTCAAGACTTGCAGTGAAAAAAAATTTGTGATATAATTATACAGTTAGCGGTATTTTTAAATTTTATATATATACATCGGAGGAATTATGAGTAAAATCGAGAATTTGCGCAATGTTGCAATTATTGCGCACGTTGACCACGGCAAGACAACCCTGGTTGACGCACTTTTAAAACAAAGCGGTATTTTCAGAGATAACGAGCAGGTAGAAACCTGCGTTATGGACAGCGGAGATATCGAAAGGGAAAGAGGTATCACCATTCTTTCCAAAAAACACCGCTGTTCAATACAACGGAATTAAAATCAATATTGTTGACACTCCCGGACATGCCGACTTCGGAGGCGAGGTCGAGCGTGTTCTTGATATGGTTGACGGCGTTTGCTTTTGGTTGACGCTTTTGAAGGCTGCATGCCCCAGACGCGTTTTGTGTTAAAAAGGCTCTTGAAAGAAATCTTGTGCCGATTATTGTTGTTAATAAGCTTGACAGACCAAATGCACGTCCTTTTGAAGTTATTGACGAGGTCTTGGAACTGTTTATGGATCTTGACGCAACCGATGAACAGCTTGATTCGCCTGTTATTTACGCTTCGGGACGCGACGGTTATGCAACAATTAACCCCGAGCAGAAAACCGATAATATGAAGCCGCTGTTTGATATGATAGTAAAATTCGGTGCCGGCACCGGAGGGGCGACTGCGACGCAAGCCTTCAGATGCTCGTATCAAATATTGATTATGATGATTATATCGGCAGAATTGCAATCGGCAGAATCCACCGCGGTACAATTAAGGTGGGCGAAAACGTTGCAATCTGCAAAAAGGACGGCACGTCCAAAACGTGCGTGTGACAAAGATATACCAGTACGAGGGACTTAAAAGGTTGAGTGCGAAACTGCCTCGGTTGGCGACATGTTGCAATTGCCGGTCTTACCGATGCGGAAATCGGCGAAACCGTATGCGATCCGTCAAATCTTGAACCGCTGCCCTTCACGGAAGTGGACGAACCTACACTTTCAATAACCTTTAGCGTTAATAACAGCCCCTTTGCAGGTCAGGACGGCGATTTTGTAACTTCAAGACATCTGCGCGACCGCCTTATGAAGGAGCTTGAAACAAATATCAGCCTTAAGGTTGAGGAAACCGATTCTCCTGACAGCTTTGTGGTTTCGGGCAGAGGAGAGCTTCACCTTTCAATTCTTATAGAAACAATGCGCCGCGAAGGTTATGAGTTCCAGATTTCACGTCCTGTTGTTATTAATAAGGAAATTGACGGCGTTATGTGCGAGCCTATCGAGCATCTTATGGTAGATGTTCCGGACGAATACACAGGCGCTGTTATGGAAAAACTGGGTTCAAGAAAAGCGGAGCTTACAAACATGCGCCCGGTAAATCAGGGATATACAAGACTTGAATTTAAAGGTGCCTTCACGTGGCCTTATAGGCTACAGAAACGAGCTTATGACCGATACAAAGGGTAACGGAATAATGAACCAGTATCTTGACGGCTATGAGCCTTTACAAAGGGCGATATAGCTATGAGAAACGCGGCTCTTTGTTGCGTTTGAAACCGGCGAGTCCATTACCTACGGCTTATACAATGCACAGGAGCGCGGAAAGCTGTTTATCGGACTAACGTTAAGGTATACGAGGGTATGGTAGTTGGCGAAAACTCAAGAAATGAGGACGTTAACGTTAATGTTTGCAAGCGCAAGCAGATGTCAAACGTCCGCGCATCGGGCTCAGATGACGCGTTAAAGCTTACACCGCCCACCATTATGAGCCTTGAAAACTGCATGGAATTTATCGGTGATGACGAGCTTGTAGAGGTTACGCCCCTTAATTTGAGAATCAGAAAAAGAATACTAAATTCAGAGCTTCGTGCAAAGGCAAGAAGCAAAAAGTAAAGGTACTGTATGATTAAAGAAATTTCAAAGGAACAGCTTGCAGAGCAAAAAGAGTTTTGTGAGAAAATCAGAAAATTAAACGAAGGCAAGGATAAAACCGCTTTGTGTTACCACTTTGGGCTGTGTGCAGAACGAAAACGATTCCGAAATAATAAAGGTTTGCTTTTGCGATATGGGTTACCGTATCTGCAATGATGTTAAAAACCGCTGATGTTGCGATTTTTAACACCTGTGCGGTAAGGGAAAACGCAGAACTTAAGGTTTTCGGATATATCGGCGCTTTAAAAAACATTAAGGCACAGCGTCCTGATATGTTAATAGGCATATGCGGCTGTATGATACAGCAAAAGCACATTGCGGAAAAAATCAAAAAAACTTACGAACATGTTGACATGGTTTTCGGAACACATTCTCTTTACCGTTTTCCGGAAATTATGTATAACTCGATGAACAACAGAATTTTCGATATTGAGGACGCCGACGGCCATTGCCGAGGATATGCCGCACCTGCGGACAAATTCCGTAACGGCTACGGTTTCGGTGATGTACGGCTGCAACAATTTTTGCTCATACTGCATAGTGCCTACGTAAGAGGGCGCGAGCGCAGCAGAAAGCATGAGGATATAATAAACGAGGTAAAAAACTCTTGCCCAAAACGGTGCCGCGAGGTTACGCTTGTGGGACAGAATGTAAATTCCTACGGCAAGGACAGAGATGAGATTGATTTTGCAGACCTTTTGGAACTTGTGTCGGAGGTTGAGGGAATACAGCGTATCCGCTTTGTGTCCGCCCACCCAAAGGACATGTCGGACAAGTTTATAAAAACCGTTGCGCGCCTTCCCAAGGTGTGCAATCAGCTTCACGTGCCTTTCCAGTGGCAGCACCAAGGTTTTGGCTGATATGAACCGTAAGTACACAAAAAGAGCAGTATCTTGCTCTTATCAAAAGAATCCGCAGAGAAATTCAGACGCTGCGCTGACTGCCGATATAATTGTCGGTTTTCCCACGGAAACGGACGAGGACTTTGCCGATACGATGGACGTTATAAATACCGTCAGATTTGACATGTTGTATACGTTTATTTATTCAAAGCGCAAGGGCACGCCGGCGGCGGAAATGCCTTTGCAAATTCGGAGAAAATATAAAACAATTTCAATACGCTAATCGAACGCCAGGCTGAAATTGTAAATGAGATTAATCAAAAAGTTTTACGGCAAGGTTTTAAAGGTTCTTGCGGAAGGCGTAAGCAAGACAAACGAGGATATGTTAACAGGCAGAACGGAAAGCGGGAAAATTGTTAATTTTAAAGGTGATAAGTCACAAATCGGGCAAATGCTTGATATTAAGATAACAGAAATTGCAACATGGTCGCTGAAAGGCGAAATAGTTTAAGGAGGATAAAAAATGACAGTAGTAGATAAAGCAAACGAATTAGGTATGATGTTAAAGGATAGCAGCGAGTATGTAAGACTCCAGAAGGCTCAGGCTGCTCAGCAGAGCGACACGGACGCTCAGCTTCTTTTAATGAACTACAACAGAAAAAGGGGAAGAGCTTGTTAAACGCGCTCAGAAAGAGAATATTACAAAAGATGAAATGCAGGAAATAAGAAACGAAATGCAGGCAGAATTTGATAAGTTGAATCAAAATGCCAATATTGTTGAATTTATAGACGCTATGCAGCAGTTTAACGAAATGATGGACCAGGTTAATCACATTGTTGCGTCTTATGTTTCACCTCATGAGGAAGGCTGCAACGGCAGCTGCGGTTCATGCGGCGGCTGTCACTAATTTGTGATTAAGGAAGGATAGTAAAAATGGCAGAGCTTTCACCAATGATGAAGCAGATATGGAAATCAAGGAGCAGAATAAGGATACAATACTGTTTTTTTCGCCTTGGGGATTTTTTATGAGATGTTTTCGATGACGCTATCCTTGCGTCAAAGGAACTTGAGCTTACGCTTACCGGACGCGATTGCGGTCAGGAGGAACGCGCGCCTATGCGGCGTTCCGTATCATGCCGTAGACCAGTATATAGACCGCCTTATTGAAAAGGGCTATAAGGTTGCCATTTGCGAGCAAATGGAGGACCCCTGCGACCGCAAAAGGAATTGTAAAAGCGCGGCATTATCCGCGTTGTTACCGCCGGCACGGTTACAAATTCAAAAACCATCGACGAAAAAAAAGCAATAATTTTCTTTGCTGCGTGTACAAGCACGCCGCCTATGCCGGGCTTTCCTTTGTGGACGTAACCACCGGCGACTTGTTTGTAACAGAGTGCGACTATGACAAGGCTGCGGTTTTAAGCGACCTTGCGGCATACAATGCCCGTGAAATAGTGTGCAACAGGGAATTTTCCGAGGACACCAAATTTTTTGACGAAATAAGGCGCGTTTCGGTTATTCCCCGGAAATTTTGCCCGATGAATGTTTTGACGCCGATATCGCAAAGGATTTGATTATAGCTCAGTTTAAGAAAACAGCTGATGATTTTAAAATTTCAAAGTACACCTGTGCCCTTATTTCGGTAGGTGTTTTGCTGCAATATCTGTCATCTACTCAGATGTGCGCTCTGCCCCACATTAACAATATAATTTTACACAAACGGCAAATATATGGATATAGATTTTTGCCACGCGCCCAATCTGAGCTTGTTTCCACTATGCGTGAAAATAAGCGAAAAGGCTCGCTTTATGGGTTTTTGGATAACACAAAAACTTCTATGGGTGCGCGTATGATTAAAAGCTGGATAGAAAAAGCCTCTTATAAGCTGCGGAAAGATTAATAAAAGGCTTGATGCGGTTGAGGAAATTTATAAAAAAATTCGTATTTAAGAAATGAACTTCGCGCAAAGCTTGACGGCGTATATGATATAGAACGTCTGTTGGGAAAAATTGTCACCGGTTCCGCAAACTGCCGTGATATTCAGTCCCTCGGCAATTCGCTTATTCCCCTGCCTGAGATTTTTAAACTTATTAACGAGCATACAACAACGAATCTTTTTGACGAAATTAAAAATGAAGCCGATTGTCTTGAGGACATTTGCGACATGATAAGCCGTGCAATTGTTGACGAGCCGCCCGTTACCGTAAAGGAAGGCGGAATAATCCGCGACGGATTTAACGAGGACGTTGACAAGTACCGTATCGCTATACGCGACGGAAAATCCTGGCTTGCCTCCATAGAGGAAAAGGAAAGGGAAGCAACAGGAATCAAAAATTTAAAAATCGGTTACAACAAGGTTTTCGGATATTACATAGAAGTGTCAAAATCAAACATTTCCCTTTGTGCCCGAAAACATACATAAGAAAACAGACCCTTGCAAACGGAGAGCGTTATATAACGGGGGGAGCTTAAAGAAATTGAGGATAAAATTTTAAGCGCCCAGGAACGCATTTTTCAGCTTGAATACAAGGTTTTCTGCGAGGTAAGAGAGCTTGTTTTAAAGGCAAACGACAGAATAAGAAAAACAGCAAGGCTTGTTGCCGTAATAGATTCGGTTTGCTCTTTTGCTGAGGTTTCGGTTAAGAATAATTATTGCAAGCCGACAATAAAAATGACGGTGACCACATTAATATAAAAAGACGGACGCCACCCGGTTGTTGAAATGGTAACAAAAACCGACCTTTTTTGTTCGAATGACACTGTTTTGTCCCAGAAGGAAAAGAGTTGCGATTATCACAGGTCCCAATATGTCCGGTAAATCCACTTACATGCGCCAGGTTGCACTTATTACACTTATGGCGCAGATTGGCTGCTTTGTGCCTGCCTCAAAAGGCCGATATCGGAATAGTTGATAAGATTTTCACACGCGTCGGCGCAAGCGATGACCTTGCTTCCGGTCAGAGTACCTTTATGGTGGAAATGAACGAGGTTGCAAATATTTTGGACAACGCAACAAAAAGACAGCCTTATAATTCTTGACGAAATAGGCAGAGGCACAAGCACATATGACGGGCTTGCCATTGCCTGGGCAGTTGTCGAATATATAAATACCACCAGAAAACTGGGTGCAAAAACGCTTTTGCAACTCACTATCACGAACTCACCGAGCTTGAACACCGCCTTGAAGGGGTAAATAATTACTGCATTGCTGTTAAAAAGCACGGTGATGACATAACGTTTTTGCGCAAGATTATAAAAGGCGGCGCCGATGACAGCTACGGTGTGGAGGTTGCCAACCTGGCAGGAGTAAAAAAGAGGTTATAAAACGTGCAAAGGAAATCGTTAAATCTCTCGAGGGACAAAATGTCCATGCCGCCGACACGGTTAAAATTAAAGCTCCGAAAAGGAAGAAGAAACCGAGATGCAGTCGCAGCTTTCTTTCGGTTCGGATAAGCAAAACGAACTTATAGAAAAGCTTAGAAACACTGAACTTGACACACTGACACCATTGAAGCCATGAATGTTTTGTATAAGCTGCGTGCAGAGGCACAAAAAGCTTACTTATTAAGCGGTGATAGTATGAAAACATTAACGTTCTGCCCCCGGAGGTTGCAAATAAAATTGCTGCCGGTGAGGTAGTGGAACGCCCTGCCGCGGCGGTAAAAGAACTTATTGAAAACGCAATAGACGCCGGGGCGGACAAAATTACAATCGAAATAAAAAGACGGCGGTATTTCATATATCCGCGTAACAGATAACGGCAGCGGAATGAACTCCGAAAATGCCGTTAAAGGCGTTTTGCGCCATGCAACAAGCAAGGTTACGGTTGCCGAGGATCTTACAAATGTATGCACATTGGGTTTCCGCGGCGAGGCTCTTGCAAGCATTGCGGCGGTTTCGGACGTGGAGCTTATAACAAAAATGTCTGATGATACCGGTGTTAATTTGATTTTAACCGCCGGGAAAATCGTAAAAATGAGGCTATCGGCTGTCCGGACGGAACTACAATCGCCGTCAGACGTCTGTTTATAACGTCCCTGCCAGAATGAAATTTTTAAAGAAAAATTCCACGGAGGAAGCTACATTACAGATGTTGTTTCGCGCCTTGTACCAAATCCCGGCATAAGTTTTAAATACATTTCCGACGGAAAAAAAGCTTTTTCACATGGGCGACGGTGAGCTGAAAACTGCAATTTATTCGGTTTACGGCAGAGAATATGCCGATAATATTCTGCCGCTTTCGCGCAGTCAAAACGGAATTACCGTAAGCGGATATGTGGGAAAACCGGAGGTTTCACGCTCAAACAGAGCGTATCAAAGCCTTTTGTAAACGGAAGATATGTTATAAGCAAAAATATTTCATACCGCATTGAACAGGCGGCGTTTTGAAGGTTCGCTTATGACCCACCGTTTCCCGTTTATGCAATAAACATCACACTTCCGCCGGGTAATGTGGACGTGAATGTCCACCCCACAAAAAGCAGGAAATTAAGTTTATGGACGAGCGCGGTGTGGCAAATGAAGTGTATTGGGCGGTTAAAACCGCTCTTGCGCAGGACGCCGATACTATAAAAATGAAATTAAACCGAAAGCGGAATTTAAGACGCCCGTTGCCGCACAGCCGGCGGAAAAACCGCAGCAGCTGAGATTTAATTATCAGTATGCTCCTCTTGTTCCGGCAAAGTCACAGCAGCACAAACAGCAGGAAACGACGCAGATTCTCCGTTCGCCGGTACCCGTGCCTGTTTTGCAGCGTCCGTTACGGAAAAACCTGATAATTCCACAGAATTGTCGGTCAGCTTTTTAAACGTATATAATAATTGAATTAAAAAATTCTCTTGTGCTTATTGACCAGCATGCTGCCCACGAACGTTTGATTTACGAACGTCTGCTGAAAAAAGAGGACACCGGCATGTCCCAGCTGCTGATTTCTCCGGAGGTTATAACACTTTTACCCAAGGAATTTGCCGCTGTTTTTGAATATAAAGACAAGCTTGTTGAACTCGGTTTTTGATTTTGAGGATTTCGGCAGCAATTCACTTCTTTTTTGCGTGCTGTTCCGGACGGTGTTGACAGCGCCTCGGCAAAAGATTTGATACTTGAGCTTACTGAAAAGTTTGAAAAAGGCGATTTTGACACCAAGGATAAAGAAGCGCTGCATATGATAGCATGCAAGGCGGCATTAAAAGGAAACTCGCGTCTTGACACCTCCGAAATTGATAAGCTTGTCCAGGAATTGCTGGAAACAGGAGGCATTAATACCTGCCCCCACGGCAGACCGATAATGATATCGTATACAAAATATGAAATAGAAAAATATTTAAAAGGATACAGTAATATGAGGCTTATTGTAATTGCCGGTCCCACAGCCTCCGGCAAAACTGCACTTGCGGTGCGCATAGCTCAAAGACACGGCGGAGAAATCGTCAACGCCGACTCCATGCAGGTTTACAAATATATGAATATAGGCACGGCAAAGCCGGATATTTCCGAGCGCGGCGGTATCCTCACCATCTGATGGATATAGTCGACCCCCGCGACAGCTTTTCCGTTTCACGGTACTGCGAGCTTGCGCATAAATGCATAAAGGATATATCAGACCGCGGAAAGCTCCCGATTTTGGTTGGCGGTACGGGTCTTTATATCGATTCCGTAGTAAACAACGTTATATTTTCTGACGTACCCTCCGACAAGGAGTACTGCGCTTTGCTTGAGCAGCAGGCAAAAAACACGGAAATGAATATATTTACAAAATGCTGCAAATAATAGACCCGACGGCGGCGGAAAAAAATTGCTGTAAATGACATAAAGCGCATTATCCGCGCTCTTGAGGTTTATAAAACCACAGGAAAAACCATAACCGAGCACAAGGCGGCTTCAAGAAGTGTACCCTCGCCGTACCGGGCGGAGTATTTTGCGTTAGATACCGACCGCGGGGAGCTTTACGATAAAATCAACCGACGGGTTGACATAATGTTTGACAAAGGTCTTGTTGCGGAAGTTGAAGATCTGCTTAAAATGGGTGTTTTCAAAGGAATGTACCGCGATGCAGGCTATTGGATACAAAGGGAAACCGCGGCGTATATTAACGGCGAATATACCTTAGACGAGGCTAAAGATGCAATAAAGCAAGGCTCGCGGCGTTACGCAAAACGCCAGCTTACGTGGTTCAGAGCAAATAAAAATATAAAATGCTTTCAGAAAATGAACGGAGGGAATTGTATGAGTAAACAATCTTTAAATTTGCAGGACGTGTTTTTAAACCAGGCACGTAAAGAAAAAAACGTGCTTAACTTCATTATGGTTAACGGCTATCAGTTCAAAGGCATTGTCAGCGGTTTTGACAATTACACCGTTGTTTTGGAGTCGGAAGGCAGGCAAAACCTTGTTTACAAGCATGCGATTTCAACTATAGTTCCTTCAAAGCCTATAGTTTTTTACAGGTGCTGACAGCTAAAGGAGTTGTAATAATGGCGGATAAAGTAAAAAACAGCAGATTTCCGTGTTTGCCGTTATAATAATCATTTTTGCGGCTGCGCTTATATTTTCCTTTTTTCCGTGAGCCGGTTAAAACCGAAATTGTGCGTTACGGTGTTGCGGAGAACAAAAATCCGTCAGCGCATATATAATCCGCAGCGAAAAATGTGCTAAATGCTCCGGAAAGCGGTCTTTTTGGTGTGTTCAGCATCGGAAAACAGGCTTGTTGCCAACGGCGAAAAAGTGGCTTCCGTTTACGCCGGCGAATATGACAGCGACCTGCAGCTTAAGCTTAAAACGTTAAATGAGCGCATAAACCAACTTGAAAACACCGCGAAGGATAAAAGCTTTTATGTTGTTGACGCCGCGGCGGAAAATTCAATATACACGCGTGTTGACAATATCATCTCCGCGGTATATAATAAAGATGTTTCCTATGCGCCGCAGTATAAAGAGGATTTGAACAAGCTTATTCAGAATTTGAAGGGGCAAGGGCGACACTACCGACACTTTGGCGCAGCTAAAGCAGCAGCGTGACGAAGCACGGCAGCAGCTCTCAAGTGTTTCGGCGGATATATATTCAACGTCCTCCGGTGCGTTTTCGTCAAATATTGACGGCTACGAATCATATTTTTCAATAGATAAACTTAATTCAATTACTCCGTCATATTTAAAAAAGGCGGACTCCGCAAAAGAAAACGTGGAGAAAAAACGCGGTTGCCGGAAAACCTGCGGTTAAAATATGCAACAGCTTTTTGTGGTATACGGCGGCTGTTGTGGATAAAGACTGGACTTCGAATCTTAAGGTTGGCGACAGCGTAAAGCTTAGATTTCCCGGTGTATCGGACAGCACGGTTTCGGCACTTGTAGCTACATATCACCGCCCGAAAATAACAGCGTTGCAATCGTTATATCCTGCGGAGAATTTGTGGACAATATATTTTCCGTCCGCAAAACCGATGCGGAAATTATAAAAGCGTCATACAGCGGATTTAAAATTTCCAAAGAGGCGGTAAGAGTTTTAAAGGACGGCACAAACGGCGTTTATGTGTTAAACGACCGCACGGCAAAATTTAAAACGGTGGACATTATGTATAACGGCGATAATTATATTATCGCACGCGAAAACAACAGCCAAAGCGGAAATATGCTTTTGTATGATGAAGTAATATTGAACAGCGCCAGACTGCATGACGGTATGGTGGTAAATTAAGGTGACATATATGGATTTACAGCAAAACATAGACAGCATAAAACGACGTATAGCCGATGCTGCGGCAAGCGCCGGCAGAAAGCCGGAGGATATAAGGCTTATTGCCGTTTCAAAAACGGTAGATGCCGGTATTGTGCGGCAGGCGTACGAGCTCGGTCTTGACACATTCGGTGAAAAAACAGACCCCAGGAAATCCGCGACAAATCCGCGGTAATCCCGGAGGCAAAGTGGCACATGATCGGCAGACTTCAGACAAATAAGCTTAAGTATGTTGTGGGAAAAACGGAGCTTATTCATTCTGTTGACACTAAGACGCTTATGCAGGATATAAACGAGTTTGCAAAAAAGCTTGAAATTGTGCAGGATATTTTAATCCAGATAAATATTTCCGGCGAGGAAAGCAAAGCCGGCATACGCCCGGAAGATTTTGAAAATATGCTTGAGTGTGCCGTAAAACTTAACAATATACGTGTTCTCGGCATTATGACCATAGGTTCAAAATATGCCTCGGAATATGAGCTTGAAAAAATGTTTGAAAAATTGTCGTAAGATATTTGTTGACAATTCGGCAAAAAAAATACGATAATATAGATATAAGGCATTTGTCAATGGAATGTCCGGTGATTTTGAAACTGCGATAAAGCACGGTTCTACGATGGTTAGAATAGGAAGTGCGATATTCGGCGAAAGAAAATATGTTTAGGGGGACTTTTAAATGGCTAACTTTTTTAGACAAAGTAATGAATTTGGTAAAGTTTGATTCCGATGATGAGGATTACGAGCAGGATTTGCTTGAGGATATACCTTCAAAACCGGCTCAGCCTGAGAATGATTTTCATGTAAAAAAGGTAAGGTTGTAAACATTAACACAACCACTCAGCTTAAGGTTGTTGTTGTATCGCCCGACTCTTTTGAGGAGGCACGGGATATTGCCGACCACTTAAAACAGAAAAAAACCTGTGGTTATCAACCTTGAGTCCGTTGAAAAGGACGTTGCACGCAGAATTGTTGACTTTTAAGCGGCGCTGTGTATGCAAGTGACGGCAACATTCAGAAAATTTCCGGAGGAATTTTCCTTATTGCTCCGTACAATGTGGGAATCATGGGCGACTTTAAAGACGAGCTCAGAAACAAAGGCGTGTTCCCGTGGAATTATTAAGGAGCTGATTTTTTGAACATATTCAGTCTTGTAAAGGTTGCGCTGTATTATCTTTTAAACGTTGTAAATCTGATCTTGGTTGTGCGCTGCATTGTTTCGTGGCTGCCTATCGGTTACAACCGCTTTACCGAGATATTGTATTCGCTGACAGAGCCGTTTTTGGCGCCTATCAGACGACTTTTTGGAAAAAACAATGGGTGGAAGCACAATGTATATTGATTTTTCTCCTGTTGTTGCGTTTTTGCTGATTTCGCTTATACAGCGTCTGATTTTTATGATATGAACAGAGATGAATTTTACAGGCACGCTTCCGATAAGGAGGAGCGCCTGCTTATTTCGCGTGTGCTTGACATATACGAGGGTGCACAGCGATGCGGATACGTAAAAACGGCAAGTTTCTTAATTTAAAGAACAAAAACCGCCGCTGCGGTTTTGAACGCCTCGGTGCGGCGTATTCTCTTGACGGCGGTTACGAGGAAGCGGAGCGCAAAATTCCCGTATGTTACTGTGATGAGGTGTACAGGGATATTTTGAGATGCCTCTTAAAATTCTTGATATAAAATGCCGCGACGGTGCGAAATTAAGTCACCGCGACTATTTGGGCTCGGTTACCGGGCTTGGAATTTCAAGAGACATGTTCGGCGATATTTATACGGACGAAAACGGTGCGAAAATTATTGTGCTTGACGAAATAGCGGATTATGTGAAAGAACAGCTTACCAAAATCGGCAGATACGGTGTTTCGGTTTCTGTGTGTTCGATAGGTGAGATGAAAATGCCGGGGCGTAAATTTAAGGAATTGTCATTTACGGTAAGTTCGCTTCGCACAGACAGTGTTGTTTCCGGCTGTACCGGTGTTTCACGCGGTGATGCCGCAGCTTTGATAAAAGCCGAAAAGGTGACTGTTAATTGGGATAACGCCGTTTCGGTTTCAGGTCATGTAAACGGCGGCGACATAATTTCGGTAAGGGGTTTCGGTAGATTTTTGATTGAAACAACCGGGGCAACAACCAAAAGGGCAGAATTTTTGTTACAGCAAAAAAATACATTTAAAGGATAATATACATGAAAGAGAAAATGGAGCAGCTTGCCCGGGAAATCGAGCAGCACAATTACAATTATTATGTGCTTGATGACCCAAAAATTTCCGATTTTGAATATGACGCAATGCTAAATGAGCTTATTGCTTTGGAAAAGCAGTATCCTCAGTATAAAAAGTCCAAATTCCCCCACGGCAAGAGTAGGGGGAGAAGTTTCCTGAGGGGTTTGCGCCTGTTGAACATCAGGTTCAGATGGCTAGCCTTGCAAAGGCTTTTTCTTTTGAGGAGCTTGAAAGCTTTGACGAAACGGTAAGAAAGACATTTCCAGACGCGGAATATGTTGTTGAATATAAAATAGACGGACTTTCCGTTTCTCTGGAATATGAAAACGGAAGTTTTGTGCGCGGTTCCACACGCGGCGACGGCATGGTGGGCGAGGACGTTACGGAAAATTTAAAAACAATAAGAACCATTCCCATGTTTCTCAATAAAAAAATCCCCTATCTTGAGGTAAGGGGTGAGGTTTTTATGCCTGTTGACGCTTTTAATGCGTTAAACGAACAGCGCGAAACGGAGGAACTTCCGCTGTTTGCAAATCCGCGCAATGCCGCAGCAGGTTCGCTAAGGCAGCATGACAGCAGGATAACCGCCCAAAGAAAGCTTGACATTTTTGTTTTCAATATACAGCGAATTGACGGCGAACAGCCCGAAACGCATACGGAAGGTCTTGAATTTTTAAAATCACTGGGATTTAAACAAGTCCTGTTTCCGGCGTAAAATATGATATAAAATCTGCTTTTGACGAAATAGAAAAAAATCCGCGATACACGCGGCACCCCTCGGTTTTGATATAGACGGTGCGGTTATAAAAATCAATGATTTTGCCCAGCGCGAGGCTTTGGCAGTACAAGCAACACCCCAAGGTGGGCTATTGCGTATAAATTTCCGGCGGAACAGAAAAAGACCAAGCTTTTGGATATAACGGTTCAGGTTGGACGCTCAGGCGTTCTGACTCCCGCTGCGGAGCTTAAACCTGTGAGAATTGCCGGAAGCGTTGTTTCACGTGCAACATTGCACAATATTGACAATATACGTGCAAAAGACATACGCATAGGCGATACGGTTGTTATTCAAAAAGCAGGTGAAATTATCCCGGAGGTTGTACGCTCCGTTCCCGAGGAACGTGACGGCAGTGAGCGGATATTTAATATGCCGGATAAATGTCCGGTATGTGGCGGAGATGTTATACGCTTCGAGGACGAGGCGGCGACTTACTGTGTTAATCCCGGATGTGACGCTCAGAAAATCCGCAGTATAATACACTTTGCAAGCAAGGTGCGATGGATATTGACGGATTGGGTCCTGCTATTGTGGAACAGCTTTGCAATGAGGGGCTGATATCTGAGGCTGCCGACCTTTATTATCTGAAAAAGAGCAGCTTACAGAGCTTGAGCGCATGGCGGAAAAATCAGCGGATAACCTTATAAACGCTATTGAAACTTCAAAAAGAACGCGGACTTTGATAAACTTTTGTGCGGCTTAGGAATTAAGCCACATCGGTGCAAAAGCGGCAAAATCCCCTTGCATCTCAGTTCGGCGATATTGACAGCGTTATTGCCGCAACAAAGGAACAGCTGCTCAAAATATACGATTTCGGCGACTCTATGGCTGACAGCGTAATTAAGTATTTTGAGTCAAAATCCGCTGTTGAAACCGTTTTAAAGTTAAAGGCGGCAGGCGTGGATATGACGTATGAAAATAACTCTTCGGACCGGCGGTTTGAAGGCATGACATTTGTATTGACGGGCACACTTTCAAAATTCACGCGTTCCGAGGCGTCCGATATAATCGAAATTCGGCGGTAAGGCGTCCGGCAGCGTTTCTAAAAAACAACGTACGTTTTAGCAGGCGAAAATGCCGGCAGCAAGCTTGATAAAGCAAGAGCATTAAATATAAAAATAATATCGGAAGACGATTTTACGGCCATGATATAATAGTATAATGTCTTAATACAGTGTAAACGGTAAAACAAAATTAAGCATATGACGAAAAAACGCGTATCTGTCTCAACGGCGGATACGCGTTAATAATTCAATAACTTATACAATAATTTTCGCCGTGTATACCCGGATATACACCCTTACTGATTAATTCCGGTTATTTTCGTGGCATATAATCCACTTGTTTTTTCTGTACAGCAATCTGTCGGCGTTATTATTATCAATAATATCATTTGTTCCTTCAGGAAGGATAACAACGCATGCAAAACCGGTATCACAAACCTGACATGGGCAAAAATGCAGACTTGTAGCGTACAACTCAATTGCATCTCCTTTATCAAGATAAAAACCTTCTGTTTTGTTTTGCAGCGTATTCAAATCCGTTCATATCATATATGTGCCCGAGCAGTAAAACAAGAGGAGTAACCGCGATATTAATTTCTGAACATTTGTGAAATTCCAATCCGTTCAAGTTTCGGTTATGTCCATGACAAAATCCCTATTTGTGCTTTCAATCCGCCAAATGCTCCATCACACAGCTTTTCGAACACGCAAGTTTCTCAAGCTCGGGCAAAGACATAAAGTATTCCGTGCCGTCGGCGGGGCGTTGTATTTTCACATTCCGCAACATAATTATCCGCGTCAATGTTTAAAACTTTTCCGTATTTTTTGAATTTTTCCGAATGTATTGAATAGATTTTTATATTTGAATTTAATTCTTTCAATTTATCTTTCATGTTAAAGCTCCTGTGACAGTTATTGTTCAATGGGGTCAA
>VOFC01006451.1_pt1 | contig 17771 bp, 32 predicted proteins | sample 5384161 | NCBI WGS metagenome assembly VOFC01 (sample SAMN12384722, study PRJNA508395) | human gut metagenome | isolation source: healthy gut B | host: Homo sapiens
GAAAATTGCTGCTAGCATTAATACTATAATTGTTAATGCTAAGTTTGGTTTGTTTTAGTTTTTTCATGGTTTCCCTTTCTAAAAAATTTTTCTAGATGTCTGTTTTTTCTTAATATTACATATTATTCCAATCTTTAAAAAATACTCCCTAATTTTGAAATATGTTTCAGACAAAATACGGTTCTATGATATCACAAATTTCCTTAATTTTTCAAGTCGAATTTACATAATTTTCTATTTTTATATAGATTTTTTCGACAATTATCGGTTTTTAGTTTGACTTTTTGTCTTACTATGTTATAATTTAGTTATAAAACAAAGGAAGGATTCCAGTTATGGTTGATTTATCAAATAAAATCGAGGCTGATTTAGAATCTAAAACACCAAATATTTTAGAAGAAAATGTTAATAATGACACACAAGAAAATAATTCTAATCAGGATAATTTAATAGATAATAAAAAATGATTTGCAGATTGTAGAGAATGTTTCTTTAGAAAATACTGAAAAATGTAGAAGAATCTCCTATTGAAACAGAAAATCAAAATCCAGAAGTTGCAAATTGTTTAGCTTTTGACTGTGAAAAAAAGATTATAATTTGTCAATTGTAAAATGTTGTTGTTAAGGCTTTTTAGAAATGCGTGGAAAATTGCACTTTCTATATTCACTCTAACTTTTTGAAATTCTTTTTTATAAAATATTCACCCAAGAAGGATACCCTCTTGGGTGTGTTTTAATTAGTTTTGTTTTTAGTTGTTTTTCTTTGTATAAATTCTATCAGTTTATTCCATAAACTATATAACTTATTTTTATATACTACTGCTAAGGTATTTCTAGATTGATTCCTATTTACCTCTATATATTTTTTAGATATTTCTCGTTCATTTCACTCTTTAAAATTTATGAACTTATCTTCTTCGTTTGGTGTATCTAATAATCTTCCAACCATTTCTTCGTAATCTTCTAATTTTTTTACTTGTTCATCTACTTTTGTGGAGTAGTTAGTCTTTTGTACATTTTTGTGAAGTATGTTGTATAGATTAATTCTTGTGTTTGCATATATATGTCTATTATTTTATTCTCATCTCTATCAACTTTGTTATTTTCCTCTAAGATTACGTCAAAATTCTTTACTATTTTTTCTGTGTTTTCTTCAAACGTGTTATATAGCTCATTTTCAAACTTGTCCGTGCTACTTATACAGCTCTCTACTGTTTCTTTGTTCCCCATTAAAAATAAAATTTGTGCTATTAAACTTGTCATATATTTATAATAATTTTCACTGTTTGTACAAATTGTTATTTTTTCATTATTGGTTCTATGTAGAGTTCCTCCTTAATGCTTTTTTGTTATGTATTGAACTATTGCTTCGTTTATTCCTAATGCAAATATTTTAAATCTTTTGAATTGACATATTCCAGCTCTATTTCCTTTTTGCTTATTTTCCCAAAGTTCTGCAAGTAGTGTATATTTTCGTGTATTAGATAAGCATCTATATTTGATAAATCTTTTTTTCTCATCTATGTATATTGTGTTATTCTTATAATAATAAAACACTCCTCTAAACTTTTGGTCCACATTTGCATAATACATATCACAGTTGAACATTCTCATATATAACTCGTTGTAGCAATCTGATAGCTCTTTTTATATTTGTTGCTAATTTATCTGCTATACTTTTTGCTATATAATTCTTCTCTTCTATCTTTTACTTTGTCTAGCGGAATTATTCAATTTTTTCTAAGTCTTTCGATATATTCATTTAATTTTCTCCAAAATACTATAATACATTTTTATTATACATTATTTAGTGCATTTTTTTGTTACGGTTGTATTAAGTTTTTTTTCATTTTTGTAACAAAACAAAAGCTTTGGATTTTACTCAAAGCTCTATTTTTATTTTGCGTAATCTACTACCCTTGTTTCTCTTATGATGTTTACTTTTATTTGTCCAGGGTATTCCATTTCTTCTTCAACTTTCTTTGCTACATCTCTTGCAAGTATTGTCATATCTGCATCTGTAATTTGTTCTGGTTTTTTTATAATTCTAACCTCACGACCAGCTTGTATAGCAAAAGATTTTTCAACTCCTTAAATGAGCTTGCAACCTCTTCTAATTTTTCAAGTCGTTTTGATATAGTTTTCGTTTCTCTTCTTTGATATAGCATCTGCTGCTGCAACTAGTACAGCTTCTACAGTTTGTGGTTCTGTATCTCCATGGTGCGCTTCTACCGCATTTATTACTAATGGGTTTTCTTTATATTTCTTTAATATATCTACACCAATTTGTAACGTGAGTTCCTTCTATATCGTGGTCTAACGCTTTTCCTATATCATGTAAAGTCCAGCTCTTCTTGCAAGTTTTGATCTAGTCCTAATTCATCTGCCATTATTCTTGCTAAGTTAGAAACCCTCTATTGAATGGTTTAACACATTTTGACCATAGCTTGTCCTGTATTTTAATTTTTCCAAGCAAGTTAATTAGGTCTGGATGAAGTCCTATTACTCCTGTTTCTATACAAGCTCTTTCTCCTTCATCTTTGATTGTTTGTGCAACCTCTTTTCCTTAGCTTTTTCTACCATTTCTTCGATTTTGGCTGGTGAATTCTTCCATCTTCCATTAATTTTTCTAATGCAATTCTTGCTACTTCTCTTCTTAACGCATCAAATCCTGAAATAACCACAGCCTCTGGTGTGTCGTCTATTATTAAGTCGACTCCTGTTAATGTTTCTAATGTACGAATGTTTCTACCCTCTCTACCAATTATTCTTCCTTTCATTTCTTCATTTGGAAGTGGTACTATTGATACTGTAGTTTCTGCAGTATGGTCTGCTGCGCATTTTTGAATTGCATATCCTATTACTTCTCTAGCTTTTTTAACTGATTCTTCTTTCACTTTTGCTTCCGCTGCTTTTATTAAATTAGCTTTTTCAAAAGTTAATTGTTTGTCCATTTCTGCTAGTAATTGTTGCTTAGCTGCTTCTCTAGATAATCCTGAAATTTTTGAAGTTCTTGTATTTGTTTGTCTAGAGCTTCCTCTATTTCTTTCTTTTTGTTCTCAACTTCTTGTTTTCTGTTTTCGACTTCTTTTTCTTTTTCTCTCCATTTGTTCTAGTTTGTTTTCAAGATTTTCTTCTTTTTTTGTAATAGTCTTCTTTTTCTTGTTGTTGAACCTCGCCTCTTCTTTTTCTCTAACCTCTTTGTCTAGTTCTTTTCTAGCATTAATAATTTCTTCTTTTGCCTTAAATATTTCTTCTTTTTTCTTTTATTCTCGGCTTCTTTTTTGTGCTAGTTCTATTATCCTTTTAGCTTCGTTTTCTGCACTGCCAACTTTTGATTCTGCGATCTTTTTTCTTATTGCAATACCAACAAAGGTAAAAAATAACTGCTGAGACTAGAAAAAACGGCGATATTAATTATGATACTTAATTCCATAATTACACCTCTTTCTATTAAATTTTCAATGTGCATAAAAATATATACTATTATTTTTAATTTTAGCATATATTTTATCTTTATATATTTTATCTTTATTCTTGCAAACTGTCAAGTACTTTTTACTTTAAGCTTAACATATTCTTTGTAATTTATGTCTTTTTTTCTTGTATTCTTGTGGTTCTAGTCCTACTCTGTCTTTCATGTATAGCAGGATTAATAACATTACGGCAAGGAATGCTACTCCAAATATTATCATTGAGTATTTTATGCTATTGTTATATCGAAACTATTGCTGAGCCTAGTGCACATATTATTGTTGTTCCAATTCCAGCAACCAAACTATATGCTGAATATACTTTGTTTTGCAACTTCTGCATTTGTAAAGTTTGTTACGTATTTTTTCATTAGCACATAGAAGAATCCTGTATCTAAATATCTCACAACATATGAAACAAGTATTACTCCCACAACTATTATATAAGGAAGTGCTGTTACTGATATTAGTCCAGCTATTAAACAAGCTGCTGTGTAAGATATCCCTATTACAGTTAATACTCTCTTTTTGAACTTTTCATGGAATCTGTTTTGTAGTTTAGATGATATTCCTGCAATCACTTGCATGATTGCATAAATGATTCCTGTTGTTGATGCTGATATAGAAATCTCTTCTAGAAGTCCCATTTCGTAAGTGTTCATTACTGCTATTATTCCATACATCACACCTGCATATAGCATAAGTGATTTTAAGTCTTCTTGACGTGAAGATAAATGAAAAGGCTAATCTTAAGTCTTTAAAATATATTTTGTATCTTTTGTGTATGCTCATATTAGTGTCTTCTTGTTTTTCTACACTTTCTATTTCTTGGAATTTTGTTGCAATAAGGGCTGAAAGCAATAGTATAACTATACAAATTGCCAATGGGATATATGGATTTATGTTAAATAAAAATCCTGATATTACCGCTGAGATTGCTGAAACGTAAAAGTAATTTCCTAATCCTTTGCCATCTACTTTTGAATAGGTTTTTGCTCTTGTTTTCTGATTCTGGTATGGATTTATGTAACATTCCAGATTCTGCTACATCTCTTATGGCAAAAGCCTATCCCCTGAAAATAGGTTTGTTATTATTAGCCACCATAGATTTGTTGCGAACATAAAAATGATTATTGAAACGGCATTTATTAAGTCTGCTAATATCAAGCTTTTTTTCTAGTTCCTATTTTGTCTATTATAAATATTCCTGGTATTTGGGCGATTGCTTTAAATATTCCATAAAAAGCAGTTGCTAAAACTATGTCGCTTGCACTAATTTCTTTTACCTGCACTAAAAATAGAAATTTTATTCCATAAAAAATAGAAGGTCGTATGTTAAGTGCTTTATGTATGATAGTTAGTTGCATGTTTCGTTTTCTTTTTTCAGATAGTTCTTTTTCCTGTGGATCCATTTTTTCTCCTCTTTATATCTTATTTTATAATGTATTTCAGATTTTGATCTACTATATATTCCATATATAACATACTCATGATAAAAAATCAATATTTACAAAATTTATTTTTGTTTTTCTATTGAATTTATTTTGTTTTTGATATATTATATAATAAGATTTTATATGAGCGAAAACAAAGGAGGAAAATATGCCAAGGAAAGCAACAAACAAGATAGATACTGTAGAAGAAAAAGTTGTAAAAAGGTAGCAAAAAGGAAACGAAAAAGCAGTAACAAAGAAAGAGCCAGCTAAGAAGGTGGCTTCTAAGTCAACTGAGACAAAGGCTACTACAAAGTCTAGCAAAGCATCTGCTCCTAAGACAACTAAAAATCAACATCTAGCAAAGCAAAGACTACTGCAAAAAAGACTACTAAAACTGTTAAAAAACTACTAAATCTACTACAAAAGAAATCTACTTCTAAATCAACAACAAAAAATCCACATCAAGAGCCAAAAAGATAACCGCAAGTTCTAATCTAACCAGAAAAATTGAGATTTTAGAATATTATGATTTGCCTTATAGATATAATCAAACTATTGTAAGGTACTAGCTCAGACTCCTACTACTTTGTTTTGTTTATTGGGACATATCAGATGCTGATAGAGCTCATTATGTAAAAACTTACGGTGAAAACTTTAATGATACGAAACCTGTTTTGGTAATTCATAATATTACTATGAATTATTCTTTATGAAATCGATATTGATGATTTTGCTAATAGTTGGTACTTGCATGTTAATGATTCTAACTGTGAATATTCTGTTGAATTAGGACGTAGACCTAAAATATAATAATGAAGAATTTAATATGCCAAATAGCTATTTGTACGTAACTTCTTCTAATGTTATGGATTCTCCAAATGATCATATTTTGTTTGATAAAAAATTTAAAGACAGTTTACTTTAGAGATGTTAAGACAAATATCGTAACTGCAAAAGATATTACTTCTATATCATTTCTTCGTAATATGGGAAAAATTTATAGTTTATATGATTTGCAAGGTCATTTCAATGAAGATGTATTTATTAACAGTAATGCTTGGAGATTTGATTTAAGAAATCCTTCTTCTTCATCGACTTTTAAATAGAGATTATAAGTGTCAATTTTACGACACTTATTCTTTATCAACTTTTTTTGCAAGGAGATTATTTTATTATGAAACAAAACCCAAAGGGCTATGTATGTTTTGTGTTACATGCGCATTTGCCTTTTATATATCATCCTGAGAGTGAAGATTATTTGGAGGAGCAATGGCTTTTTGAAGCAATTTCAGAAACCTATATTCCCCTACTTTCTGAATTTTAAGAAATTAGAAAACGAGCATGTGGATTTTAGAATTACTATGTCTATGACTCCACCTTTATTAAATATGCTTGATAACGAGCTATTGCAAGAAAGATACATTAAGTATTTGTTAAATCATATTGAGCTTGCTAAAAAAGAGATTGTCAGAAACGCTGATAATCCAGCTCTTAAAAACTTAGCTCAATATTATGTTGATAGGTATTCTAATGATTTACATATGTTTAGAGATGTTTATGAATGTAATCTTATTAATGCTTTTAAGTATTTTTCAAGATATTATTGCGTTTTGGAGATTTACTTGTGGTGCAACACACGGATATTTCCCTATTCTATATGTTAATGAAAAAAACTGTTAAGGCTCAAATTGCAGTTGGTGTAAATTGTTATGAGAAGTATTTTGGAAAGAAACCTAGAGGAATTTGGCTTCCTGAATGTGGTTATATTCCCGAAGCTGATAAGTATTTAAAAAGAGTTTGGAATTGAATATATCCTTACTGAGACTCATGGAATTTTATATGCTAATCCTATTCCTGTTTATGGGACTTTGGCTCCAATTGTTTCTCCTGAAGGAATTGTTGCTTTTTGGTCGAGATGTTGAATCTTCTCGACAAGTTTGGAGCTCTATAAATGGATATCCAGGAGATTATAATTACAGGGAATTTTATAGAGATATTGGTTATGATGCTCCATATGATTATATTAAGCCTTATATTGCTTGTAATGGTGCAAGAGTTCCTACCGGTATTAAGTATTATCGTATTACTGGTAAAAATTGTGAGAAGGATTATTATAATGTGCAATGGGCTCAGGATTCTGTCGAGAAGCAAGCTGGTCATTTCTTTGATTCAGGGCAATGAATTGTATGGTCATTGGTGGTATGAAGGTCCAGACTGGCTTTATACTTTATTTAAAAAATTTATTATGATAAATGTGATTTTGATTTAATTACACCTAGCGAATATATTGATAAATATCCTCAAATGCAATTATGTACTCCTTGCAGATCTAGTTGGGGTGCAAACGGTTACAGTGAAGTATGGCTAAATCAATCAAACGATTATGTTCATAGACATTTACATGTTGCTGGTGATAAGATGGTAGAACTTGCAAATCTATTTCCAGATGAGTCTAAAAATAGTTTAAAGAGAAAAGCATTAAATCAATGTGCTCGTGAATTTTACTTGCTCAAAGTAGTGACTGGTTATTTATTATCACAAATGGTACAATGGTCGATTATGCAAAGAAAAGAATAAAAAGACCATATCGGTAGATTTTCTCAAAATTATACCAACAAATAAAAATGATAAAATTGATGAGAAATTTTTTAAAGATTCAATTAGTCAAATTGATTGCATCTTCCCTGAAATTGATTATAATATTTATAGATAAATCAAGCTGTTGGTGTTTTACCAACAGTTTTTTGTGTCATTTTAAATTCTTTAGAATATTATGGTATATCAAATGTATTTTGGCTAATACTAATGTTATATTAGATTTGGAGGAAATGTTCTGTAATGGTATCATTATGTATTAAGACAACTAAAAACGATGTTGCTGATTTTTAATGCAGAGTCTTGATAGTGTTGATTTGGATGATGTTGTTTTCGTTCAGAAGGAGTTTTCTAAATATATTAATGTTATTGTACATTATTTAGGAAATAATATTCCTGTTTTTTATAATGCAATCGCAGAACTTTTGACTGATTGTATTATTGCAAATTACGAGAGCTCTATTGTTTATAATTTGCTTGTTTTAAATTATTTTTTATTTTTCTAATGATGATATTAATACAATTAAACATATTTGTTGTGATACTTTAAAAGATGATACTCCATTGAATAATAGTTGCACTATGAATGAACTTCTTGATAGAAAGGTATTGTTATCAAATGATGTTTTGAAATATGTTTCCTATAATAAGTCTTTGGTTCTTGATGGTTTTGTTAATTTTAGAATTAGAGATTATATAGATTGTTTAGATAATATCGTGGATTTTTCGGTTAGTCAGTTCATTATAAATAGAGAATATGCAGAATTTATTGATTTGCTTAGAATGTATATTGATTCAAGAGAGCCTGAAGCTGAAATTGTACATTTGATTTACTTAAGTGGTGAATCTATTTTGTTAGATAAAAATAAAAATGTTATTTCTCTATCAAAAGAAAGCATGGATTCTAGATATTTATCTGATATTAGTTTTTCTTCTAATGACTATGCTTTGAATTCTTTGCTAGCACTGCTTCCCAGAAGGATTATTATTCATCTTATTGGTCCTTCTGACATTTTATAGATACTATTAAGTTGATTTTTTGAAAATAGAGTTTCTGTTTGTGAAGATTGTAATATATGTCAGACTTATAAGATTATGCAAGCAAAGAACAGTTCAAAATAACAAAATTTAATAGCAAAGAGAAATGTTATAATTAAAATAATTGACAATAACAAATCAAACGAAAAAGGAATGCTATATTTATTTTTAGTACAAACTTGTGTGAGGACCGACAAGGTAGCAAATGTAGAAAAACCGGCAATGCCTTGTCGGTTTTTCTTATACATTTGGTTCGCAGTTGGGATTTGTACGCTAAAATAAATATACATTCCTTTTATAAAATCGTTTTTATGTTGTAGTTTGTTATTTCGAATTTTTTATATTTTTGCATCAAATGTATAGACATTTTCATATCCTTCTTGTAGTAATATTTTTTTTGCCATTCTACTTCTTTTTCCTGTTTTACAATATAACAAAATCACTTCATCCGGATCTATAATTTCATTTTTGATATTGTCCATCTCGTATAAAGGTATATTTATGGCTCCTTTGACGTGCTTTGATTTATATTCTTCTGGATTTCTTACGTCTATTATTATTCCATTATGTCTTTTGTAAATAGATATTGCTTCTTCATATGAAAGGTCACTTCTGTCTATTCTAAAAAATCTACACAGCTTTTTAAACATATAAATTCCCCCTTTTGTAACAAAAAAAATGTTACTAATAATATATTCTATTATTAGTAACTAATTTTTGTTATTTTTGTTGCTCTTTGTTTTGTTCTATTTTGTTTAAATAAACTATGTTTAACATTATTGATGCAATGTATATTAATATTGCAATTACTACTGTTAATCTATTTACTGGTATTCTTGTTACTGCATAGAAGCCTGCAAATATTGCTTGTGGTGCAACCATGTTCATTAATGTGTTGTATAGTACTTGCCAAATTCCTAGTTTTCTGAATGCTATCATTACATATACTATTGTAATAGCACTTACTATTGCAACTGGCACAATGTATGGTTTTACTATGTCTCTTAGTCTTACGTTTGATTGTCTTGTAACTAGTACGTTTGAAAGTTCATTGCTTATCTCGAACTTTTCGTTTATTTTTTCATTTAATGTTTTTATTTGTTCTTTGAAGCTTCTTTTACTGTTATTTGAACCATATCTTTGTATAGTTCTACATATTGATTTGTGTATTTTGTTTTTCAAATACTTCGTTTGTTATTTCTTTTTATGTCTTTTAGATCAAATTCTTTTCCTATTTTAATGCTTATTTGTGTTGTCTCTGAATATTTTGTACCTACGTTAAATCCTATTGTTGCTACTATTATCACACCAGCAATTATTAGGCACATTAATACTATTTGAATTATTTTTTTCATTTTAGTTTCCTTTTCAATTTCATATATTTATTTCTTTTTTTGTTCTTTTTTGGTTATATAAAATTTTGTAGCTAATATTATTGCATTATATACTACCATTATTAATATTGAGTATTATCTATTGTTATATCTAGTGTTACTTTTGCGTTTTTTTCTGAAATCCGTTTTAGTAACAGCATAATTTACCTTATCATGCTTATCAAATGTAACAATGTCTCTATTTCTTACACGATTTCTATGAACATCTGATTTATCTGCTAAAATCAAAGCCGCCGATATATCACTTACAGCCGTTCCAGTTGCTTCATCATGGTTTCCTATTGCCATCATAACTTCAGTTCGATCTTCTAAATTCATCCCCATGTCTTTTAAAATTTCATAAGCCAGTATTGCTCCTGAATGTGCATGGTCTACTCTGTTTATCGTGTTACCAATATCATGCATATACCCAGCAATCCTAGCAAGCTCAACTCTATGTTCATTGTAATCAAGCTTTTGAAGTACTTCAGCTGCTCTATTTGAAACAATATTAATGTGCCTCCTTGAATGCTCTGTATATCCAAGGGCATCCAATTGCTTTTTTGGGAACTCTCAATTAGATAATTTATCTCCTTGTTATTTTTAACATCTGAAAATGTTACCATATAGTCCTCCATACTGTTAAATTCTACTCTATCTGTAAGAAAATATCAACCTTTTATATGCATTTTTTACTTAATTTTTTACTTAATTTTTTACTTAATTTTTTTCTTTATTGTTTTTTTATATTAACTCCTATAATTCCTCCAATCATTCCTGCAATAATTGAGACAACCATTAGAATAATTGAACTTAAATTTATATTAAAGTTTGAATTTATTATACTAGATAATAAGTATATTACAATAACATATATTCCTCCAACAATAGCTCCATTAAAAATTCCCCTTTTTGCAATTTTTGAAACACTCAATATACTTCCAAACAAAATACTAATTGATGTTATGCCTATTACAATATAATTAACTGTACTTTCACCAATTTCTGTATTTGCAAGTATTACCGAATATACTAACAAACCAATAATTGTAAGTATTATTGATATAACACTGCCCTTATAAAATTTTTGTAATATTATTACTTTCTGTGTTACCTGTTTCTTTAGATATCTTCTTTATAAATTTCATACATAAAAACCTCCAATTATAAATTAATATAATATATTATAATTGAAGGCCTTTTATGTTTTTTTTTTTTTTTTTTTATTATTATATTTGCAAGATAAAATAGTAGCAATATCATTATTATTATAAATTGTAGATATTCACTTTTTTCCTTTTTACTATAAATTATAGTTCATTATTGTTGTTAACAACCTCATTTGAACTATTGCTACTTTTTGTATTACTCTTACTAGAATCATTTGTAACAGGATCAAGCCCTAATACATTTTGTAAATATTCAATAACATTCATAGTATTTCCTTGGTATGTTAAATAATATTGGTTTTCTCCAGAATTATTTATTACATACATATCTGTAACAAGAGGTAAAATTAGCTCTTTTCCAGATTAATTATACAATCCATACATTTTATCTTTATATACAACTATAGCTTCGTATTCTGGAATTACAACTAAACTATTTGCCTGATTATTCTTTGATGAGTTAGATAAACATCCTAGACTGTCAAATTCAAGCGAAGCAATCGTATTTCCATTTAAGTCTAGTAAGCCCCATTTATTTGATCTTTTAACTGGAATACATTTTCCGAATAAAATATATGGGTTTTCTATTTCATTTGTAGGGAAATCATTTTTGTTAATTCCAATTTGCTCATATTCTATATATACAATTACACGCTCATTTCTGTTAATTATTCCATACTGCGTTTTTGATGCACTTGAAGTTTTCGATACAAGATATAACCCTCTATCTTTGCTTATTAACTTTATACTGGTATAATCTGGCGTAATTTTTGTTTTTCCTGTCTTATCTATAATTCCAAATTTTCCATCATCAGTTTCTACAATGAATTCTTCCTCTTCTTCTTCGAAAGAAATAGATTTATATTTTTCTCCAATTATAGTATTATTTGATGAATTTTTTACTCCATATTTGCCAGATGCATTCTTCACTACTATCATATCATATAAAATAGCTTTTTTTTATTCTTATATGCTTCTACATCGTCTTGTGTGGCAATTTCAGCACTTTCTGGTATTGTTTTCGCATAAGATGTTGATAAATAATTCATTGTATATATTTTCAATGTATTATTATCCTTATTATATGAATATGCTAAATTACATCCTTTACTTATTCCATCAATTGTTGTATACATTTTATTGTTAGACATAAATACTGGTTCATCAATTTCAAAATATTCATAATCAGCATCTGAACTTTGGCTTTCTGGCAATATTGCTTTATATATTTGGTTAGACTCGGTTATATATGATACAGTTTCGTATTTATTTTGCAAATAACATTTATCTACATCCTCTGAATACGGGTCTTTATATTCACCGTTATTTTTTGTATAACCAATTTTATTCGCTATATCCTCAAGAGAAACATAAATATTATTTTTGTTCTCATCAACAACTATCATATCTGATTTTGTTGAAATTTTTGTGCCATCAATATAGCATTTAAATTTATTTTTTCTATATAAGATATATAAAATATTAAACCTATTGATAGTACAAATAATATAACTATTGCAACACCAATTATTATCATTAATTTTTTTGTTTTAGTCTTATTATTTTCTAATTCCGGTTGCGATTCATATATGTTCATCTAAAAATTCCCCCTTAATTACTATAATGCATATAGACATTATTTTTTTCGTCAGTATAACCATATTTTTTATAGAATTCTTCTCTAAAATTTAATAAATTATCATTTTCTATTTCAATTCTAACTCTTTCCATTAATTTAGTCAAGAAATATAAATTATGAGTTGATAATAATCTTGTTCCCAATATTTCTTTGGTTTTTACTAAGTGTCTTATATATGCTCTTGTATAATTTCTACAAGTATAGCAATCACATTCTGGGTCTAGTGGAGTAAAATCTTTTTCGTACGTTGCATTTCTAATAACAACCTTACCATTCCAAGTCATAGCTGTTCCGTTTCTTGCAATTCTAGTTGGCAACACACAGTCACACATGTCAATTCCAGCAAGAGCTGCCTCTATTAAATAGTCTGGTGTTCCAACTCCCATAAGATATCTAGGTTTATTTTGAGGCATTAATGGAGTAGTATATCTTAATATATCTAAGAATTCACCCTTAGGCTCTCCGACGCTAATTCCTCCAATAGCATATCCTGGAAAATCCAATTTTATTAAGTCCTCTGCACTTTGTTTTCTTAGATCCTTAAAAAATCCGCCTTGTATTATGCCAAATAAACCTTGTTGTTCAACATTTTTATGTGCTTCCTTACATCTTACAGCCCATCTAGTAGTCCTTTCCATTGAATTCTTTGTATATTCATATGTAGATGGATATGGGCAACATTCGTCAAAAGACATTATTATATCTGCTCCTAAATCTTCTTCAATTTGCATTACTTTTTCAGGAGTAAACATGTGCTTACTTCCATCTAAATGAGATCTAAATTCCACACCTTCTTCTGATATAGTTCTTAATTCACTTAAACTAAAAACCTGAAAGCCTCCACAATCTGTTAATATTGGCTTGTCCCAATTCATAAATTTATGTAGACCCCCTGCTTCTTTAACTATTTTTTCTCCTGGTCTTAAGTATAAATGATATGTATTTGACAATATTATTTGAGCTCCTAAACCTTTTACTTCTTCTGGCGTCATTGATTTAACAGTAGCTTGTGTTCCAACAGGCATGAATACAGGTGTTTGAATATCTCCATGTGGTGTATGAACAACCCCTCTTCTTGCTCCTGAATTTTTATCTTCATGTAATAGTTCATATGTTATTGCTTGTTTCATTTTATATATTAATTCTCCTTTATTTTATGAACATTGCATCTCCAAAGCTAAAAAATTTATATTTTTCCTTTACAGCCTCATTATATGCATTTAGTACATTTTCTCTCCCTGCTAATGCAGATACCAACATCAATAATGTAGATTCTGGCAAATGAAAATTAGTTATTAATCCATCAAGCATTTGAATTTATATCCAGGATAAATATAAATTCCAGTATCTCCTTCGCATTCTCTTACTAATCCATTTTTGTCAGCAACTGTTTCAATTGTTCTACAAGATGTCGTTCCAACTGCAATTACTCTGTTACCAGCTAATTTTGTTGAGTTTATTTTTTCTGCATCTTCTGATTTAATATAATAGTGTTCTGTATGCATATGGTGGTCTTCTATATTCTTTTCTTTTACCGGTCTAAAAGTTCCAATTCCAACATGCAGTGTAACATTTGCAATTTTTACACCTTTTTCCTCTATTTTCTTTAGAAGTTCATCCGTAAAATGCAATCCGGCAGTTGGTGCGGCTGCAGAGCCGTTGTATTTAGCATACACTGTTTGATATCTATCATTGTCTTTTAAACTCTCATGAATGTATGGTGGTAATGGCATTAATCCTATTTTATCAAGTATTTCATTAAATATTCCACTATATGAAAATTTTACTTTTCTTGTTCCATCTTGCAACATGTCTAATATTTGGCCTTTAAGAGTCCATCTCCAAATATAACCTTTGTGCCTATATGGAGTTTATTTCCAGGTCTAACCATAGCTTCCCATATATCACCTTCTAAATTTTTTAGCAATATAAATTCAACATTTGCACCAGTTTCTTTTTTTCCATATAAACGTGCTGGTATAACTCTGGTATTATTTCTTACTAAACAATCTCCTGGTTCTAGATAGTCAATTATATCTTTAAAAATTTTATGTTCTATTTTTCCTGTATTCTTATCTAGTATCATTAGTCTAGATTCATCTCTTTTTTCTATTGGTGTTTGTGCTATCAATTCTTCTGGTAGTTCATAATTAAATTCAGATAATTCCATTTTTATTCAAATACTCCTTTTGTTTGTACAATATTATAATCTTTATTTGACTTTTCAAATATTTTTTTAGTTTTTTTTTGCACTATGCATTCAATTATTTCTACAATATTCTTAGGTTCATCTAATTTATTTAATTTGTTTGAATATGTGAAATCACTTGTTTTTGCTGGTTTTAAACTATATATTTTTTCTGGTAATCCTATGTAATTTTCCATTTTTATCTTTTTACTTTTCTATTCATATAATCAATATACCATTTTCTTAAACCATCTCTTTTATCATCTGTGTAACTATATTTTTGATAATCATGTAGTACTGGAACTTCATATCCATATTCGCTTGAATTTCTTTCGAGTGTATGTAAGAATTCATGTAGAAATACTTCTTCTGGAAATGTATTAGATGCAGAATATGAATACTGATTTTGTACCACCCTTATATTAGAAAATCCCTTTCCAATATAAACCATATTTCCGAGTCCTACCCATTCACAAATTTTTTCGTTATTAGTTAAAATACTTTCTAGCGGAAGGTTTGTACATACAAATATATGGTCAAACTCTTTTTGTTGAACATATTTGTTAATTAATTTATATACATCTTTTTTCACCTATATAATATCCATTATCCTCATCATATGATAAAGATGTAAGTGGTTCTTTAATCTCTATAATGTCATATGTAATGCTCATTTGATTGTTAGACATATCTGCTATTGAATTTTGTAACCTTTGCATATTATTTTCAACAATGCTTTTTTCCATTGTTGTCATCGAATAATTTTTTTTTTTCCTTCGATTGTAGCATTTACATTATCTATTAAAAATACACCAAAATTCCATATATTACTTTCGTCTGTTGAACCTTCTTCTATTGTAAAATCTGAAAACCACGCAGTACCCTCTGCAGTATTAGATATTCCACCCAATCTAAACCCTATTTCTACTTTTTCATTGTTTTTGAATTGAATAAAAATTCAATTTTAGTCCAATTAGTATTTCCTTGTATTACATTTGAATGTTCATCTGTTTCATTCAAGCAAATTTGAGCTCCCGCCATTGTATCATTTTCATTTCCGACAACATTCTCAGTCCTTACCATACAGGTTACCCTATACGGTGTATTTTTTTCTCACCGTTACTTCTCTATAAAACATTGCATCATTTGACACTTTATTTTCTATTTTATAACTTCTATCTTTTGAATATTTAACATTAGAATCTCTTGAAAATTCTGTTCTGCCTTTTTCTAAAATTCCCTTTGAAAAATAATTATAATCATATTTTCGATATATATAAAATGTAACAATTATAATAACAATCATTAATAAATTAGGTAATATATTGTTCAATCTTTTTTTGTTCATTTTTACCTCTTTTTGTAAATTCCTATATGCAGAGAAAAGGAGTATAGCACATATATTCCTTTTTCTCTTGTAAATAATTTATTTATTATTCTATGCAGTTCCAATTTTTTCTTGTTTGTCGTTGCTCTTTTAGCTTTTACCTTTTTAGGAATTTCTCGGTTATTATTTATTATTATTTTTGGTGCCTCTCCATTTTCAACAGTTGCTTTAGTTATTATACACTTTTCAATCTTTGGGTTCGAAGGAATTTCAAACATAATATCTCTCATAATATCTTCAATAATTGCCCTTAAACCTCTTGCACCCGTCTTTCTTTCAATTGCCTTATCAACAACCGCATTTAGTGCCTCAATGTCGAATTCTAATTCAACATTGTCATATTTAAATAATTTTTTATATTGTTTCACTAAAGAATTCTTTGGCTCAACCATTATTTTGATTAGAGCTTCTCTATCTAGCTCTTTAAGAGTTGTTACTATAGGCAATCTACCAACAAATTCTGGTATTAGTCCAAATTTTAATAAATCTTGTGGTAGTAAAGATTCGAATACATCATATTTGTTCATTTCTTTACTGCTCTTTATATCTGCACCAAATCCCATTGTTTTTTTGTCAACACGATCTTTTATTATTTTTTCCAGTCCATCAAACGCTCCGCCACATATAAATAAGATATTTTGTGTATTAATTTGTATAAATTCTTGATGAGGATGTTTCCTTCCCCCTTGTGGTGGTACAGAAGCAACAGTTCCCTCAATAATTTTCAATAATGCTTGTTGCACACCTTCTCCACTTACATCTCTTGTTATAGATGGATTCTCTGATTTTCTCGAAATTTTGTCTATTTCATCTATATATATTATTCCTTTTTCAGCTTTTTTCAACATCATAATCTGCGCTTGTATTAATTTTAATAAAATATTCTCTACATCTTCTCCAACATATCCAGCTTCAGTTAATGTTGTTGCATCAGCAATTGCAAATGGTACCTTTAATATCCTTGCAAGAGTTTGAGCAAGTAGTGTTTTACCACAGCCAGTAGGTCCTAATAATAAAATATTACTTTTTTGTATTTCTACATCATCTTTATCTGTATTTTTCTCAGCATTAATCCTTTTTATAATGATTATAAACAGCAACCGCTAATGTTTTTTTAGCTACATCTTGCCCAATAACATACTGATCCAATAGTGCAGACTTTTATACATTCATCACATATATATACCCGGTCCAGCAATAATTCTTTCGACCTCATCTTGTCCTTTACCACAAAAAAGAACATCTAATAGACTTGTCTTTATCTCCTTTTTGGCATCCATAATCTCCTTTTTACTTTAAATTTTCATGAGTTAATATTTTTTTATTTTTTTTTTCCATTATTCCATCAATTAAACCATATTCTAGAGCTTCTTGTGCAGTCATATAGTGGTCTCTCTCTGTATCTCTATTTATTACGTCTATTGGTTGGCCAGTTCTATCACTTAATATTTTGTTTAATTTTTCTCTTGTTTTT